>Ga0209082_1000149_pt1 | contig 35070 bp, 32 predicted proteins | sample ColdCreekSource_FD_184127 | JGI IMG/M metagenome (GOLD analysis project Ga0209082, IMG submission 184127) | Groundwater microbial communities from Cold Creek, Nevada to study Microbial Dark Matter (Phase II) - Cold Creek Source (SPAdes) (version 3) | ecosystem: Environmental > Aquatic > Deep... | reverse complement strand
GACTAGACGAGAGAAGAGTCTAGCAGTCCGTAACAAACAATGGCTCTGTGCAGTAGTGCAATTCTCAGGAATCCTGATTGATTCCATGCCACTCATGTACGCATCGCGTCATGAGTTGGTTATTGACAGCCAATTAATTATTGTTAATCGTTAATTAAATTCCACTGTTGCCCAATCAGATTCGCGGGTATAGTCGATCATGTTTTCAAATTTGCGTAATTCTGCACGTTCAATCGTAAATGTAGGAATTTCACTTTCCACAAGGTAGTCATTAATTTGAGAAAGAGTTACACAAAGGCGATCGCGATTTATCTCGGCTGGAACGTTACCGAAGTATCCTAAAGTAATATGAGCCGTAAGATCATACTGTTGTTCGATACCCAAACCAATTAATCCTGCATTTTGATAGAGAGTACGACGCAGTTTGATAATTGATTCATAGCTATCTTGGTCTTTTGGTACTAAACAAGCCATAACTGCCCTTGGTCTAACTACGATTCCCCACAGTTGCCAAGCGAGAGGGGCAATTTTGCCAACTTCTTCTTGATATTGTTTAAAGCTGACCGCAACTTGCTCTCTTAATTCATGTTCAAAATCAGGATTTTCTTTGGTCACTCGGCGATAAGTATCATCCCAGATTAGATCTGCTATAGTCAGATGAAAACTTTCTAGTGGCAAGGGAATAACTAAATCTGCTTCTAGCTGTTGAGATAATTGTTGCTGTACAGTTTCGACTCGGCTATAAAAACTTTTGTTGGCTAGATCTTCCACCGATGGGGGAGTGATGACGCTGTAGCCTGGAAATGACATTGCTTTTCCATCTACGAATTTTGGAGACTGCTGAATAGTTTGCAGTTGCATTGAACAAGCACCAGGTAGAGTTAACCTAGCTACTCGATTGATATAGTCTTGATATGATTCGTCCAATCTGGCTTACCTCTTCTTCAATTACCTGTTATCAATAACCATAGATTGGGTTTACCAATGAATATTGTAGTTATTGATGCCATCTCTTATATTAGACCGATGCGCCAAAATAAATTGGAAATTCTGAGGTAAGTAGGTAAATTTGAAGTCAAAAGCAGAGGCAAACGGATCCTCGTCCCTACTTTTGATTTATTCACCTACTTAAGTTACGAGAATTTAGACTAGATAATTTTAAACTTGCGTAAGCCAAAGTATAGACCCAAAGCAATTCCTGTATATAAACCGATAATTAATACAAAAGCAATTACGCCACTCATTGAATATCTCCCTTAAGTGTTTTTTAAACTTGTATGGTTATGGGACATTTTACTCGATCGCTTGGGATTAACTGAAATTTTTTAGCTAACCCGACGGGAATCTCCACAGTATAGCCGTACTCGGCTGTGCGTTGGGATGACGAGCCGAACAAATTACTTATTTTCTCTCAATCTATTCGTTGTTTTCAAGTTATACATGGTATTAAGATGGTAGTTATTTCAGTCGATAGGACAAAAAAACTAATGAAATATGTAGACCTGCAACGAAGATTGAAACAGTATCAAGTAGCAGGGTTGGTTGAAGTAAAATTAAATTCCAGTCCCGCAGTTTTAGAGGCAGAGTATCAACGTTGTCTACAATTAGGGCTGTCTCAAAGCGAATTAGAAAGACTCGCTTCAATTAACAATTTTGAACAACTAGAGCTTATTTCGGCTTGGGAAATTTATACTTCCTCGGACAAATTTCTTTTAAAGATTATTAAAGCCAAAGCGTACTATTTAAGTAAAGTTGATAACCTTAAAGAACTGAAACTTGCTTTTCCTTTGTTTAAAGATAAAAAATTTGATTTCCGTACTAAAGATTCTTGGTCGAAATGTATTTATTCAATAGATACTTTAACTAAAGATTCTCAAGAATTTGAGAAGTTTAAACAAGAAGTTGAGTCTTTTATTATTTCAATTGAAGCCCAAAAGTACCACCAATTAACAGGAGAAACAGCCGTAGAAGAAGCTTATGATGATTTATCTAATTATATTAGTTGGTGGAAGGGCGCGCAGTGGGAATATACCTTAGCTAGGCAAGCTACTACATTAGATTTACTAAAGCGTGCGTGGCTAGAACAGTATTTATCGCAACATAATTTGGGTAAGTTATTAAAGTATAGTCCTATAGATTGATGGAAATGAATTAAATTTAATACTAGTAAGATGACTAATCATGAATACAACTAGACCTAGAGGATGCTTAGAAGAAATAATTCAAACCTGGAAAGATCAAATTATCTGCTTGCCTCCTAAAGGAGAAGGCTACAATGCCTATCTTATTGATGTGAGTAACGGTAATTTGCTGAATTATATTCATGCTAACTGTGATAATTTACGCCACATGGCAACAAACTATGATGCACTTTTAATCAAAATAAGAGCTGAATATGAGGGATATTTAAAAGAGGCTATTTTAAATACGATTAAGTATGAAGCAACGCGGAGAGCTTTTAAAAAACAGCACGAATGGATACAAAAGAGTTATAAATCTTTAATTGAACAAAAAAAAATTAATGCTGACCAACAAAGTACTGAAATCGAACAATTAAAGAGAATCATTAGTAAACATCAAGAAGAAATTGCCAAGATAAAAAGTGAATGCCAAGGTCGTTTAGCAGAAATACAGGCAAACACTTTGCTGAAACAAAGAGAAGCTGAAATCCAGCAAAAGAATACAGAGATAGCCAGATTAAATCAACAATTACTAGAATGCGATCGCGAATTAACAACTCTCAAATCTGAATTAAATAATGGTCTAAATCAACTAAAACTTAAGTATAAATGGCTCATAGCTCAATTTATTCAAGAGCGAACCAAACAACAACAAACAGATCAAAGAAATAAGAGCTTAAAAACTTGTCAAAACTTGTTTCAAAAAGCGCAAAGAAAAATTAATTCTTTAAATCACGAGAATAAATATCTTAAGCAAGAAAACCTTAGTCTTCAGAACAAAATCAAAATGCTCAAAGTTTAAAATAAAAGCAACTAGCAACTAGCAACTAGCAACTAGCAACTAGCAACTAGCAACTAGCAACTAGCAACTAGCAACTAAGTGCCTAAACAAAATTAATCACACATTTGATTTTCGCTGTAGTTCCCTTTTCCCTTTTCGCTGTAGTTCCCTGTCTCAACCAGGAAATAAATTTTGGACGACCATTTAACAGGCAAGTTATCTTCTCCCCAGTTCATAAACTTATCAATAAGCTGTGAAATTCTTATTGTTACTATAAATAAATCAAGCTAATAGCTCGAAATACTGATAATTACGGTGGCGTTTTTCTTTTTTAGCTGCTAAAACAGACGTGACTTAGATAACCCATCGATCGCGATCGTCTTATCGACTGATATCTAGGTTTTTTATTAGTCTAAGTCTTATTTTTAGTGGATATAAACAATGAAAGCACAAATGAGTATTAATACACAACAATTTACTCTACAAGAAGTTATTCAACACTGGAAAGATCGCCTTGTCTGTCATCCCCCCCAGGGTCAAGGCGCAGATGCATATATTATTAATTCTAACACGGGCGATCGCGTTAAATATATTGAAGCTAATTGCGATAGTTTACGCCACAATGCAACTAACTACGAGAGACTATTAACTGAAATCAAAGCCAAACATACAGGAATATATAAAGAAGCTGTTTTAAATACTATTAAATACGAAGCAACTAGAAGAGCATTTAAAACTCAGCACGAATGGATTCATAGTAGCTATCAAGGCTTAATTGAAAATGTAAAAACTAATAATTTCGATCAGCAAATGCTGGCTAAGATCGAAAGTTTAAATAAAATGGTTGCCACACGCGATCGCGAATTAAACAAGCTTAAATCTGAATGCAAAGGTGGTCTTCAAGAACTCCAAGCTGCCTATAAAAAACTGCAACGTCAATTCGAGCAAGAAAGAAAACATCGCCTTAGATTGGGTCAAAGCAATAAAAGTCTAGGCGGATATAAAGGTCAATTTAGAAAAGCACAACAAAAGATAGCTGTCTTGAAAACTGAAAATAGTAACTTACAAAATAAAGTAAATCTACTTGAATTCAGAACTAAAAAAGCTAATAAGTAAGTATGATTAAATAGCTATAAAACTAATTCTTTTACTAATCAAATGAGTGTAAATGCGATCGCACCTACACGCAATTTTGCGATCGCTTTCCAACTGATAACTTAGGCAAGATAACGACCGTGTTCAGCGGATGCAGAAACCTCTCAAACTCAACGAAGAAAACTGGTACATTCCGCTGCAACACGATTGTTCGACTGCTGTTCGGACTGAACTAGCTGTTCTCAACAGCGATTCGATCAATTTCAAACGTAGTGGTACCCGACGAAGAAATGATTGGAGAAACGCGATCAACCAAGTAACTCCAACCGAACCGACAAGACAATCATCGTAACAACAAACATGACGCAACATCTAAAATGCCAAGAGAGTCTCTAAGCACGTGACAGTTTGATAGCAACGACTGGAGTCAAACAAAGCGGTGGTAGGTAGATATCCCTCTTTTGTCAGACTCCGAAAACTTTGATCATTTCTAAATTCTAGAACTTTTATAGAGATACGGATTGCTCGATTTTTTGGTAATAATAATAACTTAAATCGAGAAATGGCTGTAATTCTCTCACCGTAAGGATTGATCTCGGAAAGTGACAAAAGAGGGATAAAACCTCAATTCAACATCAAAATCTCACGTTCAGCCGCTTCCTGAATTGTTTGATCGCAATCAACACCTGTCCAATTTTCTAACCAACTGCTCCTGTACCTTGAAGTAAGCTGACAATGGAAGTGGTTTTCCATGTCCAGGATGAATCTGCTTTGGCTCCAACTTTAATAGATTCAAAGCACTCTGCATTGCCGTTTGATAATCAGCCGCAAACAAAGGATGATTTGCGCTCGGATGACCAAAATTATTCACCAATGTATCTCCCGAAAGCAAATCTCCGCTTTCTTCGTTGAAGAGCGCTAAGCTTCCAGGAGTGTGTCCGGGTGCAGCGACCACGCGCCAGGTTGAATCAAACAGCTTTTGCCCAGGTTCAAGCGGCTGAACTCCCTGAAAGACCAGCTTTCCAAACACTAGCCGTTCCGCAGCTAGCATCACTTTTCCTGCGACACCACCGTATCCAGGGTGGGGTACCTCGCCTAAAAGAATTGGAATCTCTTGCATCAAGGCATACATGGGAACTCCACACTGCTGCAATGCCAGCGCTGTCCCAACATGATCGATGTGAAAATGAGTGACAACGACACCTGCTAATTGCTCTGGTGCCACTCCGACTTTCCGCAACGACTTTACCAACCACCCAAACATACCCGGTGTGGCACTATCAACCAAGACTAGACCCTTGGGCGTAGACAGCAAGTAGAGATTGAAATGGTTGAACCAGGTGAGCCGTCTCAGAATTTGTTCCATATACCTTTTTTAATTGTAAGTAACCTAAGCAAAATATTTCAAGGCGATCGCGCCTATACGCAACTTTGCAACCGATAACTTAGGTAAGATAAACTGATCGTTCTTTATATTTCTCGCACACAACCTGGTTAAATTGGTGAATTTGTTTCTTTTTTGGTGAAAATTGCTTTTCCTGTCAGACTTTGAAAATAAGCCGCACCAATAATAGCTAAGAAAGAAAAATAAGCAATAATTTGTCCTAAATAAAGAGTTTGCCGATAGCCAAACAGAGCTTTGAGAATAATACCAGGAAATTTTTGGTCGGGTAATAATCTCGAACCATCCCACACTTGCGTACCTAAAATACAAGATGCACTATCCGACCAGATGCACCAGTTATTAATAGATAGCTGAGATAATAAAGCTAATGCCGCGTCAAAGTGTTTTAGTACACCCATGACTAACCCGCCAACAATTAATAACAAAAATATTCCCATTGCCTGAAAGAAGATACGGATATTAATTTTAACCCCCAGGACAAATAAAGCAATTCCCATTAAGGCGGCAATAGTCAAACCCGCCACTGCACCGACAGCGGGGAGAGTCCAATCTTGTTGAAATTTTGCCAAAATAAATAAAACGGTTTCAAAACCTTCGCGCAACACTGCAATAAAAATCAACAAAAATACCGCTTTTCCTGCATTATTATTAGTTAAGGCATCGCTAATTGCTCCTTCCACTTCACCTTTGAGCCATTTAGCCTGTTTAGTCATCCAGAGCAACATCCAACTGAGCATGGCGATCGCAACTAGCCCAAAAATACCTGCTAACAACTGTTTAACTACAGGTGCATATATCCCCCCTGCGGTTTCAATTCCTGTTATAGTTCCAGCTAATAAAAATCCGACGGCAATACTGGCAATAATTCCGCCAAATATCCCCAGGTAAACCCAGCGATATAATTGCGTTTGTTCAGCTTTCCTGAGACAAGCCATAACGATGCCGACAACTAAGGCGGCTTCAAATCCTTCTCGTAAGGTAACCACAAATGTAGGTAATGCCGGAGTTATATCCATAGATTGGAAATTGGGGATGGCTAGATATTTATTTATTCTAGCGAGTCATCCCATAGGCAAGCTTGGCTCTTATCACGAACTCAGGTTAATTAGATACTTGTAAACTCGAACCGAGATCGCTTTTAGATACTTCGATCCTAGTTTGAAAAGCTTCTTTAAACTGGGGCATATGGGTAACAGCCAGGATGCAAGCAAAGTCAGATGCGATCGCATTTATTGCCCCAACCAATCTGTTGCACCCTTCAGCATCTTGTGTGCCAAAACCTTCATCAACTATTAGCATTTGTAAAGATGTTCCTGATCGTTGTGCTAGCAATTTAGCTAATGCTAAACGGACGGAAAAGTTGATCCGAAATGCTTCACCACCAGAGTAAGTTTCATAAGGGCGAGTCCCCCCAGCATCGGCGATTAAGATATCTAAGGTATCAATTAATTTGGTTTTTTTCTTAGATGTACCTTTACTAGCTCTTTGAGTTAAAAACTGCACATGAAATTGATTTCCTGTAAGTCTAGCTAAGATTTGATTGGCTTCAGCTTCTAACTGAGGCAAAATGTTTTCAATGGTTAAAGCTTGTATCCCATTTTTACCGAAAGCTTGGGTTAATTCTTGATAGATACGATACTGTTTTTCAAATTCTTTTAATTGCTTACCTGTGTCGTCGTGTTGAACTTTCAGATTATCTATTTGAGTTAAAGATTGCTGTAATCTACCGCTACTAGAAATTAATTCATCTAACTGTTGACGACGTTGATGAATTTGCTGATCTAAAGTTTGAATTTCTTGACGGTTATCTTCAATACTGTCTTTTTGAGCAATATAGTTTTTGAGTTGTTCTTGGCTGTTATGTTTAGCTATCAAACGTGCTTGTAATAACTTTTCTAATTTAGAAATTTCTATCTGTAATCGAGGATATTCTTGTTGAGCTTTTTCTAATTCTTGATGTTTAAGTTGCCAAAATTGAGACTCCCTTAAAGAAGTTAAGAGATTTTGATGCGTTGTGGAATCATACCCTAATTCTTTAATTTGTTGCTCGATTAAACTAATTTGCCGTTGAATTTCAGAATTTATATCTAACTTTTTTAAAGTTGTTTGTAAATCAGTTATTTCTTTAATCAAGTGTGGCTTTTGCTCATTTAACTTCTTTCGACGTTTGCTAGCATCTTCAATCTTGGCTTGTTTGATTTCTGCCCAACGTAAATTGTTCACTTCTTCCCGAATCAAAAGGTGTGTCTTTTCATCATAATCAAAGGTTTGTAATTCTCCTTCTAATTGCTTAATTTCTGCCTGCAATTCCATAGCATAATTACCACTGTTTAAAGATAATTCTAAATTTTCTTGCTCTTCTTGAGCAGTTTGCAGCCGTTCGTAAATTTCTTCTGTTGCTTCTAACTGTGCTTCTAATTGTCCAAATTGCTGTTGCAAAGAATCATAAGGAGAAATTTCTTCAGAGATTTCTTTGTATTCTTGTCGCAATAATTGTAATTCTCGTTCACAAGTAGATAACTGTTCTCTTATCACCCAAATTTGTTCTTGAACTTCTTTTTGCTGTTGTTGAGTCTTACTAATAACTTGATGGCGATGATGTTCATCTAATTCGCGATCGCAAAGAGGACAAATTGCATTGGGAATTGTAAGCATTTGTAGCTTCTGCTCTAATTCATGTTTTTGACGTTCGTAGATACGATTATCACCTTGTAATTTTAACTTAAATTCTTTTCTTTCTGTTCCTTTTTCTTCAACTCTTTTTTGATAAACACGCTTTTTATCTAGTTCACCAATTTGAGTATTTACTAACAGTAACTGATCCCGTTTTGCTGGTACTTTTTGGATATCTAGAGCCAGTGTTTGAACCGATGTATGTAACTGTTCTAACTTAGCTGTCAATTTAGCTGCTTCCTGGTCTATTTTACTTTTTAAATTATGTTTTTGCTGAATTAATGGCGAAACATATTGTTGAATGGTATCAAGTTCTTTTAACTGTTTACGGAGTTGTTCTAGTTTAGCTAGAGTTGATTCGATATTTTCAGTCTTAGCCAGTACTTTTTCTATTTCTTGTTCTTGTTGTTCAATACTTTGAATGCGGGTCTGAAGTTGATTTATTTCTAGATTTAAGTCGTTTTTTTGTTGGACTAACTGCTTTTCTAACTGATGTTTTTGCTGTTCTATTTCTTGATAAATAGCAAACTTAGCTGATAAATCTCTTTCTTCAGTTTGCCACGTCATTAGCTGATTATATCCAGAAGTAATTGCATTTTCTTGTTCAATTAATTGGCTAATTAATATTAATTGACCTTGTAAACTAGCAATATCTTTTCTCGCGCGATCGCAATCTTGTTCTAGATTTTGATATTGAGTTTGCTGTAAACTAAGCTGTTGCTCCCAGCTCTGACGTTGATATTCTATCGCTTGTAGTGTTTGTAACCGAGAGCGATCGCTTTCTTGTAATCGCTGTAATTGCTCTAATTCTTGGCTTAACTGAGACAATTGCGCCGCAATTTCTTTCCGTTTAGCCAATTCCACTTCTAGCGGCTCTAGATTCTGCCTCAGTTGTTCGAGCTTTCCCTTATACTCTTTGGCAAGGTCTTTTGCTTGACCAGACAACTGCTCATAACGATCCAACTTGAGCAAATCTGCTAATATTTGCTTTCTTTCATTAGGACGACGTAACATAAACTCATCTGCTCTTCCCTGACGCAGATACGCCGAATTAGTAAAGGTATCGTAATCTAACTTCAAACAAGCAACAATTTCATCTTGAGTTACCTTCAATCCTTTCCCTGTAATTGAACGAAAATTACCAGCTTGAGTCTCTACCTGAAATTCTAAAGAACTACTGCGACCTCTAGGACGCGATCGAATGATGCGATATGTCTGATTATTGCAGATAAAGTCAAAATCAACGCGGACATTTTTAGCACCGCCATTAATCAGATCATCTTCAGTTGCGGCGCGGCTTTTTCCCCAAATTACCCAAGTAATCGCTTCGAGTAGAGAAGATTTACCCGCGCCATTCGCACCACAAATACAGGCAGTATGTAGCCCGCGAAAATTGAGAGTAGCCTCTCGGTAACTCAAAAAGTTTTTTAAAGTCAGTTGCAACGGAATCATACTTTATGGTGATGTCCTAGAGGGAAAAAGAGTTTATACAGTATGTTTACCTTGTGTTCCAGTCTAGAATCGTATCCATAGGGATTTTCGCTTTTTCTGGTTGTATTTTACAAAAATTAATAAAAATTGATTATGCTTGCCTACAAATAGGAATAAATTCCCGCTCGGTGGAACCCATGAACAAAATATCTGAAACTGCTTACTTGGTGGCAATGTACCGCGCGATTGAGTCCGAACGTCCCGATGCTCTCTTTCAAGACCCCTTTGCACGTCTTTTAGCTGGGGGGCAAGGTCAACTTCTGGTCGCAATACTTGGAGATCAAAAGCAGGCAACGAATATTATTGCCACCCGCACTTATGTCATTGATCGCATGATTGAGCAGCTTGTGCGATCTCACAAAATTGATACCGTGGTCAATCTTGGTGCTGGCTTGGATACCCGTCCCTATCGTCTTTCTCTTCCTCGGTCGCTGCACTGGATCGAAGTTGACCTTCCAGATATCCTGATATACAAAGAAAATAAATTACAAGACCAGCAACCTGTTTGTTCTCTCCAACGAGTTCAACTAGACCTTTCTAACCTTGGATTGAGAAAATCTTTGTTTGCCGAGATAAATGCTACCGCAACTAAGGTGCTGGTTCTTACTGAGGGATTACTGTCCTACCTACCAGAAGAACAGGTTGGTCTTCTGGCAGAAGATTTAAAAGAACAACCCAATTTTCGTTGGTGGTTATTTGAATTGGTTTCAGCCTTTGGATTGCAGCAATTTCGCCTGCTATGGCGCGAAAAAATATTCAATCAATATTTTTCCGAAAATAATACCAGCGTATTTTTATTTGCACCCGAATATGGACTTGATTTTTTCCATCACTGTGGTTGGAGAACATCTGAGTTTCACTCGATTTGGAAAGAGTCACGTCGATTGAAACGAGGAGTCAGATTTGCAGCCTTTCTAGAATTGCTGATGCGCTGGTTTGCCAAGCAGTATTGGCGGGCGCTCAACCGAAGCATTGGGATTGCTTTACTTGAGCGGCTGTGAGCAACAAATCATGCTCAAACAACGGGAGCATCTCAGTTTTGTCATTAAAAATAGTTTTAATTCCTATCTGCGGGGGCGACACAAAAGGGTAAAAAGCGATCGCCATTATAGTTTATCATAGTTTTATGGCGATCGCAAAATCAATGAACTAAAAATTACTCCCAATCTTCCCAAGACTGATTAAAAATAGAAGTATCGGGAAACGCTGTCGGGTTACCGCTAGTATCTAGCTTATCTTTGAAGATTTTAAACTCTTTTTCCTTGAGCAAAGGTTCATCTACCAATTGATAGGGCATAATCTCTTCGTCTAAACCAAAAGTAGCGGCAATTCCTGCCGCCGCCCCCGATGACCATTCAAAAGAATGAACTCGATAAGCGGCGGAGGCGATATGACTAGTGGCAATACTCTTACCAGTGACCATTAAATTGTCTATTGATTGAGGAATCATTGCTCTTAAGGGAATTTGGAAGGGATATGCTGGTCCTCCACCTTTTCTTTCGCCTTCTCGTTCAGTATTGCCCGCTTTCTCTGGAGGGCTTTCATTCATGCAAGGATGAAAATCAATTGCATAGTGACCAACGCCTACAGAATCTGGATAAATAGTGGCGCGAGTTCGTCTTTTAATCTTCTCAATATCCATATTTTTGTTAAGCAGGGCTTCCCTACCGTCTACCGCCGTCCATAGTTGACGATAAGTAACAGGATCAAGACCTTGGCTATAATGTTCGTTTCGATAGTCGGCGCGAGAGATATCAATTTCAGTAATTGTAAAGCCTTTAGAGTAGCCAGGATAAACTCGACCGATAATTCTGCGTCCTTCCCGCATATAAGGATATTTAGATAAACCATGAGCTGTTCCCATCGGCGAATCTAATCCCATCAGCAAGCGGTTATTCGGATTAGGTTTTTTCACGCCGTCTCCTAATTGAGAATCCGTTGTTCCTCTTACCAGCCAGTAGAAATAACCCAAGGCATGATCTTCGCCTTTGCGTAGAGTCCTTGTCCGCAGTCCTCCCATCCAACCGCCTGGATTTAGTTGACCTAATTCTTCTAGCTGTTGGCGGCTATAAACCAAGTTGTCTTGGGCTGTACCTGGACGATAATCGTTACCCCAAGTCCAATTTTGCATGGAAATATCTCCAGGGGTAGGAGCGCTAAAAGTTATACCCCCAAACTTTTCAGGTTCTCCAGTTTTGGGACTCCAGATGCGACGATAAGTGAAAACCAAATTAAAATCTGCCAGTCTTTCTAGTTCGTAACTGTAATAATTATTATGATCTAAATAAAACGGGGGCATTTGATGTTCTTGTTCTTCTTCGGTTGCTTCCATTGCAAAGGTGTAGGTAAAACCTTGGGTACAATAGGCATCACCACTAGTGCTAGAGGAAGAAGGTTCTGACGCTGAAACGGGGTCGATACCTAAGCGATAGGGAACATCAGCCAAGGCGACTATTTCTCCTGTTTCAGTGGCTTCAATTACATACCAGTCCGCAGACTTGTCTGAAGTCGAAGCGGGAACAAAGCGAATGATCTCTTTCTTAAATTGATTAGAGTCTTCGTAAGTATATGCGTCTTCGATAGTTCGAGATAAAAATAGGGTATTGATGGGTAAGTATTCACTCTTCGGACTATGTTGAATCGCAACGGCACTAGTTATCTGTTTACCCGTACCCTCACCCTCGACAGTTTCAATATCTAAATCTTTAACAACCGTAGAAGGAAACCATTTTAATGTCCCCTGTCCCTTTTCGGCAGCCTCTTCCAACTGCTGCTGCATAACTTTGTTAGCATCTTTAGGCAGAAAACAAGACACACTTACCCAACAGTCCCCAGGATTGAGTTTATCGTAATATTTTTGGATGCGTTCTCGTAATTCTAAATAGCCACGAGGATAAAAGAGACGAGAACGCTGGGTGGTTCTTTCATCTAAAGCCGAAGTTCCTTGTGAAGATACTTGTCCTCCTACCCAGTCAGTAATTTCCGTCATGCAAACAGTTTTTCCTGCTAGCAAGGCTTCATAGGTCGCTGCCACTCCTGCCAAACCACCGCCGATGACCAGTAGTTCGCATTCTTCGGTGCGATCTATACGGGGTGCTGCTGCTAAAGCTGAAAAACCAGAGGCTTCCCAGACAAATAAACTCAAAGATACTGAAAAAATTGATTTAACCCAACCGAATGCCACTCTAATACCCCCACACTTACTTGGAAACTCAATTAGTATTGTTCCCAATTTCACAATTTTTCGACAATTCTACTTAAAAGTAATCGATCATGACCAAGAAAGCCTAGATGCGATCGCTCTTTTTTGAATTTTTATTAATACAGGACTTGGGGGCAGGGCAAACGCATCTAAATTCTGTAAGCCTTGTTGGGCAAGATAACCGCCTCTTTGATATCAGACTATTGGTTGAATCTTTTCAATCTGTTCTGCTTCTTTTTGCATCACTCGATAAAGCTCATTAGCTCTTTGCATATTGAGCCAAAAGTCAGGAGATGTACCAAAGTATTTAGCCAGTCTTAAAGCAGTACTAGTTGTAATCCCCCTCTTGCCATTGATCAGTTCATTGACCCTTTGATAGCTAACTCCAATCCCGTTACTCAGTTGTTGCTGAGTTAATCCCATTGGTTCTAGGAATTCTTCTTTCAACATCTCACCTGGACTAGTCGGTGGTCTATTAGTAGGAATATTTACCACAAGTCTCTCCTTTCAATGATAATCGGTAATTTCGACATTTCTAACGCCATCATCTGACCAGATAAAACAGATTCTGTACTGGTCATTAATGCGGATACTGTGTTCCCCTTCTCGATCACCTTTTAAAGCCTCTAGTCTATTTTTCGGTGGAGAACGTAAATCATTCAAGCTAGCTGCAAAATCTAATTGGTCAAGCTTTCGCCTAGCGATTTTCCAAAAGTTTTGAGGACAAGCTTTTCGTGCGTACCTTGTATCATCACCGTTAAAAATATCTTTTGCTCCCTGATGTTTATAACTAGTTATCATTTTAACACGGTAATCGTGATATCGTGTTGAGTATAACACCACTTAATTAAATCCTATGATTTAAAAGTTGCGATCGCTTTATATCTAAGTTAAGCTGTTAATCATTTAATTGACTAGTTATGACTGACGCGGAGACAAGGGGACACGGAGACACGGAGACACGGAGACACGGAGACACGGAGACACGGAGAGGGTTTGATGGTTAGTTTCGCGTTTGTAATAAATAATATGCAGTTTAAATGCACATCAGCTTAAACAAATAGATTAATGCCACGAAAATATAAAAAATAAATTTGGACAAACAATAATTAGCAATCAATTAAAATTAAAATGGTCAATTTTATACAGATTAAATTAGTTAATAGCTATTGTTAAAATATTTGAGTTATCGAGTTGTCTGAAACTTTGTCCAATTCATTGTTAATCAATCTGGCTGTATTATTCGCCAAACCCACTGGGATTGCTACCTATGCAAAAAACCTCATCAATAATTTAGGCGATCTCAATCCCACTCTATTAACAGCACAAAAATTTAACGCCTTTGATTGCTATCCAATTCCCGATAATATGACTCCCGCACAAGGTAGCAGGGGGCATTTACGACGTTTACTTTGGACGCAATTTCAGCTTCCTCAAATATATCGAGAATTAAAAGCGAATTTAATTTATTCTCCTATACCCGAAGCACCTTTATATCGCAATTGTCGTTATGTCGTCATGTGTCACGATCTAATTCCGTTGCGCTTCCCCCGATCAACTTCACCCCTAACTAATTATTTTCGCCACGTTGTCCCATCGGTTTTAAATCAAGCTGAACACATCATTTGCAATTCTCAAGCAACTGCTAAAGATATTGTCGATTTCTATGGCGTTGCTGCTAAGAAGATTACACCGATTTTATTGGGATATGATGCAGAGAACTTTTATCCCAGAACAATTACAAGTCCTGCTTGTCCGTATTTCCTCTATCTTGGTCGTCAAGACCCGTATAAAAACTTACAAGGTTTAATTGCTGCTTTTGCACCCATAGCTAATTGTCAAGACTACAAACTAGCGATCGCAGGCTCATCAGACGATCGCTTTACTCCTATATTAAAACAACAAGCGATAGAATTAGGTATTAGCGATCGCTTGATCTGGCTTGATTATTTAGATTATCAACAATTACCTGTAGTAATCAGTGGCGCAATAGCTTTGGTTTTTCCAACTTTCTGGGAAGGCTTTGGACTGACCGTACTAGAAGCTATGGCTTGCGGTACTCCTGTGATTACTTCTAACTTGGCTTCTCTTCCTGAAGTAACTGGAGATGCGGCAATTTTAATTGATCCGCATAATATAAAAGAAATTACAGCAGCGATGGAATCTGTAGCTCAAGATCGAAAATTGCGATCGCACTTGAGTAAATTAAGTTTGCAACAGGCTAAGAAATTTAGTTGGATAAAAACAGGAGCAGTAACCAGACAGGTTTTGGAACAATATCTTTAAATTAGCTTTTGTTAAATGGCATCGCTATCAACAGCAACAGAAAACATCCTCGTTAATCATTAATCGTTAAGATCATGATTCCAGTTATCTATTCCGAAGAATTTTTAGAACACAATACGGGATATGGTCATCCCGAAAAAGCGGCGCGTCTTACGGCGATAGTCGAAGCCTTAAAAAAAGTTGAGTGGCAAGACAAAATTGATTGGCGCTTACCCACTTCCCTAGAAGAGCGAAACGTCTTATCTCATATTCAAAAAATTCATACCCCAGAACATATCGATCGCCTAAAACGAGTCGCCGATCAAGGAGGGGGTTATTTAGATGGAGATACGCCGATCTCGAAACGTAGTTATGAAGTTGCTCTACTTGCCGTCAGTGCTTGGCTAGATGGCGTAGATCAGGTACTAGAGAGTCATAACCCTGCTTTTGTCTTAGCACGTCCTCCAGGACACCATGCCACAAGCAATACAGCGATGGGCTTTTGTTTGTTTTCTAATGCTGCGATCGCCGCAAAATACGCTTTAACCAAAACAAACGTGCAGCGAGTGGCGATTTTAGATTGGGATGTCCACCACGGTAATGGTACAGAAGCGATTGTGGAAGATAATCCCCAGATTGCTTATTGTTCAATACACCAACATCCTTGCTATCCAGGCACTGGTAGTAACTCCAGCGATCACGGGAAGTATAATCAGATTCTCAATGTGCCTCTGAGTGCAGGTAGCACTATTACTGATTATCAAGCAATTTTTGAAACTGAAGTAATGCCCTTTTTGAGTAATTGGCAACCGAATTTATTAATTGTTAGTGCTGGATATGATGCCAATCATGACGATCCTTTGGCAGGGATATCTTTGCAACCTGACGATTACAAATTGCTCACCAAATATGTATTACAAATAACGAATAACTCTCTATTTGGCTTAGAAGGCGGTTATCATTTAGAAGCTTTAGCTAAATCTGTAGTTGCTACTTTAGATAGTTGTCTGTAATATTTGTTGATCATTTATCAATTGTCTTGCCCAGCCAATAACTAAAAATTCAAAAAAGCCAGGCAATATTGTCTCCACTATCTGTCAGCTTACTATAAGTAATAGAAACCTCTGTTTTCAATATGAATATTGCTACTTCTGAAATATCTTTATATCAGCTAACCCAGGACTTAGATACTCCTCTGCCTTCCGTATCTATTGGTGCTGAGACGCTGAGATCTTATGTAAAATCTATTATTGATCTAGCGATTGAAAAACAGTTGAGAGCGACAGTTTGGGTTAAATTACCCCAGACAAAAAGCTGGTTAAATCAGCTCGAAAAATGCCAAAAATCAGGGAATGTAGACCGCATTTATTTATGTAGCACGCAAACAAATCATCCTGCCTTATCTTTTCTAGAAAAAACTTCATCTCAGACATCAATCTACCCAATTAAACTCAGTAAAAATTCTGTGTTGCAACGGGAATCTTTTCTCATTATCTTATCGCCAGATTTCTGTGCTTTGGTTTTAGCCCAATGGCAAAAGGGCCAAGTGCGAATCGAATCTTCGGGGAAAAGATTACAACAACCTTATTTGGAAATGGTTTCTAGCTTTGAGCCTTTGGAAATCGCTCGAATCTTAGCGGGAATTAAGCAAACTATATCGACTTCAGCTAAGGTTAATTTCCTCTCCGATGTAGATTTTAGTGTTCCTCCCAGCGGAATACAAAAATCTAACTTCTTAAGCGATCTTCTCCTCAAACAAGTCGAACGCAACGAGTTAGTACAGGTTGCTCTTGATTCTTTGCCTCAAGCTAATCAAACGTTAGAAAAAAGTTCTACGGTTTTAGGACTAAAGGAAGATTTTTTAAATAATTTAGTCCAAGAATTGCGATCGCCGATTACTCACATGAAAACGGCTCTTAGTCTCCTAGAATCGAAGCAAATCAAGGGTGAACAACGTCAACGTTATTTACAAATGGTTAGCAATCAATGTGATCGGCAAAATTCTTTAGTAGGTGGTTTACTAGAACTACTGCAATTAGATACCCCTACTGAAGCAGAATATTTGCGCCTAGACGATTTTGTGCCAGGAATAGTTAGTACTTATCAACCCTTAGCAGAAGAACAACATATTCAATTAGGCTATACTATCCCAGCCAACTTACCACCTGTTTCTTGCCCTAATTCTTGGCTAAGGCAAGTTATTATCAATCTTCTCAATAATAGTCTGCAATTTACTCCCCCCCAGGGTAGGGTATTTGTTCAGGCTGCACGTCGAGGGGAATGGGTAGAACTTTTGGTTACCGATACAGGTGTGGGAATTGAAACCAAAGAGTTAAACAAAATTTTTGATGGTTTTTATCGTACTCAGTCAATTGTCAACCAAAAACTAGGCGGTGCTGGCTTAGGATTAACTCTAGTTCAACAATTAGTACAGCGTTGTGGTGGGTCTATTTCTGTCACTAGTAAAGTTGGCAAAGGCACAACTTTTAAAATACTTTTACCAGCCATACCAGCAGAGTTAGCGGGAAGTTAATCTAGAAATCACATTTAAAATCACATTTAAACATTTACGTAAGAATCTTGCTCTCTACCAGAACTTCCTAAAGGAAGGAAGATCGTCAATTCATTGCCTTGTTCTTGTCTTTGTCTAACGGTAAGCTTTCCACCCAAAGCTTGAAAAATATTTTTAGTCACGTCTAAATTAAGACTTAAGCATCCAGTTGCTGGTTGAAATGTCAATAACTGACCGAGGGATTTTAGCGGATTATTGATCGCACTAACTTGAGATAATACCTGTAGTTTGAGCTGGTTTCCTGCGGTGGAAACTTTAACGTTGATATGTCCACCAGTGGGCAAACTGCGAGTACAGCTTTCGATTAAGCCAGTTAGAATTTTATCAAGCATAGCTGGATCACTCACCACGTTGGGTAGCTGCTTGGGTAAAGTGAAATCGAGCTGCACATTGCGTCGTTGCGCTTTTTCTTGCCAACGAGGAATACTTTGTTGCAATACTTGTTCTAAAGGAAAAAGAATTAGTTCTACTGGTTTAGCGGTGGGAGGAGTAGATTCTAATTCAGCAGCGCGAAAAATTAATTCCATGCGCTCTATCTGCTCGGTACATTCGCGATCAATTGTTTGTAAACGTTTAATGACATTGGGCTTAAAATCTTGCTGACGTTTGAGTAGTAATTTGGTGAGAGTGCGAATCGTAGTTAAAGGTGTACGAACTTCGTGAGTCAGTGCCTGAAGCAGCTCCATTTCTACGTGGTGGCTGGCTGCTGTGGCAAAAGCTGAGGTAAAGTTGGTTGATTTTGATTCTGATTGCAAGGGAATTGTTTCCAGATGGCGAGTTTTGGCGATCGCCATGGCAGTTAAATCTGGTAAATGCTGGAGTAATTGGCGACTAAAGCTAGTTACTATACGATAATCAGGCTTTTGTGGCGCAAATTGTCCTACTAAGTTGTCTAATTGCTCTAATTGATGATAATTAGTCAAGACAAGGCGCGATCGCAAAGTTGCCCAAATTTGGGTTATAGTTTCTGGTTCAAAAGAAAAGTGAAATTTAGCAATGCCTTCTGCATCTTGACCTAAAACTATGATCAAAGCCAAGTTAACCGTCAAAACTAGACAAAATTGCTCTTGAGCAATGGGATCTTTCGGGATTAAAGGTAATTTAATCACTGGCGCAATGTCTTGATTACCAGTATTGTTTTTAACTACAGATTTACCACAGAGTCTTAAAGCTGTAACGTTAAAAGCTTCAGGAGTAAATACTGCTGTTTGAAAGCGACATCTTAGAGTAGGATTGCTTAAAAGCGGCGCAGGAGCAGAAAAAATTATTCCCTGTTTTTCTGAAGGGATTTCGCTTTTATGAGTATCTGATAAGAGTAGTTTTTCTACTGAAGCAATCGCACCACACCATTCTCTTTGAGCTTTTAATTGTGCCAGACGGGTTTTTTCACTATAGTAATTTTGTTCTTGTTGACGCTCAGTTGTTTGTTGATCAGTTACCTCAAAAACTTCTACTGGAGAGAAACCGAGTTCGACTTGTAACTCCCGATTCAAAACATCACTTAAATTTTGTAGTAACCAATTTCGCACTTCTGTTTCGACCTCCTCTTGCTTCTCCTATCTTCGGTAGTACCCAAATCATACTTTTTAGAGTTTGATTTCTGAATTTGTCTTGATAGTAGCTGTTTTGATTGTATTTTTGAAAGCAGTAAAACCGAACTAAGAAGTCGCAATCGCCGACGCGTCATTATTATTATGGCGAATTGCCGCCATAACTGCTTTTTTTCGTCTTAATTTACCAATTACTATCTGTCGAAGCCACCAGAATGGGTCTCTCTAAGATCTATCCAGAAGGAGCATTTGTACTTAAAATAAGACCACCACACCCTATTGGTTTTGTGTAGCAACGATGCTCTAGAAATGTCTCGCTACGAAGCTGGACAAATGCAGCTCAATTTAGAAAAAGTGAACGTGCGGTCGCTAATCATGGCTGTTGTCGAAGCTTTGGAGCCTTCAGCGCGTGATAAAAATCTACAGATGGTCGTCAATTGCGAGCTTGCTCCAGAGCAGGTGCAGACTGACTCTTTACGATTACAGCAAATTATTAATAATTTAGCCAGTAATGCTCTCCGTTACACTATACTAAATCCTGTTAAAAGCTAGGTGAAGGCAGAACGCAGAACGCAAAATACAGAAGGCTTTTAGTCCATTTTACAGTGATAATTTAAAAGTAGGTTTTCAGAATCGGATTTAGTAAGCTGATGTGCATTTAAACTGCATATTATTACAAACGCGAAACTAACCATCAAACCCTCTCCGCGTCAGTCATAACTAGTCAATTAAATGATTAACAGCTTATAAGACCTTTGCTGTATTTCAGAGGACAGGTTGGGTTAGGTCGAAAAAAGGAAAAGAAAAAAAACAATTACGGCGATCGCACTTCAAATTCTAAACCAATATTTTTGTCTTTGGAAAGGATAAGTGGGTAAAGAAATTTTGTGACAATTGCTATTATTATAAATATCCGACCAATCTATATACTCCCCTTTAATATATACTATTGCTAAATTATAGATGGTTTGCTGCCAATTCGACAGATCGGAAGTGACTGTTTTGATGGCAAAGCGATCGCGATCATTTTCAACTCTTCCTTGCCAAATATCTGATGATGTATCACCTCTGATAATTTGTGCCAATTTAGTCTGTAAATCTGAAGTAGAATCAGTTATAATTGCTAATCGATAATTAAATTGCGATCGCCCTGTATTGGCAGTAAAACAGATATCTGCAAGAGATAGATGGGTGAAAGTATTGAGATAGTCGGCATAATTAGATACTAGCTCGCGTAAAGCCTTTTCGGTTCTCGCCGAAAGAGTCAAAATGTGTGAAGGGAGTAGATTTTTTACTTGTAGACTTTCTAATTTAGGAGCTTCTGAAACAATAACGTGAGCATTAGTACCGCTAAAACCAAAGGCACTTACCCCAGCGATACGGGTTGGTTCTTGGCTATTCCAGCTCACGGGTTGACTTGGCAATACAAAAGGCAATTCTTGCCAATTTACTTGAGTATTCGGGAGATTCAAATGTAAATTTTGGGGAATTTCGCCATATTCTAAAGCCAAAATTACTTTAATCAATCCAGCAATTCCTGATGCTCCTTCTGAGTGACCAATATTAGTTTTGGCAGCACCTAAAACTAATGGTTGCTTTGGTGTAGACTTACTGAAAACCTGACTTAATGCTTCGACTTCGATTAAGTCACCAAGGGATGTCCCAGTGCCATGAGTTTCGATGTAGCTAATTTGAGAGGGTTTTACTTGAGCGTTACTTAAAGCTTGATTAATTACTGCTTGTTGAGACAAACTATTAGGTGCAGTTAGACCACTGGTGCGACCATCTTGATTAACTGCCGAGCCTTTTAATAGAGCTAAAATACGGTCTTTATTCGCGATCGCATCACTTAAACGCTTCAACACTACTACGCCACAGCCTTCTGACCTGACAAAGCCATTAGCAGAATCATCAAAAGTCTTACAACGTCCATCGGGAGAAAGCATTGACGATTTAGAAAGATTGATACTAGCTTGGGGCGAAACAAGGCGATTTACCCCTCCCACTAAAGCCATGCTGCATTCTTGGTTACGCAAACTTTGAATTGCCAGATGTAAAGCCACCAGAGAAGAAGAACAAGCAGTATCGACAGAGATACTAGCACTAGTAAAGCCAAAGTGATAAGATAAGCGACCCGATGCTAGGCTGTGAGTATTGCCTGTGGTTAAATAGGCATCAATTTCACTAAATTTGCGACTTAATAGCTGATGCCAGTAGTCTGTACCGCAAATACCAATAAATACTCCCGTTTGGCTACCCATAAGTTGTTCTGCCGCAATGCCAGCATTTTCTAACGCCTCCCAACTTACTTCCAGCAGCAAACGTTGTTGCGGATCTAGACTAATAGCTTCCCTGGGTGCAATACGAAAAAACGGTGCATCAAATTCTTGCAGATTGGAGACCAATCCACCGTAGGGAGTGCAGATTTTACCTGGCGTATTCAAATTAGCATCGTAATATTCCCGAATATCCCAATGTTGTGGCGGGACTTCGGTAATTGCATCTCGACCACTTTGCAACAATTGCCAATAAGCTTCTGGGTTTTCTGCACCAGGAAAACGACACCCCATGCCAATAACAGCAATAGGTTCATGTTTGGCATTTTCTAAAGTTGCTAATTTATCCTGCATTTGCTTTAGTGCCAATAAAGCCTGCTTAGTTGGAGATAAGTTATCAGACACCTCTGACATAATTTCTCTGAACTTATGTTATTATTTACTCTTGAGTGGCGGCGATCGCCATTGTCGCTCCTGGAACTTGACGCAAACGATCCATTACTTTGACTACCTGTCCGTGTTCAACTTTTTGATCGGCATTAATAATTACCAATGACTCTGAATTGGGTGTGATTTTGTCAGTTAATGCACCTTTTAATTCATTGAGTTCGATTGGCTGACGATCTAAAAACATATTTCCATCGGTTTTAATGGTAAGGTTAATTTGTGCTGTCTGTTTTGGTTCTGCCGTTTGTGCTGAAGGCAAATTAACTGGTAAACCTTGCGATCGCGTTAAAGACAGAGAGGAAACCATGAAAAATGCCAAAATCGCAAAGATGACATCAATCATCGGCACGATATTAATCTCAAAATTCTCTTCAGGCTCATTAATGGGGCGCATATTCTCTTACTCCTCGATGAAAACGACGATACAGCAGTTCTAATTGACCACCATTAATTACCATCTTTATGGGTTAAGACTCTACCATACCTTATCAGTAATTCTACCTTCCGCTGATGGTAAGACAGTAAAAAGTGCTTGGACTAATAGTCCGTCCGCATGAGGAGTAAATAACAACATGTCGCCTAACTTCTAAAAGCCACCACTCTAAAGGGCGAAGCAAAAGGCAATGTGATCACCAGCGGCGGATAATATCCGCCGCTGGTGATGTTAGACCCTTGTGGTACAATGTCCGCCGCTGGGGACTAGCTTTTTTCCTAGTCGCTAGTTGCTAGTCGCTAACAACGCCGTAAAGGGTGAGATTTAAACCCGTAAATTTTGGTAAAAGCTAATCGATTCATGATAATTCTTGCAGAAATAAGTCTACTAACTGTTCAGTATTTACTAATATTTCTTGACCTTGAGGATGAAGATCGGCTGTGCGATAACCACGCTCTAAAATTCTTGCCTCAGCCTGTTGTAAACTTTCAGCAGCATCAAGTTCGCCCCATTGTTCCAACATCATGATCACGCTGGCAATAGTACCCAGGGGATTAGCAATACCTTTACCTGCGATCGCAGGAGCTGTACCATGAATTGCTTCATATATGCCAAATCCGACACTATTAAGGCTTGCTGACCCTAATAAGCCAATTGAACCAACTAATGCTCCTCCTAAGTCACTGAGAATATCGCCGAAGAGATTTCCTGCCACAATGACATCAAAATGCTGAGGGTTAATTACTAACTGCATTGCCAAGTTATCAACCAGCATTCCTTCTACTACTACATCGGGGAAATCTTGGGCTTCTTCTTCTACTAAACGAGTCCAAGGTAAACAAGGCAAGGCGTTTTCTTTATGGGCGACGGTGAGTAAGCCACGACGTTGTTGTGCTTTTTGTAAGGCAATTCTAGCAATACGTTTTATTTCGCGATCGCGATAAAGCATTGTATGATAACCATAAGGATTGCGATCGTTTTCATCTCTGCCTGATGCACCGAAATAAATACCGCTAACCAATTCCCGCACGAATAAGATATCGATACCTGCAATTTTTTCAGGCTTGAGGGATGATTTATCAATTAAACTCGGAAAAACCTTCACTGGACGCAGGTTAGCAAAAAAATCAAAGCGTTTGCGCAATTCCAATAGTCCGCCCTTCGTTACCGCGCCAAACACAATTCCGTCTGCACCTTGGCACAGTTGAGCCGTTACTTCAGGGAAGTAGTCGCCTAATTCTTCTAAAGCTGGTTGACCAATTAAGCCATAGTTTATCTTTACGGCAAAGCTTTTGATTTCGGCTATCTTTTGCAAAATTGTTAGAGAAGCAGGGACGACTTCAGTGCCGATACCTTCTCCTGGTAAGGCTGCGACCTTATAGGCGTTAGGGATTGAGGAGGGGGAATACACTTCAATTTAAATCTAAATCATACCAATTTAGTAATGGCAAACTGTATTCTGATTTATCTATCATTGATATAAATAAATGATTTTTTAAAAATGATTGAATTTACTCTATAATAAAAAAATATTCAAACATACCGATGATAACTGTAGTTACCGAGATTTGCGATCGCAAATCGAGTTACAAGACTTTGAGACTTTGTATGAATCTGGCAATCCTAAATTCTGTTTAATTTAGAATACCCATATCAATTATGAATTATCAAAAAGAAGCCTTAGAAATAAAATCTATTTGTATAATTGCTGTTTTTGTTTCTATTGCAATATCTTGTTTAAGTTGGGTGTAAATTTAGGCTCATATATTGATTAGTTTCGATACTTTATTTCTTAATAGTTATTGACTATTTAAAGGGCAAATAAATATTATTGCTTAATATTTATTTGTTCGTTTATTTCTTGGACATTAATTTTTAATTCTGAAAATTATAGATTGAATAAATAGATAAATATTGTTGATATTTTTATTAAATAATTGGTATTTTACAATTCTAAAAAAATAAGATAACAATATAAATAAGCAGAATAATATCAGTAATTAGGAGGCTTATTTCATGAGCGCATCAACTGTCACAAAACCTCAGAACCCCACCAATCGGCTCACTCTGCAAACCGTAAAAATTAGTGAGCAAATAACTGCAATTCGTTCGCTAGATTGGGATCGCGATCGCTTTGATATTGAATTTGGCTTACGAAATGGAACTACCTATAATTCCTTTTTAATTCAAGGAGAAAAGACAGCATTAATAGATACTTCTCACCGTAAGTTTGAATCTCTTTATCTAGATAAAATCAAAGATTTAATCGACCCTTTAACTCTAGATTATTTAATCGTTAGTCATACCGAGCCAGATCATAGTGGCTTAGTTAAAGAAGTCTTGGAGTTAGCTCCTCAAGTAACAATTATTGGAGCAAAGGTAGCGATTAAATTCCTGGAAAATATGGTGCATCAGCCATTTAAACATCAAATAGTCAAAAGTGGCGATCGCCTGGATTTAGGTCAAGGACATCAATTAGAATTTGTTTCTGCACCTAACTTGCATTGGCCCGATACAATTTTCACCTATGATGCCAAAAGCCGCATTCTCTTTACCTGCGATGCTTTTGGAATGCACTACTGCGACGATCATACCTATGATGAAGAACCAGATTTACTTGAAGCCGACTTTAGATATTACTACGATTGCTTAATGGCTCCCAATGCACGTTCGGTCTTAAGTGCCATCAAACGCATAGAAAAACTAGAGGTTGAATTAATTGCCACAGGACACGGGCCATTGTTGCAACACCATCTTACAGATTGGGTAAACAACTATCAGCAATGGAGTCAAGAACAAGCCAAAGCCGAAAGCTTTGTCGCCGTATTTTATGCTGAAGACTACGGTTACAGCGAAGAATTAGGACGAGCGATCGCCAAGGGAATTCATAAAACTGGAGTTGGGATTGAGTTAATTGAGTTTGGCAACAGCGATCCTCACGAAGCGCGAGAATTAGTTAACCAAGCCGCAGGTTTAGTTATCGGTATGCCTGCTCAAAGCGATGTCGAGGCTCACGCCATTTTAAGTACGATTTTAGCAGCAGCCAAAAGTAAACAGTCGATTGGGCTGTTTGAGACAGGCGGCGGTGAAGATGAACCCATCTATCCGCTGCGGAATAAGTTTCAGGAAATTGGTTTAACTGAAGCATTTACGCCAATTTTGGTCAAAGAAACCCTTAATTTAGCCACAGAAAAACTATGTGAAGAAGCGGGGACAGATTTAGGACAATGGCTAACGCGCGATCGCACAATCAAACAACTGAAGTCCATCGATCACGATTTAGATCGAGCTTTAGGCAGAATTAGTGGTGGGCTATATATTATTACGACGACCAAAGGCGATGTTTCCAGTGCGATGTTGGCATCCTGGGTAATGCAAGCCAGTCTCCAGCCCTTGGGAGTTGCGATCGCAGTTGCTAAAGATCGGGCGATCGAATCTTTACTACAAGTCGGCGATCGCTTTGTACTGAATGTCTTGGCAGAAGATAATTACCAAGGTTTAATGAAACATTTTCTTAAACGTTTTCCCCCAGGTGCAGATCGCTTTGCTGACGTTAAAACCTATCAAGCCGCCGATGGTTCACCAATTTTAGCTGATGCTTTGGCCTATATAGAATGTGAGGTTACTAGCCGTCTGGAATGTCGCGATCACTGGATTGTCTATAGTACCGCACAAACTGGGCGAGTCGCCCAAACCGATAAACTAACTGCCGTCCACCATCGCAAAGTCGGCAACCATTACTAATCATCGCTAATGATTTGTTCAATTACCTATTTAAGGAAACTTTACTGATGTATGAATCAACAGAAAACGCTTCGATACAAAGGGATAGCTGGTTAAATCTCGATCGCATTGTGCAAGCTCTAGAACTAACCCAAGACTTAATCGTCATTTCCCTGTGTCTTGGTTTATTTGGTTTCATGGTGCTGCAAATTCGGACTATGTTTCTGGCTTTGCTATCCCCCTTGCAGTTTCACACCATCGCTGCTGATATTCTCTCGTTACTAATTTTGGTCGAGTTATTTCGCTTATTGATTATCTATTTACAAGAACAGCGTATATCTATCGGTGTTGCGGTTGAGGTATCAATTGTTTCTGTATTGCGGGAAGTATTTGTGCGGGGAATCTTAGAAACCCCATCTGCGCAGGTTTTTGCTACCTGTGCGTTTTTACTAGTCCTGGGTGTCTTATTGGTAATCAGAGTATGGCTACCACCTACCTTCGATGGAATAGATCCCGAACATCAGGTTTCGCAACGACATCAGCAAAACCGTCTCACCAAAGAAGCTGCTGAAAATTGCGATCGCCGAAATGACACTTCCTCGCCTCAAAACTCCACTTCTCGAATTAGACAAGGTTTATAAGCTTTTTTCGACCTAAGACTGCTCAAATAACGATTTAACGATTAACTAGCAACAAAAAAATTAGCCATGTCACTCTCCACCTCGCCTTCCATAACCACTCGTCCTCGCGATGTTCAAATCACCTCAATTGCCAACAATACTAAGATTTTTCGCTCCCGCACTTGGGATCGTCTTAAGTTTGAGGTCGAATATGCTCGTCAAAAGGGAACAACTGCTAATTCCTACCTGATCCAAGCTGACAAAATTGCCTTGATCGATCCTCCTGGAGAGTCTTTTAAAGACATTTTTATTGCACAATTACAACAACATTTAGACCTTAGCCAACTCGACTACATCATTCTCAGTCATGTCAATGCTAATCGCATGGCAACTTTGAAAGCAATTATCGCCAAAGCTCCTCATGTAACTTTAATTTGCTCAAAACCTGGGGCAAATACCTTAAAACTTTCATTTCCTCATTGGTCAGCACAGATCCAAATTGTTCGAGAGGATATCTTAGACTTAGGACAAGGACATCGCTTAGAGTTTGTCACCGTACCGACACCTCGCTGGGCAGATGGTCTATGTACCTATGATCCAGCGACTCGTATACTCTATACAGATAAATTCTTCGGAGTTCATGTTTGTAATGATGCTGTGTGGGATGAAGATTGGAAACAGCTAGACGATGATCGTCGCTACTATTTTGATTGTCTCCATGCGCCACAAAAAAAACAAGTTGAGACGGCTCTTGATAAGTTAACCACTTTTCCAGCTAAATATTATGCCCCTAGTCACGGCACTTTAATTCGCTACAGCCTGAGTCGTCTCACCTATGACTACAGTCAGTGGTGTCAAGAACAACAAACCCAAACTCTGAGTGTAGCCTTACTTTATGCTTCTGCTTATGGAAGTACAGCTGTTCTAGCTAACGCGATCGCTGAAGGATTGTTTGACAGTGATGTTGCTATTGAGTTAATTAACTGTGAACTGGCAAAACCAGAGGAAATTGCTCAGGCGATAGAAGCTTGTGATGGCTTTATTATTGGTTCTCCCACCTTGGGCGGTCATGCGCCAGTACAAATACAGACGGCTTTGGGTATTGTGCTTAATGCTGCTGCTAAAACCAAACTAGCAGGAGTGTTCGGTTCTTATGGCTGGAGTGGTGAAGCCATTGATGTCATTGAAGGCAAATTACGAGATGGTAATTATAGTTTGGGTTTTGAGTCAATTCGGGTACGTTTTACCCCCACTGAGGCAGATTTAGAAACAGCTAAGGCAGCAGGAATAGAATTTGCTAGAGTTTTAAAAAAAACACAAAAATTACGTGTTCCCCGTCAAAGATTGGCAGTAGCTAGCAGCGATCGCACGGAACAGGCAGTAGGGCGGATCATTGGCTCTCTATGTGTTCTGACCTTAAAACAAAATCAAAATAATAGTGAAATTCACAGTGGCTTTCTCACTTCTGGAATTTCTCAAGCAAGTTTTAGTCCTCCTGGGATTATGTTATCTCTGGCTGAAGAACAAAATGCCGGTTTTCTATGGCAACCAGGTACATCTTTTGTCCTCAATATTCTCAAAGAAGGACGTAATCTGCGGCGATATTTCACCTCTCGCTATACACCAGGAGATAATCCTTTCTCGGAATTGGCAACCCAGACAGCAAATAATGGCTGTATGATTCTCACAGAAGCCTTAGCCTATCTAGAGTGTACTGTCGAAAGCCGCATTCAATCTGGCGATCGCTGGTTAATTTATGCTTTAGTTAATCAAGGACAAGTTTTAGAGGCAACAGGTGTAACTGCGATCGAGCATCGTAAATCAGCTCTTAGCTCTTAGCTCTTAGCTCTTAGCTCTAGTTAGTCGATTTTCCATTCACTAACTGTTTACACCCAGCGATGTTATACCACAAGGGTATGTTATACCACAAGAGTACAATGTCCGCCGCTGGGGATGTTATACTCTTGTGGTACAACGTCCCCTTGTGGGACTGAGTGTTTATACCATGTTATCCCCTTGTGGGACAAAGGTATGTTATCCTCCGTTTCGGGGGACAAGCTCTCAGCTTCTGAGGGCTTATAGCTTATAGCCTGTAGCTTATAGCTTTTTGGTGATGAATTAGGAATATATCTTGTTTTACTGTTCATGCGTTCCCTAATCTCCACCAATAAATTTAATTTGTCCAAATACTTAATACATTTCATATTTCAATAACGTACAAGGAATTGCGCCATTATAAACTTTCATCCGTTTGGAAGTTCGCAACCCAACTTGTTTCGATAACTGCATACTTCCCGTTAATATATATGCAGTCCAGCCTTTAAATCTTTGCTTGAAGATATCTCCTAACAGTTTATACAGTTCACCCAACTCGGCTTCATTGCCTAATCTTACGCCGTAGGGTGGATTACAGATCAGAACACCTTGGTCTGCTGGTGCTTCGACAGTTGATAATTCTTGTCGCGCAAATTTTATATAGTCCTCTAATCCAGAACTTTCGGCGTTAGCAAAGGCTTGTCTAATTACACCTATATCGTTATCAGTGCCGATAATCGGTGCAGCTATATAAGATAGCTGACTATCGGTGGCATCTTTGAGAATACTTTTCCACAAGTCTTGATCAAAGTCTAACCAGGTTTGAAACCCAAATTCTCGATATAACCCAGGAGCAATATTTAAACCTTTCAAAGCGGCTTCAATAGGCAACGTGCCACTACCGCACATCGGATCTAAAAAAGCTAAGTCGGGAGTCCATTCCGCCATTTCCAATAATGCGGCAGCCAGAGTTTCTTTCATCGGGGCAGCACCGATCGCAGGACGATATCCCCGACGATGTAAACTAGAGCCAGAGCTATCTAAACTGATCACGCACTGATCATTATCAATGTGTGCATTAATAATTAGATCGGGGTTTTCCACATCTACACTAGAACGTATTCCCGTTTTTTGCTTTTGCCAATCGACGATCGCATTCTTAACTTGTAAAGCAGTAAAGTGAGTGTGATTGAGATATTTATTTTGACCAGTGCAAGTAACTGCTATAGTCATATTAGGATCGAGATGCTCTGCCCAATCGAGCTTTTGAACGCTGCGATACAACTCATCACTATTAAAACTTTTAACCTTGGCAATAGGCATCAGAATCCGAAAAGTAGTTCTTGTCCACAGATTAGCGCGATACAGTAAAGCCTGATCTCCTTGAAAATAAACACCAGCAAAATCAGGACGTACTTCCGTTGCGCCTAGACGCTCTAATTCTTGAGCTGCGATCGCTTCTAAGCCGCGAGCCGCGGTGGCAAAATAATTATTCATAATAATCAATTAAGTATAAGTAACTTCACTTAATTAAACATTAAATTGTGACTCTCACTAACGGGAGAATTAAGCTGCGATCGCGATATAATAAATTAAGTTTCTATTTAATAACGAGCGATTGTTAATTGTAAATATCGCGGCGATGCCCAATTTTATGAATTGTGATGAGTTGTGCTTTAGGATCAATGGTCAGCTCTTTGACTTGCATAGGGAATAATAGGTAGCGATCACTACTCTTGCTATTTTATTTACTATTATGGCATATTGCGGCGATCGCGACGACCTAACATTAATTATTGATCGCCTGCTGTATAAAAACTAACTTTTCACGCTGCTCATGATTAGATGCGCGATCGCAATAATCGCAATAAACTTAAAGAATGCGATCGCGCATCTCATTCATTCTAATAATAACGAATCCACCTATGTATTGTTAATTTTTTCTTACAAAAAGCAACAAATGTTTAGTGTTAATCAATGCAATTGCACGAAGATTGCACAAAAACCCTGGTTGAATGAAATTAGTCCAAAAGTTCCTGGCTCCTAACCAGAAAATGACTAGAGCTGATTGTTTGAGTTGACTGCAAAATAAAGCATTGAGCTTTCTATTTAATTAACTTCCTTTCAGTTTTCACCTGGGTTAGGATTCAGTTCTCTTAAATTCTATATTTTTGTACAAGTTAACATTCAGGAGAAACATTCATGTTAGATGCTTTTACTCGGGTAATTGCCCAAGCTGATGCGAGAGGAGACTATATCACTGGTAGTCAGTTTGATGCTCTCAGTAATATGGTTGCCGACAGCAACAAGCGCATGGATACAGTCAATCGCATCACTAGTAATGCTTCCGCTATTGTGGCTAATGCGGCTCGCGTTTTGTTTGCCGAGCAACCTCAATTAATTGCCCCTGGTGGTAATGCTTATACCAACCGTCGTATGGCAGCTTGTTTGCGAGATATGGAAATTATCTTGCGCTATGTTACCTACGCTACTTTTGCTGGCGATGCTAGCGTTTTAGAAGATCGCTGTTTGAATGGTCTACGTGAAACTTACGTCGCTCTAGGAGTTCCTGGTGGTTCTGTAGCCGAAGCAGTCAGCAAAATGAAAGAAGCAGCACTCGCCATTGCTAACGACAAAACTGGTGTTACTTCTGGAGACTGTAGTTCTTTGATGTCCGAAGTGTCCAGCTATTTTGACCGCGCTGCATCAGCCGTTGGCTAGTTAATTATTTCTTTAAAACCCCCAAGACAGCCAATTTCAAGGATTTGGTTGCAAATAGTAAAACAATATTGCAAGAGGTAAATTATCAATGAAAACTCCCATCACTGAAGCGATATCTACCGCCGATTCTCAAGGTCGCTTTCTCAGCAGTAGCGAAATTCAAGTAGCATTCGGTCGTTTTCGTCAAGCTACTGCTAGTCTTCAAGCTGCCAAAGCACTAAGCAACCAAGCAGACAATCTAGTTAATGGTGCGGCTCAAGCTGTTTACCAAAAATTCCCCTACACAACTCAAATGCAGGGAAATAACTATGCTTCCACCCCTGAAGGTAAAGCTAAATGTTCTCGCGATATCGGTTACTATCTACGGATGATTACCTATTGCTTAGTCGCAGGTGGTACTGGACCTATGGATGAGTATTTGATTGCGGGAGTTGCTGAAATTAACAGCACTTTCGAGCTTTCTCCTAGTTGGTATGTAGAAGCTCTCAAACATATTAAGTCGAACCACGGCTTAAGTGGAGATCCTGCTGTTGAGGCAAACTCCTATATTGATTACGCAATTAATTGCCTAAGCTAAAGTTTCTCTCGCTGCTCGGAATCGCAGTTGACTATCGGGCGTAGATTGCTGTTCGATAGTTGACCGTAATTCCGAGCCGTTTTTTTAGAAAAGCAGTATAAGCAAAACATAAAAACATTAGGAGTGTAATCAGTGGCAATTACAACAGCAGCATCTCGTCTGGGAATCTCTGCCTTTGACGAGACAAATATAGTTGAACTACGCCTCAATTGGACGAAGGAAGATGCTAAAATTGCGATCGCCCAAGTCTATCGTCAAGTCTTAGGCAACGACCATTTAATGAAATCCGAGCGTCTCACCAGTGCCGAATCTTTATTGGGTGATGGCTCGATTTCAGTCCGCGACTTTGTTAGAGCAGTAGCTAAGTCAGAACTATACAAATCAAAATTTTTCTATAACAACTATCATCCCCGTACCATCGAGTTAAACTTCAAACACTTGCTCGGTCGCGCTCCCTATGACGAATCTGAGATTATCGAACATCTCGATATCTATCAAAATCAAGGTTTTGAAGCAGATATTGATTCTTACATCGACTCTGATGAGTATGTGCAGAACTTTGGTGACCATATCGTCCCTTATTATCGGGGCTTTTCTACTCAAAAGGGTCAGAAAACCGTTGGCTTTACCAGAATGTTTCAACTTTATAAGGGTTATGCCAATAGTGATCGCGCTCAAGGCAATACAGGCAGCCCTCGTCTGACTTACGATTTGGCTCGCAATCTAGCAACCCCTGTTCGTAGTCCTGGTGGTGATGGAGCTTTAACTGGCACTACCTCAACCGAGCGAGGAGGTATATACAAACTAAGAGTAACCCAGGGAGCATCAGGACGCGCTCCTCAACTACGACGCAGTCTTAAAGAGTATGTCGTGCCTTACGAACGACTTTCTGCGACCTTACAAAAAATCAATCGAAGTGGTGGTAGAGTTATTAGTCTTACTAACGCTTAAAACCGTCACAGTCTCTAGAGGCAGACATGACATACATAATCTATAGGAGAATAGTTCAGTGGCAATTACAACAGCAGCATCTCGTTTAGGAGTTTCTGCTTTTAACGATAGCGATCCCGTAGAATTGCGCCCTAATTGGACTCAAGGCGATGCCCAAGCTGTAATCAGGGCGGTATATCGACAAGTACTGGGCAACGATTACGTGATGCTTTCCGAACGTCTTACTGCTACGGAATCTTTGTTGTGTAATGGTTCGATTACGGTACGAGATTTTGTGCGGGCAGTAGCTAAATCAGAATTGTATAAATCGAAATTCTTGTATAACAATTTCCAAACTAGAGTCATTGAGTTAAATCTCAAGCATCTACTTGGTCGTGCCGCCTATGATGAATCGGAAGTGATTTATCACCTCGATCTTTATCAAAACAAAGGCTTCGAGGCAGATATCGATGATTACATCGACTCCCAAGAGTATTTGGAAAATTTTGGCGATCAAATCGTTCCCTATTATCGAGGCTTTAACACCCAAACTCAGCAAAAAACTGTCGGCTTCACCCGCATGTTTCAAATGTATCGCGGTTATGCTAATAGCGATCGCTCTCAAATAGCTGGAAAGCCATCTCGTCTGGCGAAAGAACTCGCCCTCAATAGTGCTTCGGCGGTCATTGCTCCTTCAGGCGGTAGTGAAGGTTGGGCATATCGAGCTTCTAGTCAAGGCACAACTCCGAATCAAACCTTTAGAACTGCTAATACAGATAGTCGTATTTATCGGATTGAAATATCGGCAATGAATTTACCCAGATACCCGAAAGTGCGTCGTGTCAGCAAAGCTATTTTAGTTCCCTATGAACAGCTATCGGCAACACTACAAAAAATCAGCAAAATGGGCGGTAAAGTCGCTAGTGTCACTTTGGCATAGCGATGCGCATTCCGCGCGGGCAAAGCCCATCGTAATTTCCCGAATCTCTAATAATCTTAAGGAGAAGCAATATGTTGGGTCAATTTGTAACTGGTGGTCGTTCAAGTTCTCCATCAAATAGCCGCATCTTTGTCTATGAAGTGACTGGATTGAAACAAAACGAGCAAAATGATAGTAATAACTATCCTGTGCGCACTAGTAGTAGCGTCCTGGTGCAAGTTCCTTACAATCGGATGAATGAGGAGATGCTGCGAATTACTCGTATGGGAGGCACGATTGTTAAGATCAAACCTCTTGGTGAGTTAGATCAAGATGATTCTCAGCCTGCCGATAAGTCCGAGGATCAGTCTAAGCAAAATTGAGTTCTCTGCGCTTTAAAAACAGCGGAAATTATGAGGTAATAGGTAACTCAAAAGTCAAGAGTCAATTGAAATCTCTTGATTTTTGAGTTACCTAACGTGAATTCGGGATAAGCTCAAATCCTTGTTCTTTGGATTATTCCCAAGATAGCTACAAATATAACCATCAATCTAAAACGCGAAACGCCCCTACAGGGTTAATCTGTCTTAACCTTTATGACATAGGTTTTTATGTCTAAACAAAGTCAGCATTAGTAAGATTTGTCGCATCCATGTCAATAACAGTGGCTAGCAAGTCGCCGCTACTAGTCTGACGGATTTCCGTTGCCGTACTTAAACTGTTGTCAGTAATGGTGAGATTGCCGAAGATCAAACCTGTATCTAAGTGAATGAAATCCTGATTATCTTCAAAGTCGTAGATAATATTACGCGTATCTCCAGAACGAATCACAAAAGTATCCGCACCCCCAGAGCCGACAATCCTATCGCTACCAGTGTCACCGTCGAGTTGGTCATTTCCTGCACCACCAACTAGCCTATCGTTACCACCGCCACCGAAGAGAGTATCGTTACCTGCGTCACCGTAGAGAGCATCTTGACCATTATTGCCCATTAAGGTATCGTTGTGATGCCCTCCGCGCAAGAAGTCATTGTCGTCGTCGCCACCGAGGCGATCGCTCCCAGAATTGCCATACAAGCGATCTTTGCCATTATTGCCATGAAGGAGATCGTCGTTATTACCACCTTCAATGGTGTCATCACCATCGCCACCATTAATACTATCATTGCCGTTTAGTCCTTACAGATAAAAAGAGATTAAATTATTTTATCGATCGAGGAAACGCTGACACCTTTTATGAACAACTTAAAACTCTGAATAATTTTGTCTTAGAGGATGTCTGAAAAGTCAAAATAAATGCGATCGCCAATTAAAAAAGCTCTCATAACGATAATCTGTCGATATACAACTAAAGACAGGAAACGAGAGTTATGAGTCAATCATACCGTAGTGATT
>Ga0209082_1000147_pt1 | contig 35292 bp, 33 predicted proteins | sample ColdCreekSource_FD_184127 | JGI IMG/M metagenome (GOLD analysis project Ga0209082, IMG submission 184127) | Groundwater microbial communities from Cold Creek, Nevada to study Microbial Dark Matter (Phase II) - Cold Creek Source (SPAdes) (version 3) | ecosystem: Environmental > Aquatic > Deep... | reverse complement strand
AATGTCAGTTTTAAGCCCTCAATAATTCCCTTTCCTTGAATAATCGCCGGGCCCAAACAAAACATTAAAATACCAGAGCCAATCATGTAAACTATAGCTCTTTCTAACCCTGCTGCACCCAAAGCAAAAGTCGCTACAGGTAGTCCCATGTTTCCAGTATTAGGAAACAGGACAGTTGCAGTCAAAGCTGTACTCAAAGAGGATGATAATCGAGTAATTTTACTGATTAACCAGACTGCACCATAAATTAATAAAGAAGTTAGAGCAAAACCAATTAATAATTTGGTCGAATTTTGTACCGATAATTCTGTACGATAAAGACTATCAATTACTAATGCTGGAGATAAAATAAATACGCTTAATAGAGAGAGAGTTGAGCCTTGCAGGGGCAAAGTACGACCAGCAATAAAGCCAATGAAAATAATCAAAGCTACAGGCAATACAGCAGGAAGTAAAGAAGTCATAAGCAAAATGCTAATGGCGATATTAGATAATTTGATAAATTATTTTAGGTAATAAAACTGTCTTCATGTATTAGATATTTTCTATAACTACCTTTAGTTCTGTCTATATTTTGTAGCTAAAAAACAACTCGCGATCGCGCTGCAGTCGGCATTTTATTTTGTTATGGTATTTGTAATAGTTAGAAACATTTCTTGCATTTTCTCGGTATGTATGGTTGCAATATCTTCTTACAAACCCAAAGCACAAGACACTTTACATCTTCAAAGTGTTTGGGAAACCATTGACTCTAGTAGTTGCCCTCATTCCTATAACTTCCATATGCACACGAATTTTTCTGATGGTCAATTAACACCATCATTTTTAGTGCAACAGGCAATGCAGATAGGACTCAAAGGTTTAGCAATTACGGATCATCATTCTATTGACGGGTACTTAGACGCACAAAAACTTCTGGACAAACTAAGTCAAAAAAGTAATCTTAACAATCTTCCCCACTTATGGACAGGGGTAGAAATTACTTCTGAAATAGATGAAGTCCAGGTACATATATTAGGTTATGGCTTTGCTCCCGAACATCCTGCCTTGGAATTATATCTCCAGGGGACAAGCCCTCAAGGAAAAGATGCGGAAGCCAAAAATGTAATCAAAAGCATTCATCAAGCAGGTGGTTTAGTGGTACTAGCTCATCCTGAGCGTTATCGTCGCCCCGCTAGTTATTTAATTCCCCTCGCTGCTGATTTGGGAATAGATGGTGTCGAAACTTATTATTCCTACAATAATCCACCAATCTGGACACCCAGCCCTGTACAAACTAAACGAGTCCAACGACTGGCATCTAAATATAAGCTTTATAATACTTGCGGCACCGATAGCCATGGACTAAATTTGCTCAAACGTGTTTAATCTCATTAATTGGATAAAGCACAAGCAAGCAACCAAGCAAAATACTGAGGAAATTATACAACGTTGAAAACCTTGGGTATTATGAAGATTGTTTACCAAAGTGGTCAACCTTTGCACTTGTTTTAATCTGCCGCTTGAATCAAAGATTACAAGCGGAGCATTCCCGCCTTGAAGATGCTAATATATCCCCCTAAAATTGACCGCTCGCTATAGACATCACTACAATGACACCGATACTTGTCAAAGCTAAAACTAATGCAAAGCCAATTGATTGTCCTAAATGAGAAGAAGAAGATGTTTTCATAGATTTCGGCCTCTTAAATGAAATATATTTACAGTTAATAAACTCAAATTGAAAATTAGGCTACAAAGAGAAAAAATATCGGGGATCAAGACATATATAGGAAATAAGCTTTTGAACCGAATAAAAAATACTCTAGTAGATATTCATAATATCTAATGTGTCCGTGATTACGCTCACAAATGAAATCTTTGTTAACAAAACTCTATTATTCTCAACATTAGATTTAATATGTAAGATAAGAGTTTAGGAATTTAAAAGAATTGGATAATCTGATTTTTAGCTTTGAAGAAATTACCGCAGAGCTAAACTATCGCAAAGCACAAAATGCCTTACGGGATTTAATTAGCAACATTGATCTGACTGCGGAAGAGCAAACAGGATTAGAGTCAGAAATAGATCGCCTGACTCAAATGCTCGATAAATTAGAACAATCTGTAGTACAAATTGCCGCTTTTGGTATGGTAGGTAGAGGTAAATCCTCTGTACTCAATGCTCTTGTCGGTCAAGATATCTTTCCAACAGGCGCGCTACATGGTGTTACTCGTACTGTCAACACAACTAATTGGCAATTAACCCCAGAACAAATAGCCAATACTCCAGAAAATCTCCAACGTTTAACTATTACAGGAGGGCAAGGAGGAGAAATTCAACTTATTGATACTCCTGGAATTGATGAAGTTAATGGGGAAACCAGAGAAGCCTTAGCCTGTAATTTGGCTAAACGAGTCGATTTGATTTTATTTATGGTTTCGGGAGATATTACCCAAGTTGAGTATCGTGCTTTGTCTAAACTGCGAGAAGCAGGGAAACCGATGCTGTTGGTGTTTAATAAGATTGACCAGTACCCTGAAGCGGATCGCCTGGCTATCTATAACAAAATTAAAGAGGAAAGAGTTAAAGAGTTAATTTATCCCGAAGAAATTATTATGGTTGCCGCTTCTCCTGTAGAAGTCAGGGGGGTCAAGGGTAAAGATGGCAAATTAAAAGTGCAGCGTATTCAGGGAAACCCCCAGGTAGAGACGCTAAGGTTGAAAATTCTAGAGCTTCTAGAGCGCGAAGGTAAATCTTTGGTAGCTCTTAATAGTATGTTGTTCGCCGATGAAGTCAATGAACAGCTCTTGCAGCGCAAGTTAGCCATTCGGGATGAGGCGGCTAATCAATTAATTCAAAAGGGAATGATGGTCAAGGCAATGGCGATCGCACTTAATCCCGTTACGGCGATTGATCTGTTCTCTGGGGCAATAATTGACGTTGGGATTATTATTTCCCTATCTCGTCTCTACGGGATCTCTATGACTCAATCTGGTGCAGTACAGCTACTGAAAAACATTGCTCTAAGTATGGGCGGAATTGGTGCAAGTGAACTATTAGCTACTTTAGGTCTTAGCTCCCTTAAAGGCATTTTAGGGCTTTCTCTTCCAGTTACAGGCGGTTTATCCCTTGCCCCTTATTTATCAGTTGCGATCGCTCAAGGTGGAGTAGCGGGGGTATCTTCTTATGCCATTGGACAAGTTACTAAAACCTATTTAGCCAATGGCGCATCCTGGGGAGAGCAAAGTCCTAAAGTTGTTGTGCAGACTATTCTTGATTCTTTAGACGAGGAATCGATTCTCAATCGCATTAAATCGGAATTAAGAGAAAAGTTAGTTGGGTTAGTAAAGTAGTAGTCTGTCAACTTTTGACTTTTGACTTTCGTTTAAAGGCTAGTCATAAGTATTCGAGTCCTGTTGGTGATTTCCAACCAGTTTTGAACTGCGATCAATTCAGGGAGAAACAGATTGCCTGAAACGCCCACAGCGATCGCTCCTGCTTCTAACATAGCTTTGGCATTATCGATAGTTACTCCACCAGTGGGGATAAGAGAAATTTGACTCAAGGGTGCTTGTAAGCATTTAATATAGTCGGCACCTCCTAAAGCTTTGATCGGAAAAACTTTAACGGTATTTGCTCCTGAGTTCCAAGCATTGACAATTTCTGTAGGAGAGAAAACTCCAGGCACAAAAGGTATTTGATAGCGATAAAGAGAGGCTTCTAACAAATCGCGATCAAAGTGGGGAGAAAAAATAAATTGAGCGCCTGCGGCGATCGCTTTTTGCAGTTGGTGTAAGTTTAAAATAGTCCCTGCCCCAATAATACAATCGGGCAATTCTACTCTTAATTTAGCAATCAATTCGGCTGGGCGATCGCTATTCCAAGTAATTTCAATCAATTTAATTCCTCCAGCCGCTACAGCATGAGCCAGAGCCAGGGCAATTGACCTTTGGGGATGACGAATAACTGCGATCGCTTTATGTCGCCGTAGAAGCTTCTGCCACGACTTATTGAGTGGAAAATCTCTAGGAAATTGATCTGTATTTATGTGATCTAGCAAGATACTGACTACAAAATAATAATCATAATTTATCAATAAGCTAATAGCTAAAAGCTAAAGGCTAAGAGCTTTCTCAAAGTGCGCTGATTTGATTTTTGTAATCTTGTTTGTCTAAACCATTGCCCACATTAGCTGTCTTAGGATCAATATTCTCTTGCAAAGCCTTGATTCGATCTGAAGTTGCGGGGTGACTACTCAAAAATGTTGGCGTAGAGCCACCTTGTTTTAAAAGTTTATTCATAAAGCCTAATATTCCAGAAGGGGCGTAACTAGCTTTGCGGAGATTTTCTAAGCCAAAGCGGTCTGCTTCTAATTCATCAGTGCGGCTGTTGGGACGATTAAGGGCTAAATCTACGCCGATTTGGATTGCATTGCTGCGGTCTAATCCTGCTGCTGATAGTAATCCTTGAGAAATTGCTTGTTGGCGCATCTGTTCAATAGAATGGCGACCCACAATATGACCAATCTCATGTCCGATGACGCTAGCTAATTCTGCTTCATTATCTGCCGCTGCAATTGTTCCCGTATTAATATATACGTAGCCTCCCATTGTGGCGAAAGCGTTAAGACTATCGTCATCTACTACCTGAAAAGTATAGGAAATATTAGGACGCTCACTAGTTTTGGCGAGTCGCTGCCCAATTTGGTTGATATAGTTATTAATTACTGAATTATTGGATATTTTCGCTTGACCTGAACTAATTAGTTCCTGATTAATTCCTTTTCCTAGTTCTGCCTCTTGACTATCAGATATATTGGATATTTGAACTATTTGTATCCCACGCATCATTAAGTCTAACCAAGAAACACCGTAGCTAGGTTGAATATTCCCCAAACTGACACACAAAGCAGATATACAAGCAATAAAACCGTATGACCAAGGGCGGTAACGACGATTAGAAAATAGAGAAAATCGCTGAGACATAATTATCGATAACAATCAAACAAATAATACTTTATTATTAGCAGACGGCTAGTAACTCGATTAAGTTGCCTGCCTGTCGGGGAACAAAAAAATTCAATTAAATGAGATTAAATGAGATTTTTGCTAATTCTGCTCGCAAAGATAAAGGTTGATAGCCAAGAGCAAAGGCCTTAGTGCTGTTTAAGGAAGTATCTGGCGATCGCGGTGCTATCATAGTAACATCTTGTTGTTTACCTGGCTTAATTAGAGTCGATCGCAGTTGTAAAACATCGGCTAACAATAAACCGAATTGATAACGGGAGATTCTCTCTTTTCCTCCCAGATGTAATCTGCCTTTTACTTGCTGTTCAATAGCTAAGAGTAATCCCTGGGCTGCGGTTGAACCACTCACAGGGCTGCGGAATTCATCAATAAATAAATTTAATTCTTTTCCTGCTTGTAAATCGCTCACGAAAGATTGAATAAAGCTACCTGCAACAGGAGAAGCCATGCCAAACATCAAGGGCATTCGACAAATTGCGATCGCAGGATATATTTGTAACATTTCCGTTTCGGCTTCTACTTTTTGTTCTCCGTAGTAGGTTATGGGAGATACTGCATCAGTTTCTTGGTAAGGCGGATTGTTGCCATCAAATACTAAATCCGTAGAAGTAAAGGCGCAGGGAATACTAGATTCAGCACATAGACGGGCAATGTTTAATGAAGCGCTAACGTTAATTGAATAAGACTCTTCTGGGTGAGTTTGACAAAAATTGGGTTGAGCAGCGGCGGCGGTATGAATGACGGCAGCGGGCTGTATCTCTGCAAATAGTTGCTGGAGTTTATCGAAGTCTCTAAGATCGATTTTAAATAAATTGACTCCAGGTATTTTAATCTGGTGGTTGAAGTAAGTTCCAAATACCTGCCAGTTTGTCTGCGCTTGGTGGCATAAGTTCCAACCTAAAAAACCACTTGCGCCTGTGACTAATAGTTTTTTCATTGATTGTTTCTAAGCGTAGGTAAAAGTCATTGTCGATCGCGTCTTCTGTACGATGATATTTATGTAATAAGTAATAAGTAATAAGTAATAAGTAATAAGTAATCTAGAAAAAAGAAATGATTGACACTCTCCCCTTTAGAAAAGGGGAGATTCTTGCACAGAGTTAGACCAAAGCCTAACTTGGTTGATAAGTTGACTATCATCAACCAATATCATGAGAAAGGATTCTTTTGGATACAGGCATGGCAATCACTCTGTCGGATTAGCAACAGTTCATTTAGTTTGGATACCAAAGCGTCGCAAACCAGTATTAAGGGGAGATATCAAGCTAAGACTGGCAACAATTCTAGAATCAGTTGCAACAGATCGGGGATGGATTATTAAGGCTAAAGAGATTGCTTCAGACCATAACTCTAACAGAAGCCAGTAAATCGACAGAAGAAGCTAAGAAACTTTGGAATAATGTTCAACCAATTCTAGAAATAGTTGGTACATGGTTGGGAGTCGGGATTAAATTTTTGGAGATGTAATCTTGACGAATTATATTAACGTCTTCCGACGAGCGATCGCATTTTATAACTGTTGAATTTCTTCAGATAGTTCCCAGACTCTTCATTTCAATCTCGTCTAAAATTATCTTGCAGGGATAGAAAGCCCAAAATCTAATCTCTTCCAGGTTAGATTGCGCTGCGACTCATCCCAATGCCAACGCAATAATTTAGCAGGCTGTCCCACACTGATACCAGATAAACCAAGCGCTTTTCTGGGGGATTCCGTAGCCATTGCGATCGCAGATTCTAGATCGCATCCCCATTGTACTAAATTTTGCACCCCGACTAACAAAGGCAAGGTTGTTCCTGCTAACGTACCGTCTTTTAATTTTGCCGTACCGTTAACGACTTCAATTTCCCTCTCGTCCCAAGGATAAACGCCGTCTGGTAATCCTATAGGTGATAAAGCATCGCTAACTAAAAATATACCGCGATCGTAGTCACTCGCTTTTAGTAAAATTTCTAACATTGTTGGACAAACATGATTCCCATCAGCGATCAAACCACAATATACATCGGGGTTGATAATTGCTGCTCCTAACAACCCAGGTTGTCGATGGTGCAGGGGAGGCATCGCATTAAAGGCATGAGTAACCATTGATGCTCCTTGCTGAAACACTTTTTTAGCTTCTGTTTCCGTAGCTAAAGAATGTCCTAAACTAACCACGATATTTTTATCTAGTAAGTAATCAACTGCTGCGCCGCTACTATCTAATTCTGGTGCCAGGGTCATAATTTTAACTATGTCGCTATATTCACCCAGGACTTGTTTAATATTGGCAATAGTCAACGGCAATAAATATTGGGCGGGATGCGCGCCTCGTTTCTCATAATTGAGAAATGGCCCTTCTAGATGAACTCCTAAGATTTTAGCTGTATGCAGTTTCGAGGCTTGGGTAGTTATAAATTCAGCTATAATAGAAAGCGATCGCAGTATTTTAGCGATCGCAGTAGTGACAATTGTTGGTAAAAATCCGTCTACTCCCTGCAACCATAAGAAATCACATATTTTATCTAGTTGAGCAAAGTCAGTTAATTCTAAATCAGGAAAAGCTAAACCTAATCCCCCATTGATTTGTAAATCGATGCCGCCTAAGGATAACCAATCTCCAGCTAAATCAATGACTTGCTCTGATTTTATCTGGTTAGACTTTTGATTTTCTGACCAAGGCGCGATCGCTTTTATCGTTTCATCGCCAGCTATAGCAACTTGCTGTAAGTCTTTATATCCGAGTATACGGGCATTCGTTATTATTGCAGCTACCATTTGACGAATATTTTAATCACTATGCCCATCTTATATATTTTTTCAACTAGATAAGCTGTTGTGCATTTAAATTGCATTAACAGCATTGCCTTTAACCTTTAACCTTTTCCCAAACACAACCAATCAATTTTGATGGCAAAACCCTCGAAGTATTGCTCCAAGTCTCCCCATCAGGCTCAAGCCCGTAAATTAAATACGTGACAGCTTAATCCTCTATCTTAGAATAAAGATATTCCCATCTGGATTGAATCGATGTCAGATTTACTTGCAAGAATCACAATTAATCCTAACCAATGTGGTGGTCGTCCCTGTATTCGAGGAATGAGGATTCGGGTGTCCGACGTTCTTGATCTGTTTGTTGCAGGACTCAGTTCTCAACAAATTCTTGAGGAAATGCCCGATCTAGAAGCAGATGACCTAAAAGCCGCACTTCTTTATGCTTCACGTAAACTCAATCATCCGGTATTGGTTGCATGATTATTTGGGTGGATGCACAGTTGTCACCATATTGCTTGAAATAATCCACATCGCATAGAATCAGCGATAGGGGCAATTGCTCCCGTTTCATTCTGTATTACGGCTTGTATCAGTATCTAAACAAGATAAAATAAGAAGTTTAGAAGTAAGCAATAAGTTCGTGAGTGAAAGCACCTCTCTAATTGGAATTATCATGGGCAGCGACTCCGATCTGCCCATCATGGAAAAAGCGATCGCAATTTGTGAAGAATTTAAAGTTGCTCATGAAGTAGCCATTGTTTCAGCTCATCGCACCCCTGAAAGAATGGTGGACTATGCCCGTACAGCTCATGAAAGGGGAATCAAAGTAATTATTGCGGGTGCGGGAGGGGCGGCTCATTTACCTGGGATGGTAGCGGCTCTTACTCCTTTGCCAGTAATTGGTGTACCAGTGGCAACTCGGCATTTAAAAGGAGTTGATTCTCTTTATTCAATTGTCCAAATGCCTAGAGGAATCCCAGTCGCCACCGTAGCAATTGATAATGCTCAGAATGCTGGATTATTGGCGATACAGATCTTAGGCACCAATGATCAGCAACTACAAACCAAGGTGCGGCAATATCGTCAACATTTATCTCAAATGGTACTTGATAAACAAAGCCGACTTGATGAGTTAGGATATCAAGCATATTTAGCAGAAATATGAAAACAGTTTTTTCATATTCATCACCAGTATCTAGTTAAAACCTCTTTAGACGATGAACAATTAAGTTATTCGTTGTTTTTTATTAAAGATTAAATTAGATAATGTTACAAATCTTCACCTTGGATTAAATGTAGTGTAAACTACCTGATGGAAGGTATATATCTAAAGAAAGAGGAGCAAACGAAAAGATGCAGTTGGCCCAGACGCTGCGAACAGTACCAAAAGAGTATTTAAAAGCTCCTAGCGGATTAAATCCTAACGTGTTGATGGTAATTTCAGCTATCATGCTGCTGACTATATCAACCTGCGGTTATTTCCTGTGGGGATTTCCAGCTTGGTGCTGTTTTATTGCCAATGTTCTTGCACTACATTTGTCAGGAACAGTTATTCACGACGCTTCTCACAATAGCGCACACAGCAATCGTATTATTAATTCTATTTTGGGGCATTGCAGCGCATTAATGCTGGGATTTGCCTTTCCTGTGTTTACACGGGTACATCTGCAACACCATGCTCATGTTAACGATCCAGAAAATGATCCAGACCACTTCGTCTCCACAGGCGGCCCTTTGTGGTTAATTGCAGCTCGTTTTTTCTACCATGAGTTCTTTTTCTTTCAGCGACGCTTGTGGCGAAAATATGAGCTATTAGAATGGTTACTTAGTAGATTATTTCTAATTACGATAGTTGTATTAGGTATTCACTACGATTTTATTGGTTATGTAATGAATTTTTGGTTTGTACCAGCTATGGTTGTAGGTATGGCATTAGGTCTATTTTTTGACTACTTACCCCATCGTCCTTTTAAAGATCGCGATCGCTGGAAAAATTCCAGAGTATATCCTAGTACAATTTTAAACTTATTGATCTTGGGACAAAACTATCATCTAGTTCATCATCTTTGGCCGTCGATTCCTTGGTATAAGTATCAATCAGCCTACTATGTCACCAAACCGCTCTTGGACGCTAAAGGTTGCGAACAATCTTTAGGTATTTGGGATGGTAAAAACTTCTGGAGTTTTCTCTACGATATCTTTTTAGGCATTCGTTTTCATAAACATTAAACCGTAGGGGCAGACGGTTGTTTGACTTTAAATTAAATAATGTGCGATTGCGGTGCAATTCAAATTTGATATTTATCAACGTCGTTTTATTCAACCCTTACGTACTAGTCACGGTATTTGGCAAGTACGTGAGGGTATTATTATTAGTCTGAGCGACGAGATAACTGGCAAGGTATCTCAAGGAGAAATTGCCCCTCTTCCTTGGTTTGGCTCAGAAACTATGACCCAAGCTTTACACTTTTGTCAGCAATTAGGCGCAACAGTAGCCGAAGCTGACATTGCAGCTATTCCCGATACTTTACCTGCTTGTCAATTTGCTTTTGAATCTGCCTTGGGCAATTTATCAGAAGATGATCAGCAAAATAACAATGCCGATTTAAATTATTGTTATTTACTGCCGGCTGGAGAACAAGCTTTAACTACAGCTCAATCCCTTTACAACGAGCAATTTCCTACTACTTTCAAATGGAAAATTGGCGTTTATCCTCTGGCAACAGAAATTACTATCTTGCGACAGCTAGTTTCATCTTTTCCTGCCCAAACCAAATTGCGACTCGATGCTAACGGTGGACTAAATCTTCAGCAGGCAAAGAAATTGCTGGAAGTAACTGATAATATGCCTGCCCTAGAATTCATCGAACAACCGTTGCCAGGAGGCAACTTTGACGAAATGTTGGCATTAGCCAATGACTATTCCACCCTTCTAGCATTAGATGAATCTGTTGCTAACTTTAATCAGCTAAAAGCAGCTCATCAACAAGGATGGCAAGGTATTTTCATCATTAAAGCCGCAATTATGGGTTTTCCTAGTCGTCTGCGCCAGTTTTGTCAAGATAACTATATTGATGCGGTTTTTTCTTCAGTATTTGAAACGGAGATTGGTCGCCAAGCAGTACTTCGATTAGCTAAAGAATTAAGTAACCATAATCGTGCCATTGGTTTTGGCGTTAAACATTGGTTTGAATCAAAAAGCGACTAGCAACTAGCAACTAGCAACTAGCAGGCGAATTATCTGCTACTTACTAAATTAATTATTAATTACCAAATCTATATATTTTCTTGGCTAAAACTTTATAGAAAATAGCGTCTTCAAGATAGAAAATATAGACAGTTAAACTTGCTTATGTTACAGCTTTTTGTCCATAATCGCTTTTTTTAACAGCTTTATTTTATAGTTTTACTCTTATTTGTAAACTTTGTTTTTCAAATTTATAATCTCAATAATCCTCAGTAAAAAATGAAACATCTTACGCTGAATATTTTTAGAAGTTTAGCAATAATTTCCATTACAATTTTTACTTGTTCACTTAGAACTTTCGCTCAAACTGCGGCGGATACTGTTACCAACAATAACAACGAAAATGTCGATATTACTGTGCAAGAATCAGGCTCCCAACAGCAAGGTCAAAGCGCGACAAGTGGGACGGCTGAAGTTAACACTACTGTGACTGACGAAGATTCAAGTGATAATTTTTGGACTAGCGGTTACAAAGGTTCTTTATCCGTACCACCCGGTAGTGCTTCTTTAGTTTGCGGCAATCAGGTTATATCTTTTTCTCGCTCTGGAGGCACAGGGATCGGTATTGGTGCTGCGGGGATTAACTTAAGCGATAATTCTGGCTTACCTCCAAAAGAATTTGAGCCTAGTTTATTGGCCATTCAACAATGTGCTAAAGAAGAAAATACCTCACAAATTTTGCAAAAGTATATAGAACTTTTAAATACTGATCAAGCAGTAGCTAATACATATTTAAGAGCTGTTTCTCCAGAATTATACGCCACTTTTTTTGTTGAAAAATTCAAGATTAAACCAGGAATTGTTTCTCCAGAGTCTTTTACTAATTTATCAACTAATCTTAGAAATCAAGACTTTAAAAAAATCATTGAATGGCAAGATAATTTTCATGTTGTTGGTCTAGCAGAAGCTCGAATTAAGCTACAGGAAAATAGAGAATTGCGCTCAACAGAAGTAGAAAAACAATTAGCCGAACTCGAAGTTTTGGAATTACAACGTAAGGCGAAAGAACTTGAAGCTATTCACAAACAAAGACAATTACAGCTTCAGCAACTTCTAGAACTACATCACTTACAAAACTGAAAATCGTAATTACCGTAAATAGTCTTTGTCAAGAAAGTTTTACAATTAAACTCAGACAAAATAAGATTTTTTTTATGTTGCGAAAAATTGTAATTGTATTGATGTCATTGTCGTTGTGCTGGACCACTCTTGCTTGTGGTTCCTCCGTGGAAACTCAATCTCAGCCAACTTTTAATAATAATACTAGTGTTGCTCCTGCACGTACGCCGATAAGTGATGGGAAGTATCCCGTACAGCAGGCTACTTATGATGACGCTAGTGGGGAGTATAATTTGATGCTCTTAAACACTCCTCCAGGAAGTCCTCCCGTACTCCAAACAGCGGAATTACAAATGGCGCGGATCAGTGAAGAAGAAATTGCTAAAGGGGAAAAAACTTATCTCCAGGTTGATGGTGGTAAACCCGCGATGTATTTAACAGAAGATTTTAAAATCGAATACGTCCACAACGTCACTGAAACTCGAAATGATCCACAAACTGGTCAACAAGAAACAGTTGTAGTCAGAAGAGAGTCGAATTTCTGGACTCCTTTTGCTGGCGCATTGGCAGGACAAGCAATTGGTAGTCTGTTATTCAGACCCCAGTATTATGTTCCACCTGTTTATCAACCAGGAGGTGTGTTAACTGGTTATGGTGGTTATGGTGGAAGTTATTCCCAGGCAGTGAATCGCTACCAAGAACGTTATAACGCTCCTCCTGTTGCAGTCAAAAACCGCCAGGTATTAAGGACTACAGGTAGTGTTAGGAATACTTCTACTAACAGTCGCTTTGGTAAGCCAACCAACGGCGGTAGCCGTGCCACTGGTTCTGGTGTCGGTTCTAGTACTCTTCGTTCTTCTGGTAAGTCTAAATCAACACAGTTGAGACGTTCTACTGGCTTTGGTAGTAGTTCCCGCAGTCGAAGTCGTAGCTTTGGTAGCCGCAGAAGGCGATAATTATAGTTAGGACATTGTTTTTAGCCGATCGCATTTCTTCATATATTTGTTGAAAAACTGCGATCGCTTTTTTGTTTAATTGGAATCTAGGCTGTATGCATCGAAAATTGAGTCAGAAAAGCCAATTGAAGAACGAAGAGATGAAGCTTTCTTTCGCTGCTTGAAAATAATTATTATACTGTGATCAATGACCAAAAATACTGTGTTTTTGTCGCAATTCGTAAAGATATAAACAGGCTATAAATATGTAGAAAGAAATTAATTTTATACTTTACATGCTTACAAATAATCTAGAACCAATAGGATTTTCCGAAGAAATATTTCATATTTCTTCGGAAAATAAAAATTTTTATGATCAATTAAACACAAAATCGTTAGCTGAAAATAATCAAATATTATTTATAGACTCTAGAATAGAAGACTATCAAACTCTAATTGATAATTTGGCTCAACCTGCTGAAATTGTAATTTTAAATTCTCAACAGGACGGCATATTTCAAATTACAGATTCTTTAAGTAAATATAATAATTTAAATGCTGTTCACATTGTTTCACATGGTGATACTGGCAAGTTGTTTTTAGGTAGTACCGTACTAGAACAAGACACATTACCAGAATATATAAATGAATTAAACAATTGGGATGATTTTATCGAAGAAGATGGGGATATTCTTCTTTATGGCTGCGATGTTGCTGCGGATTTAGCTGGTGCTGAATTTGTTAAAGACTTGAGCGAATACACCAAAGCTAATATTAAAGCTTCTACCGATAAAACTGGTAGTAGTCTACTGGGTGGTGATTGGGATTTAGAATATGCCACGGATGATATCGAAGCAGAACTAATTTTTAATGCTGAAGTTCAAAGAACTTATGAAAATATTTTAACTGGTTCGACTAATAATCTTACTTATCTCAATAACTTTATATTTGAGAACGCAGGCATTTACTTACCTCATATTTATCCTCCAATAGACCGACTTGCTATTGATGTTTCTAATCTAATATACATAGATAATTTATCATTTAAACTCAATACTGAAGTTATATCATTCGATTCAAATAGAGATTACCAAAGTTTAGCTACTTTAGATAATGGGAATTTTAACTCATATTTATATGGCTTTACCAACGAAAGCTTTAACTTTAATTACGATGATTTTAATTTTACCTCTGTCTCCTCAAATTTAAATTCAATTACTTTTGGATTTGATAATAAGTTTGAGCTAAGTAAAATAACTAATCATAGTTCAATAGAATTTAGCTTTTTAGATGCAATAAAGCTAAAAAATGGAACTTTTGACTTCGCAAAAGATACAATTAATTTCAACTCCATGCTGTCTTTTGATGCCAAATCTGTAAAATTTGAATCTAATTCGGTAACTTTTAAGTATGAACCTAATTCTGTAAAATTCAATCCCAGTTTATTTATCAACAATGCTAATTTATTCGATTATAAATTCTTAGAAAACAACAACTTTTCATTTACAGCAGCGAACTTATCCTTCAAGCAATTTAACGCCAGTGATTATCGAGCTTTAGAATACGCTTTTAAAGGAGATGAGCTTTTTGATTCAAAATACTATCTCAAGTATGGTGTAACGCCTAAAGGCATGAATCCATTTACTGACTATATAGAAACTGGATATAAAGCTGGTTTAAATCCGAATGTACTCTTTGACGTTAATTACTATTTAAACAAGAATCTTGATGTTAAAAATGCTGGAGTAGAACCTTTAAAACATTACACATTATTTGGCTATGGAGAAAATAATCTAAATAGAGATCCTAATGCTTTATTTGATACTTCCTATTACAACGGTAATAATTTAGATGTAGTAAATAACGGGATGAACCCACTTCTACATTATCTAGTTTTTGGTAATAGTGAAAATTTTGATAGTAGAGATCCTAATTTCCTATTTGATAATTCTTACTACAATCTCAATAATCCAGATGTAGCACGAAGCGACATGACTGCTTTAGAGCATTATATGCGGTTCGGCTGGAAAGAAAGTCGGTCTGAGAATTCTAATTTTAATCCCAATCGTAATCCCAATCCTTTTGTTAGTTCATCAGATTATTTTGAAATTAATGAAGATGTTCGTTTGGCATCTTATAAATTACCTTCTGCTAATCCAGTCCAGCATCTGTTGGAATTTGGTTTTAGTGAAAATAGAATAACTCATGAACTATTTACATATGAACATCAAGTAAAGTTTACTACAGTTATTAATTCACAATCAGAAGGTTTCGCGTTTGCTCAAAATGAGTTTGCCAAACTTAATTTTAAATTAACGCCCCTTAATACTGGAGGGATATTAGTTGCTCAAACCACAGAACCAGGTCCAAATCCAGTTGAGATTCTTATCAAGGGCATCGCATACACAATCTACTCAGCAGTTACATATACATTAAGTGGACAACTATTTGAGTTGGTATCAGAAGGTTTACAATATGCAAATTTATCATTCACAGAACTGACTCTACCTCCATTTCCTGTTCCAGTACCTGGTAAGATAGACATTTTTTCATCTCCTACAGGAGAAACGCTTAAGAATATTACAGGTACAGAAGGTACATTTCAGACTCCTTTAGAACCCATTGACGAACTTTCTCTTAATACTGAAAGTTTTCCTCAAAGAGATGAAATTCTGGAAGGTCTTTTAGATGGATCTTTTATTTTTCCTGGAACTGAAAAAATTCCTATTGGCTTTTATACCATTGGAGATGTTTTTTCTGCTTCAAATAAAAATATTGTTGTCGATTTAGGAGTGGCGCGGGAGATAAAAGTTGCTACTCTTGTGGGAGGTTTCAAAACAGTCGAGCGAGGAAGACCTAAAGTAGATTTAAAAGTTTTCAACAAGAACAATCCTGGTGATGCTATAAGAATTGATGTTGTAGGGCCAAACAATCAATTAATTTTAGTAGGAGGTGCTGGTAAAGCAGGAGATCTTAACAAAGTTGAGAGTGATTCAAACACTTTAAAGCGAATAGCTGATTCACGTGGCGTTCAAGCTCAAGCTTATTATGCTAATAATACTCCCCAAGTAGTAATTGATAAAGCTGCTGCTGTATTAGGTGCAAACAACGTCTTTACTTTTCCTGATGTGACAACTCAAGAGATTCCTGGATTGAGAGATCTTGATATACTCACAGATAGAATCGATTTTTAATTAGGTAGGTAAATTATATGGCCGAGGAAGGAGTTACACTCTACTATGTTTCCAAACAATTATTCAATTTTCAGAAAACGTGCGATTTTTTGGCAAACGCGGGCTTACATATCAGACATCCTAATACACAATTGATCTCAGTTAGAAACGAAAAAGGAGATGAGTCTGCGGAAACTAAACAGGAAAAAGTACAAGAGATAATTCATAATGATAAGTATTTAGGAATTACTCTTTGGCTGGACTCTGGCTATCGTGTAAATTGGTCGTTTAGTCAGCAAGATGATTTCTTTTTTGAGAATTTTGGTATTGCCCATTTGGAGGATATTGAAATTGAAGAAATATCTAAATTTTTTATTAAATTTGCACTGCAAGAATTAGCTGAAGTCGAGCGAGGATTTTTGGGCTTTACTCTAGACCAATATGGTCAAACTGATCATTATGATTTTAGAGAAATTTTTGAGAAGGGCAATCAAGAGACTTTAAGTCCTTTTTATATATCAGACATAACATTTTTACCAAGAGAAAAGATGAATAGAGTAACCTTAGATAATGAATCTGAAATAATCAGATTAAACCAAAGTTTTGATTGCATTGCCAAAAACCAAGATTTATCTAATTACTTAAAAACTTTACTTAAGCCTAGCTAAGTAATTTACTGGCTGTAAATAGTAAATTCAAACAAGGTTTATCTGTAAATAGCTCTATCTCTCTAATACCAAAATACAAAAACAACAATAGAGAGATAAATCATGACTACAAACATTTTAGGTACAAATCTCGGTGAACGACTAAATGGTACTTCCTTAGAAGATGTTATCGATGGCTTATTTGGTAACGATACTATCTATGCAGCCCAAGGAAATGACTCAGTTGATGGCAATGATGGCAACGATATTTTATATGGACACGATGGTAACGACACTATCAACGGGGGTAATAGTGACGATACATTACAAGGTGAAAATGGCAATGATAGCCTTTATGGAGGAGATGGCAACGATAGTTTAAATGGTGGTTGGGGCGACGATATGTTGGCTGGTGAAGCTGGCAATGATCGTTTATATGGTTATAACGGAAACGACAAGCTATACGGTGGTTTGGGTGATGATCTATTGGCGGGAGACGCTGGCAGCGATACAATTTACGGCGGTTTAGGACAAGATAAAATTTATGGTGGTTTAGACGATGACTTGATCTTTGGTGAAGATGGCAACGACACCATTTATGGTGGCTTAGGTCAGGATTTAATTAACGGCGGTAATGATCGCGATTTAATCTATGGTCAAGATGGAAGCGATTACTTTATAGGCGATAACGGGAACGATACTTTGTACGGAGATGATGGTGACGATACCGTATTAGGACAAGCTGATGACGATGTTGTATATGGAGGCAATGGTAACGATAAGCTATATGGAGTTGAAGATAATGACTCGCTCATAGGAGAAGAAGGTAACGATACTCTCTATGGAGGATTGGGTAATGATACCCTCAATGGTGGAAATGGTGAAAATTATTATAGTGGTGGTAATGGAAATGATCTCTTAATTGGCGGTCAAGAGCATGAAACTATGCGTAGTGAAAATGGAGATGATACTATTTATGGCTATGGTGGACAGGATTATCTCTCGGCTGGAAGTGGCAATGATCAGCTTTATGGTGGTGATGAACCAGACCAAATGTATGGTGACGATGGTGACGACTATTTAGCTGGTCAAAATGGTACTGATTTTATGTTCGGCGATGGAGGAAGAGATAAACTATCTGGCGGAAGCGAACGGGATTATCTTTATGGAGGAGTTGACAACGATACGCTTTCAGGAGATGAAGGAAACGACAAGCTCAGAGGAGAAGATAATAATGACATTTTAATCGGAGGTAGCGGTAATGATACTTTAATTGGTGGCTCTGGCAATGATTACTTTTTATATGATACCAATACAGCTTTTAATAGCAATGCGATTGGTATTGACACCATTGAAGATTTTGGTAAAAGTGAAGATAAAATTTTATTAGATAAAACTACCTTTACTGCCCTTGTATCTCAAGCTGGTGTTGGGTTTAGTGATCTAAGGGAGTTTGCAGTTGTCAGTCAGGATAGTTTGGTTGGTAGCTCAAAAGCTTTAATTGTATTTAGTAGCGGTACAGGCAATCTATTTTATAATCAAAATGGAGTTGATGCTGGTTTAGGTAGCGGCGGTCATTTTGCTACTTTAACTGATATTGATACTCTTTCAGCAGGGCATTTTAAGATTAATAACTAATAGCGTTTTTCAAAAATATAGTCATTCCAAATAATTTTTATATCTAGTATAAAACTCTTAAAAAAGATGAATTATGTAGATGCTAACCTCTGTTTGCTCCTACAATAAAACGTCCATAAGTTTTATATTTGGAATGACCATAATATACGAAAAACAGACAATATGTGATCGCTTTTTTAGGTTTTCACTCAGGGTTTTCATAATGAACTCTAGTTCCTGCCCACTGCAATTTTTCTCTTAAGGTTTGGTAAAAAGAATAACTTTCTCGTAAGATAATGAACTCTGCCTGACAATTTGCCATCTTAATTACCACTCTTTGTCCTGGTCGAACAGTTGTTCCTAACGCTCCGTCTGTCCACAGCTTGGTATTGAGTTCATCGTCTGCCATTGGCAAAACACTTACCACGCTACCAGGAGGCAAAACTATAGGACGACCCGAAAGACTTAAAGGGCAAATTGGCGTAATTGTGATCGCCCACATCCCAGGATGTAAAATTGGGCCGTTGGCTGAAACGGTATAGCCCGTAGAACCTGTAGGAGTTGATACTAGCAAACCATCACCGCTATATTGATCAACCACTTCTCCATCTACCTCCATTTCTAAAATTGAGGTGGGCATTCGGTCAATACTGGCTGGTTTAATACACATTTCATTGAGACAATAAAACTGCTCACTGACGGCCTGAGATTGAGCGCGATCATATTCAAACAATTGTGCTTCAAGCATCATGCGCTTTTGAACTGCATATCGGTCGGATTCTAAGCGATTCCAAATTTTTTCGGTTTCCTTAAATAGTTCAAAAGGTTCAGTGAGAAATCCTAAATGTCCCCCAACATTAACCGCGAGAATGGGTATTTTTTTAGGGCTTAAATGTCGAGCAGCAGCCAAGATAGTACCATCTCCACCTAAGACTACAGCTAAATCGATCTTGACTGCCGTATCTGCCAGAAATACGGGATAGGGATTATCTTTAATCCCACTCGGCCCGAACAAAACTTGGCATTGACGTGCTTCTAACTCTTTAGCACATCTTTGCGCCCATTCTCTGCTGTTGCTGTCTCCCGCTTTGTAGGCAATGATTGCGCGTTTTAACTCCACTGTATTCTTGAGACAATTGAATTAATTAATAATTATTTAGTCTTCCTCATACTATCGCCATTGTTTGGTTTTTCCAGCTAAATTAGCTTAAAAATCACTAACACTGAAAATAAACCCTTGCTAAATATATGAAAGTTACTATCATATAGAGAGTACCACTACTGCGTTGGTGACTACCTGCATAGTTTATTGATCTATGCTTGATTTATTAGGGAATAGCTGATATTTCCGTGGAAGTATACCGAGCTTAGACTCGGAAATGGAAGCGAGAAAAGCCAATTCCCATCCTGGTTTTCCAGGTCATAAACTAAGGTAAGACGGCGCGGCGGTGGGCTATCTGTTTTAAGAAGCAACTAGCAACTAGTAACTAGCAACTAGCAACTAGAAAAGTACTCGTTTACCTTTGTCATAGTTTCTAGATAAAATTTGGTAAATAATTGTTTAAGAACAAGTTATCATTAGCTATATTGAAGAAAGTGTAGCTACTTGATGCCACAACTATCAAAACGCCTCGAACAAGCAAATTTTGCCGCTAATATTTTTCAACTCAGCAATGGATTAACCATAATTCATCAACATCTACTGGCAACCCCTGTAGTAGTGGCGGATATCTGGGTTAAAGCTGGGGCGATCGCAGAACCAGACAAATGGTCGGGAATGGCGCATTTCCTGGAACACATGATTTTTAAGGGTTCTCCCAACGTTGCAGTAGGAGAATTTGACTGGACAATCGAAAACACTGGCAGTGTGGCTAATGCCGCTACGAGCTACGACTATGCACACTTTTATTTGACCACCGCCGCACCTCATTTAAGCAAAACTTTGCCCTGTTTGGCAGATATATTATTACGGGCGACTATTCCTGACGAAGAATTTATTCGTGAACGAGATGTGGTTTTAGAAGAACTTTCCTCCAGTCACGACGATCCAGATTTTTTAGGTTTCCAGGCTTTATGTCAGAACACTTATCGCCGCCATCCCTACGGACGTTCAATTTTGGGCGAGAAAGAATTATTACTAGAGCATACTCCCAATCAGATGCGCTGTTTCCATCGCACTCATTATCAGCCAGAAAATATGACGGTGGTAATTGTCGGTGGGATTGAACAGGAAACCGCTTTATCTTTGGTTAATGAGACTTTTAGCGACTTTAGCGTTCGTTCTGAATGTCCTACCGTAGTGGTCGAAGCTGAACCTCCAGCGATCGCAATTTCTAGACAGGAATTATACTTGCCTAGAATCGAACAGGCTCGCTTGTTTATGGCTTGGGTTTGCCCTGGTTCAGCCAATTTGACAGAAGTGATCGCCTTAGATTTAATCGCCCTAATTTTGTCTGGAGGACGCAGTTCAGGCTTAGTCAGAGAGCTAAGGGAAGAGCGACAATTAGTTTTAGATATTGACAGTGACATATCTCTGCAAAAAGATTCCAGCTTGTTTACAGTTAATGCTTGGTTAGAAACGGAACATCTAACAGAAGTTGAAGCAATAATTTGCGATCGCCTGTACCAATTGCAAAGTACAGAAATACCAGAAACCGCGATCGCTCGTGCTAAACGACAACTGATTAACGATTATATTTTCTCGACAGAAACACCCAGTCAATTAGCGGGATTATACGGTTATTATCACACTGTCGCTACTGCCCAACAGTCCGCACTTTATCCGCAGACCGTTAATCAAATACAAGCAGATCAGCTTCAGGCGATCGCAAATCGTTATTTATCTCCTGAACGTTATGCTGTGACTGTATTAAAACCTCGTCAATAGACCTATTGCATCTGTAGGGGCGTTTCGCGAAACGCCCCTACAGGATTTGTCGTCTCTAATCTCTAATCTACCTAAGTTAGTAACAATATTACTTGCTATCCAAACCCTCGCACACAGGCCATATTGGTTATATCTCAACCTGAGATATAATCAATAAAATGCACCTTATCACACGAAAAACCTTACTGGCTTTTTGGCAACAACATCCCGATAGCAAAACGGCTTTGGAGAGATGGTCACAAATCATTGAAAAGAATAACTTTAATAGTTTTACCCAACTAAAGGCTACTTTTCCCAGTGCTGATCAAGTAGGCAAATTAACAGTTTTTAATGTTGGAGGGAATAAGTATCGGTTAATCGCTGCCATTCATTTTAATCGCCATAAAGTCTACATTCGTCATATATTAACTCACGCTGAATACGACAAAGATAATTGGAAATTATGACTATGATTGCACCAGAATTAAAACGACAATGGACGGCGGTCGCACCTTATCTAACAATCAGCAATGAAACCGAATATGATGCCGCGGTAGAAAGACTTAATGCTCTGCTTGATGAAGTGGGAGATGATGAATCGCACCCCCTCTATAGTTTACTGGACATTTTGGGAATATTAATTGAAGCTTACGACAATGAACACTATCCGTTGCCAGATTGTAATGGGATAGACGCTTTAGATTACCTAATGAAGGAACATTCTTTATCACAATCTGATTTGCCAGAAATAGGTTCTCAGGGAGTTGTTTCAGAAATCCTCAATGGCAAACGTTCGTTAAATCTCAGACAGATTCAGGCGTTAGCAGAAAGGTTCAAAGTCTCGACTGCAACATTTTTCACTAAAGCTAAAAATTGACAGAACAATAGGGGCGAACAGCCGTTCGCCCCTACTGGGGTCGGTGGTCGGGAGAATAGTCTATATTGAAACAAACAATAAACGTTAAATTAGCCACCAATATCTAAACTCCAAATGTCTCCCAATTCAACAGCATCTATTCCTAACCTACATCGCATTGTTCTCAATAATGGCATCACTTTACTTGTGGTCGAAAACCAAGCTGCGGATTTAATCGCAGGTCGTTTATTTTTCAAACACGCTGGTACGATTGTCGAAAGCCCAGACAAAGCAGGATTATCTCATTTAGTATCAGCAGTAATTACCAAAGGGACAGAAACCTTATCCGCTTTAGATATTGCCGAAAAAGTAGAAGCGATTGGTGCTGGCTTAGGTACAGATGCTTCGACCGATTATTTTGCCCTCAATTTAAAAACTGTATCGAGAGATTTCCCCGCCATGTTAAAGTTATTAGGGGAGATAATGCGATCGCCCGTTTTCCCAGAAACCGAGGTAGAATTAGAACGGAAACTCACTTTACAAAATATTCGTTCCCAACAAGAACAACCGTTTAATGTTGCTTTTAATCAACTGCGCGAGCAGATGTATCCTCAACACCCTTACGGAGTTTCCGTTTTAGGTACAGAAACATCGGTAAAAGCCTTAACTCGGCAAGATTTACAACAATATCACCAGAATTATTTCCGTCCCGACAATTTAGTCATTAGTCTATCGGGACGTATCACTAAAGAAGAGGCAATAAATTTAGGATCAGAAGTATTCGGCGACTGGCAAAATCCTGCGGAATCGCAGCCAGACTTAAAATTAGCCTCATTAAACTCCAATCCTTCCCAAGCTGAAATTATTCAAGAGACTCAACAGTCGATTGTGATGCTGGGTTATTTAGGAACTACTGTCAAAGACGAAGACTATCCAGTACTTAAGCTACTCAGTACTTATTTAGGTAATGGTCTTTCTAGCCGTTTATTTGTCGAACTCAGAGAAAAACGCGGACTAGCTTATGACGTATCAGCATTCTTTCCCACACGTCTCGATACCGCGCCATTTATCACCTATATGGGTACTGCACCGACTAACACCGAAATAGCCATTGAAGGATTAAGTACAGAAGTAGAACGCTTGAGCAACGAAATCTTAACCGAAGCTGAATTACAAGGAGCCAAAAATAAACTCTTGGGTCAATATGCTTTAGGAAAACAAACAAACGGCGAAATTGCTCAGATTTTTGGTTGGTATGAAACTTTGGGTTTAGGAATTGAGTTTGATCACAGTTTTCAAGCAACCATTCCTACAATTACTCCGAAGATGGCGCGAGAAGTTGCTAACAAATATCTAGGTCAACCGTATCTCTCTATAGTTAAACCCCAATCTACTTAGGAGATTTCTAGTTAGGAAAATACCAGCAACTTTGTAGTAGGATGGGTTAGCGTAGTGTAACCCATGCTGTTCAGTATTGGTACTTTATTTCGTAGAAATCGCCTTAGACCTTGTCTAGTTTGATACGTAGATTTCTGAGATAGAGGTCAGGGGTAATTTTTGAAACCAAAAACTAGTGGTTTTAAAATGGACGAGGTTTAGCCAGAATAATTAAGATAGGACTTATCAACTTCTTCTTCCGTTTTTTTTACTTCAATCTGGTATCAAAAGAAGTGTAAATTAACTTTGGTCAAGCAGTAACTCTGAATGAATATTCTTATTTTAAGTAAAAATTTAGTATTAGCTTAAATATATTTTAGATGTATTTAGAAATATCTTTATGCAAAGATGATGAGCGATGCCTCTCCTTAAAGGAAAAAGAAGCTTTCAGACATGATGAAAATCGATGAAAATTAGCGTCATGCCGCTCAGACTCAATCTTGACAATTGATTGACTAGATAGTAATACATAAGCTATTACAAACAAACAAAAGCAAAACAAGCGACCACCAGACATTGTCAGCCGCTGGTGACAGTAGTAATCATAAATAATCAAGTAAGATGAGTAAGTCTAGTCTTAAACCTAAATCCCGTTCTCACAATTCCCAACGCCGGGAATTAGAAGCTAATCCTGCGTTGCTTTATCCCTTAGCAGCAGCATTTTTTATCGGAACTTACGGTGTTTTATTCCCTTTCAAAAAATCCTATCTTGGTATTCTTTTATACGAAAGAGGCTGGACCCAATATGCCGTAATTGCTCTGGCTGCCTGGGTTCTAGCTATAGTAATTTTAAAATACATCAATCTAAGAGAAGAACACCGTGCTTTAAGTAAAATTTGGATTGCTGACCATATTCCTCTAGATAAACCTGATTCTCAAGAGGTAACTTATTTCCAAGAAAGATTAGCCAAAGATCCCCATTTGGTGGCAGTGCGCTGTGGACGTATTCTTAAAGCTTATATGAAAACTAGCGATCGCACTGTAGCTAACGAATTCGCTCTAGACGATTCATCTTTTTATCTTAGTTCATCAGAGACTTCTTATTCTTTTCCTCGCATTCTGATTTGGGCAATTCCTCTACTAGGATTTATCGGCACAGTAGTAGGTATTAGTCAGGCGGTTAACGGTTTCTCTAGCTTTCTCAAAGAAGCAGGAGACATCGAAAAGATTAAAGACGGTATTGGTCTAGTAACAAATGGTTTAGCAGTTGCTTTTGATACGACCCTACTCGCTTTGTTTTTTAGTATCTTGGTGATGATTCCCCTAGTATTAGTTGAACGTTATGAATCTCGCTTGTTACTGGGAATAGACATTTTTATTAACGATAAACTCTTACCCCGACTCAAAGAGAAAAATCAAGAACTCGATCCTGCAACAATTAATCAGGCTGTACAAGGTGCGATACAAGAGCATTTCCCAAATCCGCAAGATTTAGTCCAACCAGCACAGAGTTATGCTGAACAAGCCGCCCAAAGTTTATCCACAGGATTTTTAGCAGAAGTTAGTAAAGTACGGGATGCCAGTTTGCAGGTAATGGGTCAGGTTGCAGAAGTTAGACAGCTAGCGAATCAGGATCGCCAAGAGTTTTTGACTTTTTTTGCTCAACAGCAGCAAGCTAACCAAGAGTTAGTTTATCAGATTAAAGCGATCATCGAAGAAATTAGAAGTAAAAATATGGCAGCGGCTAACGATCTTAACATCCAAACTCAGGCAATTAGCCAACAACTAGAAAAAGCGGCTCAAGTTTTAGAAAGTCGAGTTGGCTCTCTAGAAGTCCCTAGCAATAAGATGTCAGATTTCCTACGGTTACAAGAAGGTCTTGAACGTAGTTTTGTCTCCTTAGAAAAAACTGCTCAACTAGAAAACGTCTTAGCAGGTGTTAGGGATAACCTGTCTCAGCTCCAGCCAATTCTCAAACAACTTAGCCAGCCTCGTCGAATTACTTTGGTAGAGCAAGATAACGGCAGAAATCCCAAATAAAGGAAATATCAAGCAAATATTTTATGTCTAGGCGCCATATTTCTCGAAAGCAACACGCAGAAATTGAACTATTTCCTTTTCTCTCGATTCTGGCTTGCACTATTGGTACGCTAATTTTATTAATTATTGTCTTGACTACTCAGACACTAAATAAACAACAAGAAGTGACCATTGTGGCTAAACCAGAAGGCAAAAATGCTGCTAAAAACGGAGAAAATGCAGTTAATAAAACTAAAACTCCTCGCTATATAGAATGTCACGATGACGGAGTATTAATTTATCCTAGCGAAACATTTGTTCCTAGAGCCAATCTTCAGGATGCCAACTCGCCTTTGCTACAATTAATCTCTCAAATTAAAGCCAACAAGGACAAAGAATATTTGATTGTTGCTTTAAGACCAGACGGTATAGATATGTTTAATAAAATTCGTGATTTAGTTAAAAACCAGGGTATAGATATTGGCTATGAACCTGTTGATTTTGGCTGGAAACTAACTACAGAACCCGAAAGTAAAAAAGTAAAATAAACTATGAGAAACCGAGCGCGACGTAAAGCTACTCCTCCTGGTCAAAATCTAGACTCTTTTTTAGATGTCATGACTAATACAGTTGGAGTGTTAATGTTTGTCAGTCTCTTTGTCAGTTTAGTTACGGTAGAAGCTGCTGATTCTGTAATTCAAACTCCTCTGGCTTCGGAAAGTAAAAAAATCCCTCGCTTTTTTGAGATCAGGAATAACAAAGTGACCTATGTTGACGATGAAAAAGTCGGTAAAGACATGGAAGTATTAATGGGGAATTTACCTGCTTGTAATCGACCAGAGTTTACAAATGTTGAAGCGTATGAAAATTATCGCTCCTGTATTAGAAGTAGAGCTGGACGGTTAGTTAATTTTAAGACCAAAACCGCTCACTACAATGTCACAATGACTAATGCAGCTACTTTTTCTCACTTGTATGTACCAATCTCTAATGAACAAGGAGAAAATAAAGAGCAGTTAGCCTTAAAAGATTCGGAATTTCAGCGAACTTTAGAGAAATTTAAGTCTAAGGACGACTATATCGCTTTTATTGTTAGACCTGATAGTTTTTCGGCTTTTCGTGCAGCGAGAAAACAAGCCTGGAAACAAGGATTTCAGGTGGGTTGGGAACCCCACAAGGAAGAAGATGCCATTACCTTTGGTTCAGGAGGAAAAGAGATCGGTGTACAGTAGACTTCTGGCATAAGTCTCCAAAACTCTGGCGGAGTAAAGTTAAAAGTCCTAGGGGCGAAGGGCTCTTCGCCCGTACAAAAGTACCACAAGGGTATACCACAGGGGTACAACGTAACATCAAAAGTTTTTAGTATGAAAGCAATTGCTAGTTTATTTAGTTCTTTGATGATGGCGGGTTGGATTAGCGTGATCGCTATTTTTTCAATTCAGAATATTCAAGATGTCTCTCTAAAGTTTATTACCTTTGAATCAATTACTGTCCCCGTAGGAGTCTTATTGGCTTTTTGTGCAGGTATTGGTATGATTCTCGGCTCTTTGTTACCACTTCTATTTTCTCAAGGCAGAAAGTCACGCCGCAGTAGTTATTAATTTTCAGTGCAATGAATGATCGGGTACTTGAAGTTTATTGAGTATGGCAGTAATGAGTATCACCAAGCGGCAGAACTTAGACATCGCTTGTTCTACCGTGAGCATAATATTTCCTTAGAAGCGATCGCAAATTCTCAAGAGGAACAAGATTTACATCTGGTCATCACAACTGCTCAAGGTAATCGAGTATTGGCATACGGTCGATTAAGTCAAAAAAGTTTTAATGAATTTCAAATTTACCAAATGGTTGTTGAGCCAACATACCAAAAACAAGGATTAGGAAAACGTATACTTCAAGCATTAATTGAATCCGCAAGCGATCGAGGAGGAAAACTTCTAACTCTTCATGCTAGAGTAGCGAAAATCAAGTTTTACCAAAAATTTGGCTTTGAAGCTGTTGGCGGAGTGTTTGCATCATCAATGACTGATGTACCTCATATTAAAATGCAGAAGGCAATATGCGCGTAACCTACCTTGATGAAGTAACTAAAAAGCGATCGCCAGCTTATGGCGATCGCTTTTTAGTTAACCATTTTGATTAATTAGAATCCCACACCGTTAGCATCAATGCCAATCAAAGCATCAAGCTGCTGTTCGGTTAGCGGATCGCCACCGAAGTCATCATACTGCTGAATTAAAGCACTGGTTAAAGGAGCATTATAGGAAGTACCTACCTCGTTAGTAAACCAGTCATTGCGATCGTCATTATAATCGAAGTCATTAGCCGAAGCAGGGCCACCAACTAAAGCACCATACAAAATGTGTTCGTTAGGCTGACCGTAAGCAGAATCGCCACTAGAACCGCGATGGTGAGGTTGCCCGGCATAATTATCGCCAAAACCAATCATGTAACTAAAATCTCTAGGGTTATCGCCCAAGATGTAATCTATTTGCTGCGTAGCAAAATTAGTATATTTAGCGTCTGGTTTAACTGTATCGTTGTAAAGTTCCGCTAAGAAAGCCGCAGAAGAGCTGAGAGCCAAAGACCCCCATCCAGCACGGAATGCCATGCCTCCCTCACTGTACTGCACATTGCCAGTCCCCTGAGTCCAGCTATCTAACCAGTTCTCAGTCATTTGCTTGTATTTAGGATCATCACTTTCCTGAGCCAAAAGTAATACTGCCGAATTAGACTTGTTGTCGGTCATCCAAGTCCAGTCACTAGGATAGCCAACCTCATTGTCGAAAATCTCTTCGGCACGGTCTAAGTAGTTCTGTTCACCTGTTGCTTTGTAGAGCCAAGCTGCACCCTCAGCTAACTCGTCAGCATAACCACTAAAAGAAGTATAGAAGGGGCTAGCTTTAGGAATGCTATCGCTATATTTGCCACGATAGGTATCAGCAAACTCAAATAACTGTTCGGCATTGGTTAAAAGCTTGTCAGCATAAGCATCGTCTATACCACGGAACAACATTGAAGCCGAAGCTAGTGCTGAAGCAGTTCCTGCGGCAACATCACTACCAGGATTAGCCGCATCGACTTTAAATGAAGGTCGTGCCATATTCATATCTTCTGGCTTACCCCAGAAGGCGTGATCAGCATCACCATCTCCGACTTGAGCATAAAACTCTTTGGTTTTACCGCCTTCGGTAACGTGAGACTTAAGAAAATAATCAGTTCCCCATTTAACCGCATCTAACAGTTCATCTAACTGTCCTGCTTGCTTGTAAGCTGATTCGTATTCGACACCACCCCACGCCAACATAGTGCTAGTAGCCGCCATTGGTAAGCCAAATTTAACGTGGTCCCCTGCATCGTAATAACCACCTGTTAAATCGCGACCAACATCGGAACCGTCTTGCGTAGCTGAGTCACCACGCCATTCGAGACGATTATCATCTCTGAGTGCGCCCGAACGGTTGGCTTCATATAAGAGAAAAGATTTTTGTAGAGCTTCGCCATATCTAAATTGACCTTGACCAGTTTGAGGATTAGTAATGCCTTGGTCGCTGACTGGGGCGGTCGTATTACTAGGACTCTCTACAATCGGACTCTGTTCCACAATTGGGGCGGTCGTATTGTCAGGACTCTCTACAATTGGATTCTGTTCCACAATTGGGGCGGTCGTATTGTCAGGACTCTCTACAATTGGATTCTGTTCCACAATTGGGGTTGGAGCATTGTCAGGATTATCCATTGGCAAACTATCACTTACGGAATAGTTATTAGGAGGAACTACTTGACCGTTGGTCTTATCGGCATTAAAACTAATGATTCTATTGTCTCCTGGGTACAGAATATTTTGCTCTGGATTAGCATCAGCGCGAATTACATATTGATCTCCTTGATGACTGACTATCTCAGCGCCCCACATATCTTGAATCTCAAAAGATGCGGTAAATTCTACTTCCCATCCATCGATGAGATCGCCATTATTAGTAAGAGTCAGTTGACCCGTAAAGCCGTTGTTCCATTCTTGATTTACTTGAAAATCTGTGTTGATATTTTGATTAATAGCCATATTTAGTAATTTTTAAATCAAGCGAAAAGATAATTATTTTTCGCTTGATTTATTTTTTTTAGGTAACTTCTATACTTTTATAATTTCTTTATAGAAGCTTTACAGTGATTTCATGAATCCTTCAGAAACGATTTCGATCACAAACCTAAAATTTATGATGTTCATTTAGTCAATACGTGCAGCGATGTATCTACCATGTAAGGTGGGACAGTTTGAAAATACCTGTTTTTGATTTTCTGGTTGGTATAAAATAGGTTTTCATTTATAGATTGAGTAGAGTTTACGAAACCCAATCTATAATAATTGCGATCGCGCTTGGTTATATTTTTTTTAGTAGCAATTTTCTCAACCATAATTTAAACATTAAAAAATGATTAAGAGGATTAACAGTAAACATCCAATCTTATTTGACAAATAATCAAATTTGTGGTTATTTTCAGATTTTAATTAATTAACTGTTGAAGAGAGTTTTCTAGGTGCGGTATCTGCGAGTACCACCTTCAGAGCTTTTTTGCTCTCGTGGTTTAGCTTTATTAACTTTGAGAGTGCGTCCCATCCATTCAGCACCATCTAGTGCGACAATAGCCGCTGTCTCTTGATCATCTGTCTCCATCTCGACAAATCCAAAACCGCGTTTACGTCCTGTTTCGCGGTCGGCTGGGAGATGGATACTTTTAACAGTTCCATATTCGGCAAAGACTGCGCTTAAATCTTCTTGGATAACCTCATAGTCGAGATTACCAACATAAATTGACATTTGACTGTGTCCTCATTTTCAAAAAGTATCAAAACGAGTCGCACTTACTAATCAAATTTGTATCAGCGATTTCGATTCCTAACACTAATTTTATCACTTTATCTATACTGAATAAGCGCAGATACTATCTTTCAAGCCCAATAACCTTGACAAAAAACTATGATATTTTATTTAAGTAAAGATAAGTAACAAAAATTAATAGCACCCCACTCAACCACTTTATATTTGCTTGTGACATCTACATCTACTTCTAACTGCCCATCTACAGCTTCCTCAAATATTCTCAGCTTAGCTCTACAACAAAACCAGGAGCGTCAAGCATGGCGGGTGTTTTTTGCTGCTTCTTTCTTAGTATCAATTCCAGTATTTTTTCAAGCACCGATTGTGAGACTATTTCCCTGGTTAAGTCTCTGTCTAACTCTAGTCTGGCTAGGTTTGGGGGGGTGGCTATATCAGCGTCCTCAAACTCGTTGGAGGGGAGACATAATTTTAGGATTTAGCTGGAGTTGGCTAGCGGGTTCAATTTATTGGGGATGGTTGCGTTCAGAGCCTCTAATTCATATCCCCGTAGAATCTATCGGTTTACCCTTCGCTTTATGGTTTATTTGGCGTGGATGGGGACTAATCGGCAACTTTTTCTATCTCGGTTCATTATTGGGAACGGCAATTACCGATTTATATTTCTACTTGACCAATGTAATTCCTTACTGGCGCAAGGTGATGACGGTTGAACCAGCTTTAGTTTCCCCAATTTTTAAATCAGCATTGGCTCAAGTCCAAACACCTTGGGGTATCAGCTGGGCAATAGTACTAGTGAACATTTTACTAGGTGTGAGCCTATGGTCTTTAAGGAAAACCGAGCTACACTGGTGGGCATTCGCTGGAGCAGTATTAAGCACAATCTTAGTAGACAGCTTGTTCTGGATTGCGGCATATTTTGCTTAATGGGCAACTATAAAAATTTCTGGTCAATCAGAGTAGGGGGGTTATGCAGGCTCACTCGCCATTATCTACGGTTAAAAATTTCTTGAGTAGCGAAACTATCTTATATATAGTTAAACGGCTGTTACAAGCCCTGTTAACTTTATTGTTGGCTTCTGCCTTATGTTTTGCCATTGTCGAGTTAGCACCAGGTGATTATCTCGATACCTTAAAAGAAAATCCCCAAATTTCTCCCGAACGTATTGCCGAACTTACTCGGCAATTTGGTTTAGACCAATCGTCTCTAGTGCAATACTGGCGTTGGCTGTGGCGAGTGGTGACTCATTTTGATTTCGGCGAAAGTTTTGTTTATTTTCGCTCTGTATCATCTTTGCTGGTTGAAAGAATACCTGCAACTCTTTTATTGGCAGTTTCGTCAATTATTATTACCTGGGCGATTGCAATTCCTCTAGGGATCGTCAGCGCAGTTAAGCAAAATAGCCGCTTAGATAAAGTGTTGCGAGTATTGAGCTACTTCGGTCAAGGATTTCCCAGCTTTATTACAGCTTTAATTTTTTTAATTTTTGCTCAGTACGTATCTCCGATCTTTCCTGTCGGGGGGATGACCAGCATTAATCATGACGAGTTTTCCACCGCTGGCAAAATATTAGATATTGGCTGGCACATGATTTTGCCAACTTTAGCTCTGAGTATCACCAGTTTTGCAGGTTTACAACGCCTTGCTAGAGGACAGTTACTCGACGTTTTGCGCCAAGATTATATTCAAACTGCTCGCGCCAAGGGATTGCCCGAAGATAAAGTTATCTACGTTCATGCTTTGCGAAATGCAATTAATCCCTTGATTACCCTGATTGGATTTGAATTTGCCAGTTTACTTGGGGGTTCTTTTATTGCCGAATTTTTCTTTAATTGGCCAGGTTTGGGTCGTTTGACTTTACAGGCAGTTACGGCTCAAGATAAGTATTTAGTTATGGCAAGTTTGATGATGGGTGCAGCGATGTTAATCGTCGGTAATTTGATGGCAGATTTGTTATTAAAATCCGTCGATCCGCGCATCAAATTGGAAGACTTGAAGTAAAAACGTCTCGCTAATTAAAAAAATGCTGTTGCAAATTAATTATCTAATTCTTTCCAAACAAGATGGCAAGCATTTAGTTGCCCGTATTCCACGAGAAAAAGATGGAACCGAGGCTAGTTATTTATTAGTATTTCAACAAGACTATGAAGCTCTAAGTTATATTAACACTCACGGAAAAGATTTTCGCGATCGCCTGATCGTGGAAACGGTTTCCCCAACTCAGCTTAAAGGATTATTACAACGTTGGGACTACGAAGGTTTCGGCTTAGTAAAAGATCCTCTTCTGCCCGAAATTCAATTTGTATCTCGAAATTGAAAAAGCTTATTGATCAAACAAAGAAGAGAAAACAGAGTAAGGATTTGGCATTGCCAAATCCTTACAATATCAGTGAATATGTCAGGTCGTAGCCCCAAACCCAGTGGCTAGTTGCTAGTCGCTAGTTACTTCTTACTTGGTTTCAGAAAACTCAGCATCGATAACATCGTCACCGCTATCACCAGAAGAAGCTTTAGTATCTTCGTCTATGGGAACTTCTTCATCCCCAGGTGCGCCAGTAGCAGCTTCTGTCCCGTCAGCCTGTTGATAGATATTGCTACCAATGGTGTACAGCGTTTGTTGTAATTCGGGCAATAGAGTTTTGATTTTCTCATCATCATCTGATGCCACAGCTTCTTTAAGGTCTTTAACTAAACCTTCTGCTTTAGTTCTATCGTCGGCGGAAACTTTATCACCAAGTTCAGTAAGTTGTTTTTCCGCTTGATAAACCAAAGAGTCTGCCTGATTTTTGCGATCAATTGCTTCGCGACGTTCTTTGTCAGCAGAAGCATTACTTTCGGCTTCCCGTACCATGCGGTCGACTTCATCATCGGGAAGAGTTGATGCACCAGTAATGCTGATGGACTGTTCTTTACCAGTACCTTTATCCTTGGCAGCAACGTTCAAAATACCGTTAGCATCGATATCGAAGGTAACTTCAATTTGAGGTACGCCACGAGGTGCAGGAGGAATACCATCAAGACGGAAAGTTCCCAAACTCTTGTTATCTTTCCCAAATTCTCGTTCTCCTTGGAGGACATGAATTTCAACATTGGTTTGACCATCAACCGCTGTAGAGAAAGTTTCTGATTTTTTGGTAGGAATAGTAGTGTTGCGAGGAATAATCTTGGTCATGACACCACCGAGGGTTTCCACACCAAGGGAAAGGGGTGTAACGTCTAAAAGCAAGATATCTTTGACTTCCCCAGCCAATACACCAGCTTGAATAGCGGCGCCAACTGCGACTACTTCATCGGGGTTAACAGTTTGGTTAGGAGATTTATCTAAGACTCGTTTGGTTACTTCAACAATCGCAGGAATGCGAGTCGAACCACCAACCATTACTACTTCATCAATGGCTTCTTTGGCAAGTTTAGAGTCTTTAAGAGCTTGCTCGACGGGGACACGACAGCGGTCAATCAGGTCAGAGCAGAGTTCTTCAAACTTAGCTCTAGTTAAGGACATATCTAGGTGTTTGGGCCCTTCCTGAGTAGCTGTGATGAAAGGAAGGTTAATATCGGTTTGAGTCGCACTAGACAATTCCATCTTGGCTTTTTCTGCCGCTTCAGTTAAGCGTTGTAAAGCTTGATTATCTTTGCGTAAATCGATACCTTCATTTTTTTGAAAATCTTCTGCTAAAAAGTCAACAATTTTTTTATCGAAGTCATCACCACCTAAGTGAGTGTCACCAGCAGTTGCTAAAACTTCAAATACGCCGTCACCTACTTCTAGGATAGATACGTCAAATGTACCACCACCCAAGTCAAAGACCAGAATAGTCTCATTACTTTTCTTATCTAAGCCATAAGCTAGAGATGCCGCAGTGGGTTCGTTAATAATTCGCAGAACTTCAACACCAGCGATTTTACCAGCATCTTTAGTTGCTTGACGCTGAGAATCGTTAAAGTAAGCAGGAACAGTGATAACTGCTTGAGTTACTTTTTCTCCTAGATACTTACTTGCGTCTTCGATTAGCTTACGTAGAACTTGAGCTGAAATTTCTTCTGGTGCAAACTGCTTTCCTTGAGCAGGGCAATCTAACTTAACGTTGCCACTATTATCTCGCAGTACTTTATAAGCTACTTCTTTGGTTTCATTGGTTACTTCGTCAGATCTACGTCCAATGAAGCGTTTTACTGAATAAAAAGTGTTGCCAGTGTTCATGACTGCCTGGCGTTTAGCAATCTGACCAACTAAAAGATCGCCGTTTTTAGCATAAGCGACAACTGAGGGAGTAGTTCTGAAACCTTCCGCGTTAGCGATAACAGTAGGCTTTCCCCCTTCCATCACTGCTACACAAGAGTTAGTAGTTCCTAAGTCAATACCAACAACCTTTGCCATATTTTGAACAATACTCCGAATTTAACAACAAAAACTAAAATTATTTTTTTTGAGGCAGTGCTATTTACAATGCTTCGCTATAATGCTTCTGATTATCTGTAGACTTTTATCGGCTGGTTTGCCTCGCCTCAGTTTTCACATCATCTTTCTACATAGTGCAAGCTGATGACATATCTTAGGTAGTGTAGTTTTCCGAACCTTCTAGTGGCGGTTAGGTCTAATGAAGCTATGATTCATCAACTATGAATCATCGGAAATTTGTCGAGAAGATTACGGATTTATTCAAAAAACACGGCTTGAGCAAGATTACAATAGAACAAGAACCTATTTTTAAAGGTTCCGATATTTTCAATCTTTATGCCTTACGGGGATAAAACTCCTAACTGTCCTCGCTTTGAACTAAATTTAGCTCGCACTCTCAGTCCTCGCCGATAGGCAGGACTGAGGCGCGAGCGTCTTATCAATTCCTTGATTTTCGATATATCTTATTAATACATCAATGGCTGCACCACCCGCA
>Ga0209082_1000146_pt1 | contig 35644 bp, 33 predicted proteins | sample ColdCreekSource_FD_184127 | JGI IMG/M metagenome (GOLD analysis project Ga0209082, IMG submission 184127) | Groundwater microbial communities from Cold Creek, Nevada to study Microbial Dark Matter (Phase II) - Cold Creek Source (SPAdes) (version 3) | ecosystem: Environmental > Aquatic > Deep... | reverse complement strand
TTTCGGTTTTATTTTGGCTACTATCGGCGCGATTGGATTTGTCTATGGCGTTGCTCAATTAACCAGTGGTGAGTCAAGGGGTAGTTTATACGGCATTTCAGGTATTTTATTAGGATTAGAATTTATCGCCTTTGGTTTAACTCTAATCTTTGCTAAAACCGAATCTCATCTCAGTAGCTCTGAAGCAATTGAAACCAGACATCAGGCTAATAGCGTTCCGACAACACCGATTAAGGAACAGTTAAAGATCGCTTTTGCGAACAAAGCTTTTCTCTATGTAATTGGTATTTACTTGTGTTCTTGGTTAGGAGTTCAGTTAACAGCTTCGATTTTGATTTACTTTGTAGTAAGTTGGATGGGAATGACTGAGGCTGACTTTCCTGTAGTTGCGATCGCAATTCAAGGAACAGCTTTGGTAATGTTGTTTTTTTGGCAATTTGTCAGCGAAAAACTCGGTAAGAAAGCGGTTTACTATCTGGGCATGATCATTTGGATTATTGCTCAAGCAGCATTATTTTTGATTCAACCAGGTCAAATTGCTTTACTCTATACAGCTGCAATTTTGGCTGGTATTGGCGTATCTGTTGCCTATTTAATTCCTTGGTCGATGATTCCCGATGTGGTTGATTTAGATGAACTGAATACGGGTGAGAGAAGAGAAGGGGTTTTTTATAGCTTTATGGTGCTGCTGCAAAAATTCGGTCTAGCCCTAGCCTTATTTTTAGTTGGTCAAGCCTTAGAATTTTCTGGTTTTGCTCAACAGATTCCTGGAGAAAAAATTCCCATTCAACCAGAAAGTGCTTTATTAGCAATTCGGGTTGCGATCGGGCCTTTGCCCACTGTATTTTTAATTATTGGTGTAATTTTGGCCTACTTTTATCCGATCACTAAAGAGGTTCACGCCGAAATCCGTTTGAAATTACAAGAACGGAAATATCAAAAATAATACCCCTGTAGGGGCGATTCGCGAATCGCCCCTACGACCCTGGACGCGTTAAAATCCTTCAAAAGCCGATTGCAGATAATCTTGTAACGTAAACTTATAGCGATCGCCAAAAAGCAGAGGTTGACCGATTTTGATTTCCTCGGTTTCAGCAATATTCAAACCTGAATTACCAAGTTGGCTCTGACAAACTTGATAACTAACTAAAGCCACATCAAAACGGCACGGTAATTCTGCCAAGTGCGGATGTTTGGCTAAAAACAAGGATGCTGTAGTAAATATCTTCTGTTGCTTGGCTAAATTAACAGCCAATAGCCCATTTTCGTCCCAATTACTCTGACTGCGAGTTTTTACTTCGACAAATGCCAAAGTTTGGGTCAGTTTATCTTGAGCAATTAAGTCAATTTCTCCCCAGCGACAATGCCAACCTTGGTGCAGCAATTTATACTCTTGAGTTTTTAACCATTGACTAACTAACTGTTCTCCTAATGCACCAATCTTTTTCATCGAATCTTGTTGAATATCTCACAACCTAATTAAATCAGTTGAGATTATCTTTGCTATTTGCCTTAAATATACAGATGGCTACTCCAAACCCTTCCCTAGTATAGTTGCTACTATTTTTGCGATCGCTATTATCGTCATCAATCTATTCCATCAGTGTTCATGCGTTTAATATGTCCCTGTCCCCACTCACACATTGGTTTAAATACGGGTATGAGCGTTCTGCCATAATCTGTGAAAGCATACTCAACTTTTGGAGGCATTTTTGCCAGAGTTTTACGGCTAATAATGCCATCACGCTCTAGTTCGCGTAGTTGCTGAATTAGCATTTTTTCGGTGATTTCAGAAATTAACCGATTCAATTCACTGTATCTTCTGGCTTTATCCTTCAGATGCCATAAGATTAATAGTTTCCATTTGCCACCTAATACTTTCAAAGTAGCTTGCACGCTATTTGTGCCGTCATTTTGTTCCGATTGCATTAGCATAGCATCACTTCCTGGTGAGCCTAGAGGTACTTACAAAAAAGTTAGTACTTCCCAAAAAGTCAGTATAAGTATACGTTGTTATTGTTCAAAGCTCATCATTTTATTAGGCTTAGAAAAAAGGTAATGTCATTATTGAAAGGAAAAGTAGCGTTAGTTACGGGTGCATCACGGGGAATTGGTCGTGCGATCTCCGAACGTTTGGGGCGTGAGGGCGCAAATGTTGCCATTACCTACGCAGGCAATCAAGATAAAGCCGAAGCAGTGGTCGAAACCATTCAGAGTAATGGGGTGCAAGCGATCGCAATTCAATCAGATATTAGCAATATTGAAGCTACCCGCAATCTATTTGGGCAAGTTTTAAACACCTTTGGTCAGCTTGATATTGTGGTCAACAATGTTGGCGTATCTGTTTACAAGTCAACAGTTGACATGACCGAATCAGACTTTGATCGTGTTTTCAACACCAACGCCAAAGGAACGTTTTTCGCGCTGCAAGAAGCTGCCAAACATCTCAGAGATGGTGGACGCATTATTAGTTTATCTAGTGGTGCAACCAAGCAGAGCATTCCGATGGGTGGATTGTATGCTGCCAGCAAAGCTGCAATCGAGCAGTTTAGTTTTGCCTTATCTAAAGAGTTAGGACACCGAGGCATCACTGTGAATCTGGTTTCACCAGGTGTCACTGAAACCGATGGCTTAATTATGCCTGCCGACGCTTTAAACCATCTGATTCAATCGACACCACTTGGTCGTCTCGGACAACCAGCCGATATCGCCGATGTCGTAGCCTTTCTGTCTTCTGATGATGCCCGTTGGGTCAATGGGCAAACAATTCAAGTCAATGGTGGCATTCTGTAAGTCAATTTTATTAAGGAGTATACGCCATGTCTCAAGCCAAGGTTGTTGACACAAAACCGACCGTGATAACCCTAGAAACTAGCCACCTGAAGAGGTTGTTGACCTAAAATCAAACCTATCTATGCTTCTTGAAAAAGGTAGGGCAGTCCGTTGCGGACGCGGAGTTACGGAGAGTACGGACAGTTCTTTTCGGGGGCGTTGTACCACAAGGGTATAACATCCGCCGAAGGTGGGAGAACCCCGAACTCATGACTGTCCTTTCTTTTCGGAGGGAAACCCGTATCCCTGAACTCCCCTGTCTCTTCCCGTTGAAGGAACTGCCCGTTTTTCGCACTAGGAAGCCCCTCCTGAAAACTTTTCCGCTTCTTAAAAACTTTTGATATTATACCACAAGGGTACAATGTCCGCCGCTGGGGACTTTTGACAGCCAAGGTTTTGGAGACTTATGCAACAGGTCTACTGGTTTGGATACAATTTCTAATAGTATTTTCATGGCAAAACCTACGATTAGAAAAATGAATTTTAAAACTATCAAACACTTATTGCAATTAACCGCAACTAACCTGACAATTTTTACAATTGCGCTGATTGCAACTATGTCCTTTGCAGTTATGCCTGCTTGGAGTGCTGATTATAACAAGCAAACATTAACCGAGTCCGATTTTTCCCATCAAGACCTAACTGATGCTAGCTTCGATCACACTAATCTGCGGGGTAGCGATTTTAGTTTTTCTAATTTATCAGGAGTGCGTCTTTTTGGGGCTAATTTATCTGCCACTAATTTTGAAGGTGCAGATTTACGCAACGCCAGTTTAGAATCGACTCGTATGACTCGCGCTAATTTAACTAATGCTGTTTTGGAAGGGGCATATCTGACTAACGTGATGCTGCAAGGCGCAACCATTACTGGCGCGGATTTTACTGGGGCTTTACTGAGTCCTACCACCGAAAGAAAACTTTGTGAAATTGCCACAGGCACTAACACTACCACTGGGCGCAATACTAAAGATACTTTGTTCTGTCCTTAAACCTAAAGTAGATGCAGTTTAATTATTTTCATTAATCGAAATTGTTAAGATTCTTTAGAGTCCTTCTTAAGGTTTTCTTTATATTTGTGCTAAGGTCTTTATAGTAGCAAAGTTTACTTCGTCACAAGTTGCTAGAAAATTTAGGATTTTGATTATGAAAAACAGGAATATAGAATCTGGCATTATGCGTATAGTCTGGTCTTCGATCGAAACTACCAACAGGAACACTTTGCTACAGCTAAGTGATACAGACTTGATTCATCAAATAATGAGACAGGTCGAAAAGGCTTTAACTTTGACCTCAGAAGACAGAAAAACTTTAATGGATTATATTAGTTCCAAAACTCTGCTAATTAGAGATATGGCGGAGTCCCAAGGTTAAATTGACAGGGAGAAGTATCAACATACTGTCAATTAACTAATTTATCTCATAATTCTGGCAAAAATGTCACAATATATTTAATTCAATACATTACATTAAATTGTGGCTGATAGCCCGAATTCAATAGAACCGCTTGTGAATCTAATCGCTTCTACTTCTGAGTTAAATCTGCAAGAATTATTTCCTTTTGAACTGGATGATTTTCAATTAAGAGCGATCGCAGCTTTAGCAGCAGGTAAGTCTGTAGTAGTATGCGCTCCTACGGGTTCGGGAAAAACTTTAATTGGCGAATATGCAATTTATCGTGCTTTAAGAAATGGCAAGCGGGTTTTCTACACTACACCCCTCAAAGCTCTTTCCAATCAAAAATTCCGAGATTTTCAAGAACAGTTTGGGGCAGAAGATCGTCAGAAAATTGGGCTGTTAACGGGAGACACGATTATTAACCCAAACGCGGCGGTAGTAATCATGACCACAGAGATTTTCCGCAATATGCTCTACGAGACACCCATCGGGCAGTTAGGAACTTCTTTAGAAAATGTCGAAGCAGTGGTATTAGATGAATGTCACTATATCAGCAATCGCTTTCGAGGTACGGTTTGGGAAGAGTCGATTATTTATTGCCCGCCACAAATTCAACTCGTTGCCCTTTCTGCTACCATCGGTAATCCCCAGGAATTAACCGACTGGATTATTAAAGTTCGTAATTCCAAACAAAGTTCAGGACAGACTTACGACTGTGAGTTAGTAAATTCAGATTTTCGCCCAGTGCCACTGCGCTACTATTTTTGCGATCGCCGAGGCTTGCATCGCCTGCTGAATCAAACTGAGACTCAAATCAACCCCAAGCTAAAAGCAGCAGTACCTCGAAACGGTCAAAAAAAGAAAAAGTTAAATATCAAAGACTGCCCGAAAATTTATCAGGTAGTGCAGCAGTTACAGGCAAAAGATATGCTGCCTGCTATTTATATCATTTTTAGTCGTCGGGGCTGCGACAAAGCGGTAGACAGTTTAGATGCTTTAGCATTAGTCACCCCAGGAGAAGGACAACAGATTGAAAGCATTTTACTGAATTTCTTTTTGACCAATAATCCTGATTTGCAAAATGTCCTCTTGAAATATTTTTCTGAGCAAAACGAACGCTTGGCGACCCTATTGAGAGAATATGTAGCAGTAAATGCTAATGCCGAATTTGAACTGGCTAAATATCTAGCTGCAAATCCCAATCAGAAATACCTGTTATGGCAATTTTTATGTGAACAATCCCAAATTGCCAGAATTGAGCAGATTGAACCCCTGATGCGCGGTATTGCCTCCCACCATGCAGGACTACTGCCCGCCTGGAAAGAATTAGTTGAGCGATTATTTGAATCAGGACTAGTTAAGATTGTTTTTGCTACTGCGACTTTGGCGGCAGGAATTAATATGCCTGCCCGCACCACTGTTGTGTCTGCCCTCTCGAAGCGCACTGATGGGGGACACAGTATGATGAGTCCGTCAGAATTTTTGCAGATCGCGGGTAGAGCTGGGCGACGAGGCAAGGATCAAGTCGGTCATGTAGTGACGATTCAAACTCCTTACGAAGGGGCAAAAGAAGCGGCTTTTCTGGCAACGTCTTCGGCTGAGCCTCTTAGAAGCTGGTTTACTCCTTCCTATGGGATGGTGCTTAATTTACTTCAGAAATATACTCTTGGCGAAGTTAAAGAGCTTTTAGAAAGGAGTTTTGCTGAATATTTGTCTCAAAAAAGACTAGCTCCTGAACAAGTTGCGATCGCCGAAGTAACGACACAGTTGGCTAAGTTAGATATTGCCTTAGCACCAATTGCCCCTGGACAATTAGTTACTTATCAAAAATTATGCGATCGCGCTAAGGAAGAACAACGTCTCCTAGAAACTTTACAGCAACAGGCAGAAGCTACCTATAAAAGCCAAATCAAACCTCTAGTGTCGGAATTGACCCCTGGGCGAATTCTGGGACTCAAAGGCAAGCACCTGCGGGTAAATTCCCCTCTGGCAGCAGTTTTAGTTGCTAAAGTGGCTGGTTCGGGTAAAGCTTCTAATTTGCTCTGTCTAGGAGTGGATAATAATTGGTATCTTGCTGCCAATGGCGATGTTGCTGAAATTAATGAAGGATATCTACCAAAGGACGACGTTGCCGAAATACCCATACCACCTTTAGATAATATTAAACTAGGAAAATGGCGCAAAGGAGATGAATATACCGCAATTGCAATTAAGCAAATTGCTAATTATTTAATTCCGAGTATCCCCGCACCCGAAGTAGCTGAACAACAACAAAAATTAGATTTAGTCCAAAAGCAAATAGATGCTCATCCGCTGCAAAAACTGGATAATCCCAGTCGTTTGCTCAAAAAACACAATCAACGCTTACTATTACGAGAAAAGCTCCATAAAATTCAGATTAAATATCAAAAACAAAAGTCGAATCAATCTTATTACTGGGAAGAATTTCTCAATCTGATTAGTGTTTTACAAGAATTTGAGGCTTTAGCAGGATATAGTCCTACTTTCTTAGGACAGGCTGCGGCTACCATTCGCGGAGACAATGAATTGTGGTTAGCTTTAGTGTTTGTCTCTGGAGAATTAGAGCGTCTTGAACCCCATCACTTAGCCGCAACTGTTTGCGCTCTAATCACCGAAACTCCTCGTTCTGATGTTTGGTGCGACTATCCGCCTCCAAAAGAAGTATTAGAAGCTTTAGGAGTTAAAAAACGCGGCTCAGATATGTCGGATACAGAAGATATCCAAACTTCACCTTTACGAGAGATACGCACTCGTTTATTTCAAGTTCAACGTCGTCATGGAGTTGGCTTACCAGTTTGGCGAGAATACGAATTAGTTGGTTTATGCGAACAATGGGCATTGGGAATAGATTGGAACAATCTCTGTGAAAGTGTTAACTTGGCAGAAGGAGATATTGTAAGGATGTTGCGTCGTACCGTTGACGTGCTGTCACAAATACCTCAAATACCCAATATTTCCTCAACTTTGTCCAATAATGCTAGAGAAGCTTGCTTAATGATGAAACGTTTTCCTATCTAGCGATCGCAATTTGACAAAAAGTCAACACATAATGCGATCGCTTTGTCATATATCTACTAATACTGAATTTAAGCCAAGTAATTCTACAAAAAGCAGAAGGTCTTTGGATTTTTTGCCTTACAATAGAACCTAAAACTTTAAATTGCAAAGCAGGCGATGAATACTACGGATAATTCCCCGATGGAGGATACGGAGTCGGCAGTTTTGGTATCTGTGACACAGTTACAGCGCAAACTCAATGACTCACTCAAGCAACTGTCGCCAGAGCGATTACAGGTGCTTGCTGATTTTGCGGCTTACTTGGCAGATACAGAAAGCGAAACTGCAACTCAAGAACTCCTGGCAATTCCTGGTTTGCTAGAACGAGTTAAGCAAAATCAAGCAACCCCGAAAACCCATTACACACCCTGGAGAACTCTTCGCTCCGATGTATGAAGTTCTTCTCCATCTGGATGCCCAAAAGGTTTATGTTAATGCGGACAAAGCCCTGGCGAAGAAAATTGCCCGATGTTTGCAACAGCTAGAGGAAACTCCCCGGTCGCACCCTAACGTAAAAACCCTCAAGGGAGATTATGCAGGATACTATCGTTACAGAATCGGAGACTACAGGATCATCTATTCGGTAGACAACCAACTTGTCCAGGTATTTGTTGTGGCGATTGCCCATCGCAGCGAGGCATATGAATCGTAGGCGTTGGTGAATTAGAGTATGATTTCTCTATATTGCGATCGCAATTTGACAAAAAGTCAACACATAATGCGATCGCGATTTGTGACAACTTTGTGCCAAGATGAGTATCTTAGCTTAAGCTAGGACTGTAAGCATAATGATATTTACACAAGATATGCGGCAAGTCATTCTGTATAAAGATGAAGATAGCTATTGGGTAGTCGAGTGTCCAAGCTTGAAAGGATGTGTGAGTCAGGGCAAAACCAAACAAGAGGCTTTAGAGAATATTAAAGAAGCGATTGCAGGTTATATTGCAGCCTTAGAAGAGGATGATTTGCCCATTCCAGCGGATAACCTTGAAACATTTTTGGTCGTAGTGTGAGCAAGCTACCTAAAATTTCGGGAAAAACGTGTGTTAAAGCCTTGCAAAATGTAGGTTTCTATCAAAAGCGTAGGGAGAGTAGTCATATTATTCTGCGTCGAGACGAGCCGTTTGCTCAAGTTGTTGTTCCAGACCATCAAGAGATAGCGACAGGCACATTACGTGCAATTATCCGAGATGCCGATTTAAGTGTGGACGAATTCATTGATTTGCTGTAAGCTAAACGGCGATCGCATTTTTGGCACTACTCAACATATCAATAAAGCGATCGCAATTTGTAATTACTTTGTACTCAGGCGATCACCGTGATTTTTACACTAATCGTTCTAGATAGGAACGCTACAATAATTCTATGAAGTTTGATTGGGACGAAAACAAAGCAGCAAGCAATCTATATATCAAAACATGGAGTTTCGTTTGCGGAAGCGAAGACTGTCTTTGAAGATATACTCTAAGTTGATTTTTACGATCCAGATCATTTGATTCCTGATTGCTATAGTTTATTGTTCTATTAGGTTGCACAGGAGAAATATTCGTGGAAATAGCTTCCCTCGTTATCTCATTTATCTCGCTAGCTCTCTCAACGCTCGTAGCTATAGTAGTGGCTAGGAACCAATGGAGAGAGAAGCGACGTGATACTTGTCTAAAGTTGTGGGAGCTTTGGACATCTTATGAGGTTAAACAAAGTCGAAGCCGAGCGTATCAGTATCTTCAGCTCCAGGCAAAAGAGAGTACAAACATTAATCTTGTTGCTTTGCGAAGGGATCAACCTAATCTTAGTGAAGATTTTTCAGTGGTCTTCCACTTCTTTAAAGATTTAAACATCATGGTTCATCGAGGTGAAGTTGATCGAAGTCTTGCAAAGCAGTTGTTTATGAATGAGGTGGATGAATGGTTTAGATTCCTACTAAATCCAAAAATAACAAAAATAACAAAAATAATTTGGGAGGATGAACATGAAAATTGGGTACCAAAGTTTGTAATACCATTGCAGCAAGAACTCAAAGATTGCCCAGATAAACCTTCTTGGTTTTAACGTCGTAACAACTTGCTTGGAGAGAACTTGCGAAAGATATTGGTGCATTGCAAAGATGGTTTGCAGCCGCTCAAGCGCACCGCTAGATGGCAGCATTTCGGTGGGAACGTAGCCTAGCAATTGCTGGTGAGAGATATTGCTCTATTAATGATTTAGAATAAAGAAGTGCGATCGCAATTTGACAAAAACTCAACACATAATGCGATCGCAATTATGTCCAAAAAAGAAGTTATTTGCAGTTAATCAGCATCACTTTAATAATTTAATTATTAAGATTTAGCCGCAGTACCAGATTCTATTTCCTCGATTTTTTCTTTAGTTAAACGAGTTTCTCTTTCCAAAGTTTCTAAGACAAATTGAGGTAATTTGTCTGATTGAGCAAGAGCTTGATCAAAATTTTCTAAAGCATTCTCTAATACTTTAATATCATTTTTATTCTTACCAATTTTTCTTAAAATTTGCCCTTTAAGATAATAATGTTCTGGGTTTTCGGGCGCAATTTTTAGAGCTTTATCTGCATATTTTAAGGCTTTATTATACTGTTTCAAATCTCGATAGGCTACGGCTAAACCACGCTCTACTAAATAATCAGGTGCAGCATAAGTTTCAAAACGCGCGATCGCCTGTTCAGGACTAGAGAAAGGTAGGTTTACTGCCAGTAACAAATCAATATAACCTTTAATTAGGTTCAATTCTGGATCATTAGGGTCGCTATCTTCGGCAGCATCAAGATATTTAAATACTACTTGTAACTTATTAATTGCTTCTAGTGGACCCTGTTTTTTATAAACATAAGCCCCATCTAAAAAATGCCCTACTGCTAAATAAAGATTACCTCTTACAGGGTCTTCAAGACTCAATACTTGGGCAGATTCTAAAGTTTTTAAAGCATATTTTTTAATGCTTTTCCAGTCTTTTTTTGTATAGGCTAAAGAAGCCTGCATTGCATAAGCAAGAGGTTCATTTGCTTCTTCGACTTCAGCTAACTTTAACTCTTTTTCAACTGTTTTATAGTCACCTTGTAAGAAAATAGTTTTAAAGGCTTTTTCAGTATGCTCGCCAATATCGCGAGAGTTTTTTGAGCGAAAAGGATCTTGTGCTAGAGCTGCACTACTTCCTAAACCGATAATCGTGCTGATAGTCAGAGGTAAAACCAAAGCCAATTTTTTAAAATTAGTTAATTGAATTTTTATATTCATTACGAGTATCAGTAAATTCCATAAATATGGACGTTATGGACGTGTTCATAACTTATCTAGTTCCCAAAACTAACTTAGACTAATTAAAATCTTTAAAATCTGAAAGCTTATAATCATCGTATAAATTTTAGAGTTATTTGCTAATGCTTCGTCTTCAAAATTTAATTTATCATCCTCCTGCTACACCTACTCCTATTCTTAAAAATATCAATCTTGAACTACCTGCTCAAAAATTAGGATTAATTGTCGGTGCTAGTGGTTCAGGAAAAACTACCATCTTAGAAATTTTAGCTGGATTAGCCGAACCAACGAAAGGTCAAATTTATTGGAGAAGTAAACAATTGACCGATATCGAATTACAACAGCTAGCAGGACTAGTTTTTCAATTTCCCGAACGACATTTTTGTGGGGGGACGGTGTTAGAGGAATTGCGCTTAGGTCATCCCGAATTGGATCTACAACGAGTGAAAGACGCTTTAAGCGAGGTAGGATTAGAGCATATATCTCTAAAAACGTCTCCTCACGCTTTAAGCGGAGGACAGCAGCGTCGTTTAGCTTTGGCAGTGCAGTTAATTCGTCAGCCTAACGTTTTGATGTTAGATGAACCAACAGCAGGATTGGATTGGTCAATGAAAATTCAGTTAGCCAAACTACTAGCAAAATTAAAAGAACATTGGACGCTATTGGTAGTAACTCACGATCCTGGAGAATTAATCGAAATAGCCGATTACTGTTGGACGATTGATCACGGAGATTTAAAACCCATCGAGCCAGCCGCCTTGAATAGGCAACAAAAATAAGCGTATGAGCCAAATCGAAACCAGTAAGCTGCCCCAAATGAGCGAAATTTGGCAACAAACTCTCAATTGGCAGCCAAAGGAACAACAGGAGCAACAGTTCCAAAGAGTTTATCAGGAGATTTTAATGGGCAATCGCCAACAAAATCTGACTCGCATTACCACACCCATAGATTTTTGGGAAAAACACCTCTGGGACTCTTTGTCTGGAATAGTTGGCTTGGATACGGATTATTTCGCACAACAATTAAAGGTAATTGATATCGGTACAGGAGCAGGATTTCCTGGGATTCCTCTGGCGATCGCATTTTCTCAGTGGCAAATTACCCTCCTCGATTCTACTCAGAAGAAGATTACATTTCTTAATACCCTAATTGCTAAACTAAATTTAAACAATGCTAAAGCGATAGTTGCTAGAGCCGAAGCACTAGGACAGGCAAAAAGCGATCGCGAAACTTATGATCTAGCTTTAATCAGAGCCGTTAGTAAAGCTTCTGTCTGTGCCGAATATAGTCTACCTTTCGTCAAAGTTGGCGGTTTAGCTATTCTTTATCGAGGTCACTGGAGTGAGGAAGACACTGCTAATTTGAAATCTGCTGTCTCCCAACTGGGTAGTGAAATTGAGTTGATTTATCCTTGGGAAACTCCCGTGAGTAAAGGCGTGCGTAACTGTATTTATTTACGCAAACATTCTGCTACCCCTCAGAAATTCCCTCGTGAGATCGGCGTACCTGAGCATCAACCGCTTTGATCAATTTGTGGTTTTAATTAGTAATCAAAGTTAATCGGATTATTTCGTTCTGGTTCGTCTCTTCTCTTGGATTCGCGATCGCGCTTAGGATATCTCTCTCGATCTCGATCTTCCTCGTAATCATCATCTGAATAATCTTCTGAATAATCTTCTGGAGAGTCATTTAATGGTTGATAATCGACTACATAATCCCCAGGAATCACTTCTTGTTCGTTACTATAACTGCGTCCTAAATCAGCATCGTAATCTGCACCCTGATCAGCACTGTAATCATCCTCTACATCATCATCGTAACTGCGACCTAAATCAGCGGGGTTTGGAATGCTGCGTTTGGGCGCAACAGGGCGACTAGGCTCTGAATAACGATCTTCTCTAGGCTCAGGACGACGACGAGGACGAGGTGCAGGAGAAGAGGCTTCATCCCATTCGTCATTTGTTCTCCAATCATCATCGTTATTACTGGGTCGCGATGGGGGGGAGGGACGACGACGAGGGGGACGAATATCTGTATTTGTATCTGTATTATCTGTATCCGTGTAACCGTAGCGATCGCCATTTCGTTCAGGACGATTACGACTACTTCTACTAGGTGGTTCGTCTCTCACTTCTGGAGCAGGGGAAGGAGGTCTTTTTCTTTCAGAGGAACGTCGAGGAGTGCGAGGCTGAGGCTCATCGTAGCCACGTAGTCTAGGACTGTCGTAATTTGGCGTTCCTTCGTAATCATCATAGGGATCAATTTTGTCTACTTCTGCATCTGTATATACCCTTGTGCGACTTACAGGACGATCACGATCGACGGTCGGCGTATTACGTCTAGCTTGTTCTGTGGCTACACCGCGCATACGGATGCTTTCAAAGGCAAAAAAGATTGCTGTACCAGTCAAGAGAAATTGACCAAATTGCAGAATTGGATCAAGTCGCCATCCATTAAAGAGCAGAATGATCCCACAAAGTAAACCTACCGCAGCAAAGAAAATATCGTAATCTCTTGCTAACTCTGGGCGGACTGAGCGTAGAAAAAACAGCCCTGCTCCTGCTACTGTTAAAAATATACCTAAGATAGCGGCTGCGTTCAGCCCAAAATTGACCATTACTATTCTCCTAATACGGTTCTGCGATCGCGACTGGCATATGTATCTTTCTCTACTTTAACCAGAACTAAGAACTAAATAGATGTACTCAGTTACTATTATCTCTGCTGTTTTTCTGATTGTGTATTGCTAAGAGAATATTCTTCTCTATATTTTTGAGTAAAGTTAACTAAAAAATAGTTATAAGTACGTTAAGGAGTTTAATTATTATTTTACGAATATATTTACTGTTAGGTGTAGCGACGGCAAGAGCGCGATGGGCGCATCGCTTTTTCCTTAATTTAAAGGAAATTCCGCCGCTAAAAAAACCAATTATAATTTATTGCTCATAAATCAATCGCTGATTATCCTCGTTCAATTTTATCGCTTTGGCTGAGGATAACCAAAGCTAAGATTGCTGGAATAACTACGATTGCGCCGCCTAAGACCAAACTCAAAAGAAAATTGGTTAATGAAGGAGTCATATTTTTTATCCTGATTATTTTAGTTGTAATATTTTACTTCGTTTAATAATTTTAAAAGTTTTTTAACCAAAACTGAAACTAATTAGCAGATTGTTCCTGATCAACTGGCTTGATCTTGCACCATTCTCTCAATCTAGTGCGATCGTCTATATTTGGACAACTAGGGGCGATACTCGGCGATTCGGCTACACAATACGCGAAACGCCCCTACATATATGTTCTGCCTCTAAAACTTTAAGCTCTTTAAGCTCGCAAAATGACAGTACAATACATAACAGATATTAACATTTTGTAATATTTGCCACATTATCTATTTTGTTTAATCAAGATCATGAATTTATCTAGTTTAGGAACTCTAGGTTTAAGTCTTGGGTTAGGATTGATGACAATTTTATTTATTTTTAGAATTGTTCTGACTTGGTATCCTCAAGCAGAGTTAAACCGTTTCCCCTTCAACTTAATTGTTTTGCCGACAGAGCCTTTACTTAAGCCTGTGAGAAAAATAGTTTCTCCCATTGGTGGTGTAGACATTACACCGATTATCTGGGTAGGTATCTGTACATTATTACGAGAAATTTTGGTTGGTCAACAGGGACTAATTACAATGGCACTGAACAAATAAACGATTAACTACTTAAATGTTCTTCGATAAAGTTGGTGTATATTTCACCCTTTAAAAAAGCAGGAGTTTCCAAAATCCTTTGGTGAAACTCAATAGTAGTCGGAACACCAGTAATGGCACATTGTCGTAAAGCTCGTTTCATACGCCTAATCGCCAGATCACGATTTTCTCCCCAGACAATCAATTTACCAATCAGAGAATCATAGTAAGGAGAAATTTCATAGTCTGTATAAACATGAGAGTCCATTCTGACTCCTGGCCCTCCTGGTGGTAAATATGCACTAATACGCCCTGGACTGGGACGGAAGTTATATTTGGGGTCTTCGGCGTTAATGCGACATTCGATTGCATGACCGCGTAATTGAACCTGCTCTTGAGTTAGTCTGAGCTTTTCACCCTGGGCAATACGAATTTGTTCAGCAATCAGATCAAGCCCTGTAATCATTTCGGTTACGGGATGTTCTACCTGAATACGAGTATTCATTTCCATAAAGTAAAAGTCTCCAGACTTATCTAGTAAAAACTCTACTGTCCCCGCACCAACGTAATTAATTGATTTAGCAGCTTTTACCGCCGCATTTCCCATTTTGGCGCGTAATTCGGGACTAAGAACTGCACTAGGTGCTTCTTCCAACAACTTCTGATGGCGACGTTGGATAGAGCAATCTCTTTCTCCTAAATGAATAACGTTACCGTGACTATCAGCGATGATTTGAAATTCAATATGACGAGGGCATTCAACAAACTTTTCCAGATAAACCCCACCGTTGCCAAAAGCGGCTTCTGCTTCCCCTTGTGCGGCTTGAAACAATTTCACTAAATCCGATTTATCTCGAACCAGACGCATTCCCCTGCCACCGCCGCCAGCAGTCGCTTTAATCATTACAGGATAGCCAATTTCACGAGCAATTGCGATCGCTTCGTCCTCGTCTTTTAGTAACCCATTGCTTCCTGGTACTGTTGGTACTCCAGCATTTTCCATAGTTTTCTTGGCAGTAGATTTATCTCCCATCGCCAACATAGCTTCTTTAGAAGGGCCAATAAACGTCAGCTTGTGGTCGTTACAAATTTCTACAAAACGGGCATTTTCGGCAAGGAAACCATAACCAGGATGAATAGCGGTGGCGTTGCGAGTCAAAGCCGCAGCAATAATATTAGGAATGTTTAAATAGCTTTTCCCAGAAGGAGGTGGACCAATACAAACACTTTCATCTGCAAGCTGGACGTGAAGGGCTTGGCGATCTATGGTGGAGTGGACGGCTACTGTAGCAATCCCCATTTCAGCACAGGTGTGTAAAATGCGTAGAGCAATTTCTCCCCGATTAGCGATCAGAATTTTGTCGAACTGCATTCTTTAAGTAAATTCTTTAAGTAAATATTTATAGTCATGTCTTAGAATAGAACGTTTTATCATACTAAAAAAGTGTTGAGTTTTCTGTACTTCCTAATTCTGAAGGGGGACGGTCAGTACTCCAACCCCACCAAACCGTATTACACTCGCATAGATAAAATTCTTGCCACTTACGACTATTGCCTGTGTTTACAGGCGCACGACGATTTAGCCAAACATTTTTCGCCTTTGCAGGATTTGTTTTACAGTTAGGACAACAAAAATTGACTGCATGAATTGCTGGTTTTATCCATTCTGGTGGAATTGAGGCAAAAGCATCCATAAGGTTGGTTAGGGATTTTGATAACGATAATATGGTGACATCCTTTCCTATTTTAGGGTCTTCTCAAGACTCACGATTTGAGTATTTTTACCCTGCGCCACTTATCTACGCCAAAAGCCCACCGATACAAGGACTTAACAGGCTATGTCTCTATCAATCTGATACTTGCATTGTGGACAATATTGCGATCGCTTTTAAGGTAAATAGAAAAGAAAAACAGGGGCAAAAACCTTTTGTCCCTGATGTTGTTATTAATGATGTTATCAACTGATTTTAGTATGGAAGATTAGTATGGAAGATACTGATTAACATCAACTTGATTTTGAGTGCTATCTTGAACCGCATTTTGGTCGATGACATTGTATTCACCGATGGCAGCAGCTTCGTTGGCGTTACCTTGTACTGATAGTTGAGAATTCGGAGTAGTAGGGTAACCGTAAGCATCAAGACCGACTTGAGTTTGAGAGTTATTTTGAGCCGCGTTTTGCAGAATTAAGTTAGCGTCACCGACAGCCGCCGCCGAGTTAGTATTGTTTTGTACACTAGTTTGAGCGTCTTGAGCGAAGGCAGCGAGGGGAGAGAAAGCTAGAGCAACAGTAGCGATGATTCCAAAAGTAGATTTTTTCATGGTTTTAAACCTCGTAAAGTAAATAGTAGATTGTGTGTGTTTTGCTTACATTTACTAGTTACGATTGATTTGTTTTTTTATGCAGTTATTGCCTAGTATTATTTTTTCCGGCTCTAGTTTTGGCGATAAGCTGCTCTGCATTTAAATTGCATATTGTTGAATTAGATTTGAAAAATTTTTGCCTGAGACTGTTATTATTATTGGCTTTTAGGGAACTATAAATTATGTAAGGTTATTTAAACCAATATTTACCGCAGCTTAGGGTTTCTTGCTGTCATTTAGTGATCAGTTTTTAATATCCCTATCATTGCTTCGTTTTCAATTCAATATTCATATTGGAAGATCAGACGAGCAGTAATCTGCAACTGTCTTATAAGAGGAAGTTTTTAATGACAACTGCCAAAAATGGGACTAGTCATACTCGTACTCGTATTCAACAATTTACAGCCCTACAGCAAATCGAGCTTTTTGAATCTTTAAAAGACTCTCGATTTAGCGGTCAGCTAGTTATCTCCGATGCTCAAAACCACAACTGGATATTACATTTATATTTAGGTCGTATTATTTATGCTAGCGGAGGGGTGCATCCCGTCAGAAGATGGAGAAGACACGTTGTTGCTTATTGTCCCGATAGACTATCCCATGTCGAAGAAATTCAATTAGCTTTAGTCGATATCGTTAAGGAAGAATCAAGAATTTCCTGGCAATATCAGCTTTTATGTCTTTGGATTGACCAAAATAAAATCAGTCGCGAGCAAGCTAATAAAATAATACAAGCCACTGTCATCGAAGTACTATTTGACGTTGCTCAAGTCATAGACGTAGTTTGCGAAACATTCAAAGACAATTTATTATCTACCAGACTAATTTTAATTGATTCTGAAGAAGTTATTACCGAAGCCAATAAGCTTTGCCAGGCTTGGCAGGCTGCAAAAATTGCTGATCGCTCTCCCGATATGGCACCATTGATTCGTCAACGAGAAGTTTTACGACAAAAGACTTCGGCTCAAGTATATCAAAATCTCACTCAATTGCTTGATGGTAAGCAAACTCTGAGAGACTTAAGTGTTCGCATGAAACGAGATGTAGTAACTGTTACTCGCTCTCTACTGCCTTACATACAATTGGGTTTGGTACAGTTGACCACGGTTAGTGATATCTCCCCTCCTGCATCAATTCCCGTTGCTCAGCAACTATCTAAAAGTCATACTCCCCATCGCCTGACTATTGCCTGTATCGATGACAGTCCCGTAATTTGTCAGACTATGGAAAGTATTATCACTAAAGCAGGATATCAGTTTGTCAGCGAAATGGATGGCTTACGGGCGATCGCAGTTTTATTGAGTCGCAAACCTGATTTAATTTTCTTAGATTTGGTAATGCCTAATACCAACGGTTATGAAATTTGCTCACAATTACGCAAACTTTCTTTCTTTCGTGATACTCCGGTTGTCATTTTAACGGGAAATGACGGCATTGTTGACCGTGTTAGGGCAAAAATGGTGGGTTCTACAGATTTTCTCAGCAAACCAGCTCAATCAGAGCAAGTTTTGGCAACAATCGATAAATACGCAACTCAAAAGGCATAGATTGTTAGTTTAAAGCTTTTAAAGGGAACTATAGAGATTGCTAGCTCAAAAATAAAATAAGACAACTATTGATTAAGGTAAGAACTATTATGGGATACACTCTGATTGTTGATGATTCTGCTACAGAAAGGTCTATAATTACGAGCTGTCTACAAGCAGTAGGTATTAGTGTATCGATTGCCATGAGTGGAGAAGAAGCTCTAAAAAAAATTGAGGAAAATTCGCCTGATTTAATTGTCTTAGACGTAGTTTTACCAGGACGTAGTGGCTTTGAGATTTGCCGCGAACTCAAAGGTTCAGAAAATACTAATAAAATTCCCATTATTCTTTGTTCGACGAAAGGAACAGAAATGGATAAATTTTGGGGGATGAAACAAGGCGCCGATGCGTATATTCCTAAACCCATAGATCAAGAAGAATTAGTTCGTAAGGTGAAAGAACTTATTGCTTAGTTGAATACTGGGGCGTTATCAACAGGAAGTTACTATTGTGTCCGACTTATTTTCACAGTCAAATTTACTAGTGTCTGGGACAAGTATTGCGAGGAAAGCAGAAGAAGAACAGTTTTTAAGATTTCATCAGGCTCCTGATCATCAGGTAATGTTACCAGTTAGGCAAATTACCGAAGTCCTCAAGATTGATGTCGGTCAAATTGTACCAATTCCTCAAATGCCTGCGTGGGTTATGGGAGTCTACAACTGGCGAGGCGATATTCTGTGGATGGTAGATTTAGGACATTTAATTGGTTTCAATTCTTGGTACCAACGGGAAATTAATACCTCTAATTACACTGCAATTGTTTTAGCTCCTAATAAAAAAAATCAAGACCAAAAAAATCAAAACCAAGGTAGCGAAAACCCCAGTCTAGGATTAATTATTAGTCGTGTAGAAGACATAGAATGGTGCGATACCGAAGCGATTCAATCTCCACCCGCTTCTGCCGTAACCTCAAGCCTTGTGCCTTTTTTACGGGGATATTGGCTCAAACAAAGTAGCGAGATGATTTTAGTTTTGGATGGTCAAGCAATTGTTGCCGCCATGCCAAAAGCTTTAACTAATTAATCGATTTACTATCAATTTAATCCTAATTTATTTTGATTGAAAATTTCTATTTTTCTAACTTATAAATAACTGAAATTACCCCAAACTTGTCTGAGATTTTTTATGACTAAAATTTCACCCCAATTCAATAACCAAGAATACGATGATACTCAATTTGAGGTTGACCAAAATTTATTGCCAGCCAATACTTCTTTCTCGCAAAAACTCTACGGCCTTCCCCTTAGTCGTAAAACGTCTTTAATTCCTTGGTTTAGCTTTGGCGCACTAGTCTTAATTCTTGGCACAGGAGGACTAATTCTCCACCAAAGTTTAAAAAGCCAATTGTTAAAACAAGCAGAGTTTCAACTTGCTGTAACTAATATTAAATACAACATCAAAATTGACCAAATGGGTTTCGGTTTTCGAGGGCAATCTGATAACTTAGCCATCATCGCTGCGGCTGATACTGTTGCTCAAGGTCAAGCCATTCCTGGAAACTTACGCCAGGAGGTTTCCAGCATTCTGCAAAACGAAATCAAAGCTCGTAATATTGAGTACGCGACTCTAGTTGGCAAAGATAAAAAGATTATCGTCAATGCTAACGCTAATCGCAGCGGTCAAATTTTTGACCCTGATGGTTTAGTTAGTCAAGTATTGGCAAGTCCTAAGCAAATTAAAACTAGCCAAATAGTCTCTTGGAAAGAGTTACAAGCTGAAAAACCACCTTTACCAAAAGGTTTAAAAGCAGAATCAGCTTTAATTCGCTATACCGTGACTCCTGTATTTGCAGCTGATCAAAAGCAGGTTACTGGAGTTTTGGTATCTGGAGATATCGTCAACGGCAAATTGTCTATTGTCGAAGAGGCAGTTAAAGCTTTCACTGATGAGCGGGGCTATAGTGCAGTTTATTTTCGTCAGCCTAGCGGTGAATTTACTTTATCAACTTCTTTTGCCGATTTTGGCAAACAAGAAGAGCCATTAGCTCTTTTATCCGACAATAAAATTCTTGATTTAGCGTTAAAAAATAGCGGAGAAACTATTAATCAGCTAGGAAAAATCGAGGGAAAAACCTATGCTTTAGGAGCAAAAGCGATACCTAACAGTAGGGGAGAAGGAGTAGCTGTATTAGTATATGGCAATCCCGTTAGCTCAATTAGTAGCGTTATTCGTAGTAGTTTATTAGCTCAGTTGGTCTTGTCGGCAGCAATTTTTGTGATCATTTTGGCTCTGAGCAATATTTTAGAAAAAGCGATCGCCGAACCAATTCAGAAACTACAGCAAATTACTCAAGAATTCTCGCAAGGCAATATGAAGGCGAGAGCTACGATTCATAGTACTGATGAAGTGGGGCTACTAGCCAGTAGTTTCAATACCTTGGCAGACTCAATCGAAATTAATGAAGCCAGATTAAGAGAAGATGCTAAACGTTCTCGTTTGCTGAAAGAAGTGGCTTTGAATATTGCCCAGGCAGTGGACATCCCAGAGGTTTTAAAGGTTGCAGTCGAAATTAGTAGAACTGCTTTGGCAGCGGATCGGGTCATGTATTATCGCTTTGATGAGAATTGGCAAGGCAAAGTAATTGCTGAATCTGTAGCAGCAGGACTGCCAATGGCTTTGGGTGCGGAAATTAACGACCCTTGTTTTGCCGAAGAATATGCCGAGAAATATCAGCAAGGACGAGTTAAAGCTGTAGCGAATATTTATGAGGCGGGATTAAATAGCTGTCATCTCAAGATGTTAGAGCCGTTTGCGGTGGTTGCCAGCTTGGTTACGGCGGTGGTAGTAGAGGAAAGGTTAGTTGGTTTGTTAATCGCTCATCAGTGCAATCAATCCAGAGCTTGGCAAGAGAATGAAATTGAGTTGCTATCTCAGATAGCGGTGCAAACGGGCAGTGCTTTAGAAAGAGTTAAATTGCTTGAAAAGCAAAAACTTGCAGAGCAACAGGAAAGAACAGCTAAAGAAAATCTACAGCGTCGGGCGTTAGAACTATTGATGGAAGTAGATCCCGTCAGCCGAGGCGATCTAACTGTGCAGGTTAGAGTCCAAGAAGACGAAATTGGTACGATTGGTGATTCTTACAATGCCACAATTGAAAGTCTGCGTAAACTAGTAGATCAAGTACAAACGGCGGCTACTTTGGTATCGACCACAACTAGTGATCAAGATGCTTCTATTCAAGACTTGTCTACTGATGCGTCGGCACAGACCCAAGAAATTACCGCAGTTTTAGCACGAATTCGCGGAATTACCAACTCGATTCAAGCCGTAGCGAATAACGCTGAAGCCGCAGAAGCAGCTGTCCTCAAAGCCGCAGCCACAGTTAAAGCGGGTGACGAAGCGATGAACCAGACGGTGGTGGGTTTCCAGGGTATACGAGAAACTGTTGCTGAAACCGCCAAAAAAGTTAAGCGTCTGGGAGAATCATCTCAAAAGATTTCTAAGGTAGTTAACGTAATTAGTAATTTTGCCGACCAAACTAACTTGCTGGCTTTGAATGCTTCGATTGAGGCGGCTCACGCTGGAGAGGAAGGACGAGGCTTTGCGGTGGTTGCTGATGAAGTGCGATCGCTGGCTCGTCAATCGGCTGAAGCAACCGCAGAAATTGAAGCCCTAGTCGCAGAAATTCAGTCGGAAACGAATGAAGTAGTCGCAGCGATGGAATCGGGTACAGAGCAAGTAGTTGCTGGAACTAAACTGGTAGATGCCACCCGAAATTCTCTGATTCAAATTGCCGATGCCAGCCAAGAGATTAATCAATTAGTCGGAGCGATCGCAGCAGCTACAGTTGAACAATCTAAAGACTCGGCGGTAGTTAGTCAAACCATGATCCAGGTTGCGGCAATTTCTGATAAAACTGCCAGCTCCGCTGGCGAAGTATCAGCATCTTTTAAAGAGCTATTAATTGTGGCTGAACAGTTACAGAACAGTGTATCTAAATTTAAAGTGCGCTAACTCGTTTTCTGTTGAAACTAAATTTATTTATATATTTATAATTGTATGGAAATATCTGACAATCAGAAATTATCATTTCCGCAATCGTGGTGGCAGCAACAGAGTATTCGTTTTAAAACGACGGCTTTGGCGATCGCAATTGGGACAGTTCCTACTCTGACTTTGGCTTCAGTCGCCTACTATTTTGCCAATCAGTCGATTAGTCGAGAAATTATCGCTGCTGAAGAAGGGACAGCAACTTCGGTGGCTGACAGGGTTGCTTTCTATATGCGGGAACGCTATGGGGATATTCAGATCATGGCTGGTTTGACTGTTTTAACTAATGCCAATTTGCGATCGCAAACTAGCATTTCAGATAAACAAGCTGCTCTAGATCAATTTATTAAAGCCTATACGATTTATGACAGCATCGCTGCTTTCGATCTCAACGGTAATGTTATTGCCCAATCTACGGGGCAGCCTTTATCTAATCATAAAAGTCGCAGCTATTTTCAAGAAGCTCTCCAGGTTGATGGGCCAATCCTCAGTCAGCCGATTGTGTCTAAAAGTTCGGGGATTTCAGCGGTTTATTTGGCTTCTCCTATCAAAGATAGTACTACCAAAAAAACTGTTGGCATAATTAGAGCCAGAATACCGATCAAATATCTGCGAGACGTGATTCTAGCAAGTGATGCTGAAAATAATTACCTGTTAGATAACCAAGGCAGAATTTTTGCTGCTTCTAGCGAATCAGAACACGAAACTATTCAAAGTTTAGCAACTAAATCACAACCAGCTAGTTCTCGATTTAATATTTACCAGCAACTTCGGCAATCTCAGCAAAAAGATACCCAGATTGCTGACGATTTATTAATCTCTTATATCCCTTTTAGTGATTTTAAAGACGAATTCCGCGCTCAACTGCCTAACCTGGGCTGGAGTACTATTACTACTGTCGATCAACAAATTGCTTTTGCTCCTCAAAGACAAATGCGTCAAGTTTTCTTATTAGGTACAGGAGTTATTGCTTTAGGAGTTGGAGCGATCGCATTTTCTCTAGCCAATCGACTACTCCGTCCAATTTTAAAGGCGGCGGTCGCGGTAGAAGCAATTGGTCGTGGTAATTTTACTACTCGTGTTAATTTACCTGGCTCAGATGAAATTGCTCAACTAGGAAACAACATCAATCTAATGGCAACTCGATTATCCGAGTTTGTCCAAGCACAAGCCTTGTTGGCTCAACAGTCAGAAACGCTGAAGAATATTACTCTGGAATTTGCTGTTGCTGCTGATAAAGTCAAGGTTTTACAGATTGCCGTAGTTGAAAGCCGAACAATCTTAAAAGCTGAGCGCGTCATCTATTATCATTTTGACGACAATTTCAAAGGAATGGTTACTGCTGAATCTGTAGCCCCTGGTTTGATTTCTATCCAAGGACTAGAAATTTACAATCCTGACTTAGTTCAGGAATACGCCGAAAAACATCAACAGGGAAATCTGAAAATTCAGGTAATTAACGATCGCGATCAAGCCAATATTTCCCAATCTCATCGGGCAATATTAGAGTCTTTTAAGGTTCAAGCTAGTTTAACTATTCCAGTTGTCGTTGAAAATAAATTAGACGGACTACTGATTGCTCATCAATGTGCGGCGACTCGCCATTGGCAGCCACAAGAAGTAGAATTATTAACTCAAATAGCCAATCAAATCGGTCTTGCCGTTGCTCGTCAGGATTTCTTGCGATCGCAAGAACTATCGGGGATCAGAGAAAAAGAGGCAAAAGAAGCAATTCAAAGTCGAGCTTTAGAACTATTAAAAGAAGTATACGAAGTTTCTGAAGGGGATTTAACCATTCGCGCCAAAGTCACTGAAGATGAAATTGGCACAATTGCCGATTCTTACAATTCAACCATTGAAAGTCTACAAAAATTAGTAACTCAAGTCAAAACAGCTGCGATCGAAGTAAAAGCGAATACGGTCGAAAATGATCTTGCAGTTCAAGAGTTGACGAAAGAAACTATCGCCCAAGCCGAGCAAATTTCCCTAACGTTAGGGCAAGTATACGCTATGAATGAGTCAATTCGTTCTGTCTCAATCAACGCAGCTCAAGCTGAAAATTTTGTCCAACAGGCTAATATCACGATTGCCACTGGAGATCAAGCCATGAACCAGACTGTAGCTGAAATCAACGCTATTCAAACTACCGTTACTGAAACGACCGTTAAGGTACAAAGATTAGGTGATTCTTCCCAGGAAATCTCTCAGGCAGTTAATCTGATTGGTCGTTTTGCTGCTCAAACTCACTTGCTAGCTCTCAAAGCCTCGATTGAAGCCGCACGAGCGGGAGAAAAAGGCAAAGGCTTTGCTGTAATTGCCGACGAAGTTAGGTCTTTGGCGACCCAATCAGCAGCAGCAACGGCAGAAATTGACAATCTAGTTACCAAAATTCAATCAGAAACTAATGAAGTTGTTAAAGCAATGAATACTGGTACAAAACAGGTTGCCGCAGGAACAGAGTTAGTTCAGCAAACTCGCCAAAGTCTGAATCAAATCAGCGCAGTTAGCGATAAAATTAGCCACTTGGTTGGAGCTATTTCTCACGCTGCCAGTCTACAGTCAGAAACCTCCGAACAAGTTAGCCAAACTATGACTAAGGTGGCTGCGATCGCCGAAAACAATTCTCAATCGGCAACTCAAGTCTCTACTGGCATCAAACAGTTATCGGCAGTAGCAGAAAAATTACAAGCAGGCATTGGCAAATTTAAAACCTAATTCGATCATTCTTATTAAATTAAATTGCAAGTCCTATCTAAACCATGTCACTCAACCCCGATATTCGCGATCAAGCATATCAATTTTTTATCGAAGAAGCTCAAGAACTCCTCCAGGTCTTAGAAGACGGTTTACTTGACCTACGGCAAGACCACAGCATACCCAAAGTCCATGAATTAATGCGGGCTGCTCACTCAATTAAGGGTGGAGCAGCTAGTGTGAACTTGGGTGCGATTGAGCTTTTGGCACACCGTTTGGAGGATTTTTTCAAGGCTCTTTATAGTGACAGTGTTGAATTTGATGCTGAACTGGAAACCCTATTGTTGCAAGGCTTCGACTGTCTGCGGCATCCTCTAGCCGAACAAATTGGAGTTGGGTCTTTTGATAAAGAAACTGCTCTGCTTACTGCCGAGCCAATCTTTTCAGCTTTGTCAATACGTTTAGAAGACGCACTCAAAAATTCTGACAGCTATATGCCTAGTTCTACAGATTTGGGCGTAGATATTGTCTCCTCGATTTTTGAGGTGGATGTTGCTCAATCTTTAGAACATTTAACGGCAGTTTTTAGCAATCCTGAAAATTATGAAGTGGCAGGGGAATTACGGGCGCAATTAGAAGTTTTTGCTGGTTTTGCGGAACTGTTTAATTTGCCAGGATTTAGCGACATTATTCAAATAGCTCAAGCTGCTTTGGATAATAGTCCAGATCGGGTTTTAGAAGTACTTGAAGCAACAATTGCCGATTGTAACTTAGCGAAAGATGCGGTCTTATCTGGCGATCGCAATCAGGGAGGAGTTGTATCTCCTGCTTTGATGGCATTGGCTCAATCTGCAACCACAGGAGATGAGTTTTTTGACAATCCAGATGCGGCTTCACAAGATAATCTGTGGTCATCGGACTCAACAACAGACTCTTTCGCTGATGATATCTTCAGCATGATTCCCGATGAGCCTGCGATCGCTGAAACCGTTGAAGCTAGTCATGCTGATATTGATGATATCTTCGGTATGATTCCTGATGAGCCTGCGGTTGAAGCTGCGATCGCTGAAACCGTTGAAGCTAGTCATGCTGATATTGATGATATCTTTGGTATGATTCCTGATGAGACTACGGTTGAGCCTGCGATCGCTGAAACCGTAGAATCAGATGATGGTGATATCGATGATATCTTCGGTATGATTCCCGATGAGCCTGCGATCGCTGAAACCGTAGAATCAACTGATGCCGATATCGAGCCAGTACCAGATAAAAATCAAGATAGCTTGCCCAAACCAGAAAGCATAGATGCAGCAATTGAATCTATCGGAGCAATATTTGATCGCCTTCCTGTTATAGAAAATCTGCCCTCTTCTTTATCTTTTACAGCCGAAAAGACTCAAGTAAAACAATCCCAAACACCTAAAGAATCAGAATCTACAACTGCGAAGCAAAACGCCAAAACAACCGCCAACTTATCTGTCAGAGTCGATCTAGAACGCCTCGATAGAATGAATAACTTGGTTGGAGAATTAACAATTAACCGTAATAGTCTCTCGCTACAAAATCAACAGCTACAGGATAATGTAGGAGAACTAACCCAGAAATTTTTCCGTTTCCGAGAAGTCACTAAAAAATTACGGGAAATATCGGACAAGATGGTGATTGAGCAACGTTCGGAGAGCTTTCAACGAGATGCAGACATACCAGAAAGCGATCGCTCAACTGAATTTGATTCTCTAGAAATGGATAGTTACAGTCTTCTTCATTCTTCCTTACAGGGAGTGTTAGAAGAAATAGTGCAGTTGGAAGAAAGTGTTGAGGATATTGTCATTTTCGCTAAACAATCTGACCGCACTATCGATACCCAACGCCAAATGTTGGGACAAATGCGGGATGAGCTGATGTGGGTGCGAATGCTTCCCTTAGAACAAATTTTGCAGCGTTTTCCTCGTACTTTGCGCGACTTGTCTACTAAATATCAAAAACCAGTCGAGCTTAAACTAACTGGCACAGGGGTTTTGGTCGATAAAGCAGTATTAGAAAAATTAGCCGATCCGCTGCTTCATCTTTTACGTAATGGCTTTGATCACGGCATCGAAGAACCAGCAATTCGCCTTCAACAAGGTAAACCAGAGCAAGGAACAATTGAAATTAATGCTTACTACCAAGGTAATCAGACGGTTATTGAAGTTAAAGATGATGGCAAGGGTTTAGATTTAAACAGAATTGCTAAAAAAGCGGTTAATCAGGGACTCATCTCTGCACAACAAGCAGCATCTGCTACTAAAGAAGAGTTATTTAATCTCATTTTTGAGCCTGGATTTTCGACGGTTAGTCAAGTCAGCGAACTATCAGGTAGAGGGGTCGGCATGAATATAGTCCGCTCTCAGTTGGAAACCCTGAAAGGGCAAATAATCGTGGATTCATCCCCTGGTAAAGGAGCAACTTTCACTCTACGCTTGCCTTTAACTTTAACTATTGCCAAGTTATTAGTTTGTTCTTTAGATTCCACTGCTTTTGCCATCCCTTCAGACAGTATTGAAGAAATTATTATTCCCTCGCCAGCACAAATCAAATTTTCTGGTACTCATAAATTTTTATCTTTGAACGAACGGCTGATTCCAGTTTATCCCTTAAAAGAAATTTTAGAATACAATTGTCCACTTATAAATACAAATTCCCACAGTAAAGCTTTTGAAACCATTGCGAATCCCGAAGATTGGGCATCGCCACTGCTATTATTACGACGAGAACGGCAGTTATTTGCTTTAGAAGTTGTTAATTTAGTTAGCGAGCAAGAATTAGTAATTAAACCATTTAGTAAAGCGATCGCAGCACCTAACTACATCTATGGTTGTACAATTCTTAGTGATGGTACTTTGATTCCCGCTTTTGATGGTGCAGCTTTAATCAATGAAATTTTAGGAGAAGAAGCTCAACAAAGCACAAAAGCCTTTAAGCACCCTGCGCAGCTTGAAGAACTAGACCAAGAAGAAACTACAGAAGAACTGATTGGCAGCATTAAAAGCAGTAGTACAGTAGCAAAACCTCAAACCATAATGGTTGTTGATGATTCTACCGCTCTACGACGAACTATGGCTTTGACTTTAGAAAAGCAAGGTTATCGAGTGATACAGAAAAAAGATGGTAAAGAAGCACTAGAAGGGTTTCGCCAGAATTCTGATATTGATTTGATTATCTGTGATATTGAAATGCCGACGATGAACGGCTTTGAATTTCTAGGGGTGCGCCGTCGCGATTCTATCTTAGCTAAAATTCCTGTAGTCATGTTAACCTCTCGTAGTGGAGCTAAACACCGCAATTTAGCAATGCAACTAGGTGCTAATGCATATTTCACTAAACCTTATATTGAACAAGAGTTTGTTGCCGAAATCAAAAAAATCTTACAGCTTCAAAATGGCTTGAGCAAGTCATCAACTTCTGTTCCGAAAGCCATAGCTAGTAAAACTATCTTAGTTATCGATGATTCTTCGGCTTTAAGACGCACCCTCGCTCTCAGTTTAGAAAGAAAAGGTTATCGAGTCTTGCAAGCACGAGATGGGGTTGAAGGATTGGATTTACTGAAAAGCAATCTGCAAACTAATCTCGTTATTTGTGATGTCGAAATGCCTAACATGAATGGTTTTGAGTTTCTTACTTGTCGTCGCCAAGAACCCCAATTAACTAAAATTCCTGTGGCGATGCTCACTTCTCGTAGCACTGACAAGCATCGCAACTTAGCCAAAAGTTTGGGGGCTAATTTTTATTTTACAAAACCTTATACAGAAGAGAAATTTTTGACAGAAATCGAGAATATTGTTCAAAAAGTGACTAGCAACTAGCAATTAGCAACTAGCAATTAGCAACTAGCAACTAGCAACTAGCAACTAGCAACTAGCAATTAGCCCTTCGGGTTCGACAGTTTGCTTATGTCGGGAAACCCTTTCGGCATTTGCTCTGGGGGGAAACCCCCAAGACCGCAATGCCTCACCACCGCAACTGTCTCACAACTAGCAACTAGCAGAGAAATTATCTACTATTCACAATCAACAATTAATAATTAACAATCATGAATAATATAACAGTTGGTATAAGTCAAACAACAATAGCTGTTAATAATGCTAATAATAATGCTCTGCTCAAACTTTTAATATTTGAAGTTGGGAAATTAATATTAGCCTTGTCGATACAACAAGTACAAAAAGTTGTCAGGAATAATCCTGTTTATGGTAGTGGATTGAGTTACGTTAACTTAACTCATTTAGGAGATCAAGAAGTTACAGTTATCGATCTACATCAAAAATTATTTAAAGTTAGCCAAACCGAAACATCGGGGACAGGTTATTTTATTATCAGTAAAAATGTTACTGGTGAACCATTAGGAATTGCGGTTGCTCAAACACCTACTGTAATCGATGTACCTCTAGCACAGATTCGTACTCTTCCTGAATCTTATCGGCGTGCGGATACTTTAGAAATTGCTAGTCATGTTGCGGTAATTCCGCAAGAAAATAATACTTCTTTGACTATTTTTATTCTTGATCTAGAACGATTAGTTTAATACAATATTAACTTTTAGTTTTCCATACAAAATATTGTAGGTGATTGACCTGTTATGGTAGTTTGTTGTTTTGGAAGTACGTAGGGAATATAGCTTTGTAATGGTGTTCCAGATTTTGCTGAAATCATTAGTGCAAAATGTTCATCTGGCAGATTGAAAACAAAGTTTTTAATCTCAATTTCAGACATAGGAGTTGTCTTCCAATAGTCATGACAAACCATTTGAGGATCGTAATAGTGTTGTGATTCTTCTTTGAGAATAAGTTCAATAAAAGTACCATAAAGTATATACTCGGATAAATGCCAAGAATTAGCGATTACTTCAATCCAACTTTTGCCATGAATTTTCTCCAAGTATTGGTGTAGTGCCAAAACATTGTCTCTTTTCCAAGTAATAAAATTGCCCAGATGATTGGCTGTAGGGTAAGTTACGGGAGGCAGTCCTAATAGTTTATTGCTTACTTCGCACCATCTTGCTAGAGGCTGTGTTTCTGATGCAATTGCATTGGGTATGCTATATAGCCGAATCTGATTATTTTTAACGAAATTTTGTACATTGAAAGGGCGAACAAAAGCTACATCAGAATCAACAAAAATCAGTACGTCTTCTGTAATATATTGGGCAATAGATAGCTTCACTATTTGTTGAATTATCCAGTTGCGTAAGGGTAAAGATTTCAAGCTAATCCATCCGTTTTTAAACAGAGTTACTTTTTTAATCCACCAAGGTATAACTGACTCTACAGTGATAATCTCGCGGTTTTGGTGCTGTAAAGTCTGAAATTGTTTCCAGTCTTGTTGGTCAACAATAATGTAATGTTTTATGGGTGATAAACTGTGTTGCTCTAAAGTTTTACACAGCAATTGACAGCGCGCAAAATCTAGAGCATAACTAGGGGTAATTATTGCAAAGCTATAGTTGTTATGCATAATCTTAACTCAACATTAAATATGTTTAGTTGCAGCCAGAATACACAGAGACTTTAATAACAATGAATTAAAATCTCTATAATTCTTAGGCAGGATCAAAATCTCCTATATTTTCTAATTTAACGCTGTTTGAGTTGAATACAAGTAGTGCTAATTATATTCAGTTATTGCAGGGCAATATAGTGCTTATAATTAAAGACTTACACCTATTTTTAAAGTTTTAATAAAGTTTTATATTCACAGCATTTTAAACAGTTATTACAGTATTATTTGTACTCTCAAGATTAGATATAGCGTTTCTCGAATTAGTGAGATAGACTAATTCCAACTTAACTAGCTAATAAAGAACTGTCGAACCCGAAGGGCGTGGTTTCTCCGACTTGTTCATCTAAATATCTAATAGCCTCCAATTCGGCTTTCCTGATATTCTTCGTTGGACTTTCGACGCATCTTAACCACTATGCACTGACCAAAAAATAAACCTTCAAAAGGAAGAGAAATATCAAAATTAGGCACAATACTATGCGATGTTCTAACTTCCAAAATATCAAACAGACCTTCAGCCATACGCTCTAAATTCCACAGAAAAATCGGAGTAATATGACCAATTTTTTCGTAAGAAGATAGAAAGTTATATAATTTTGAAGTCAAAACGAAATAAAGCCTTACATACCAGTTATGTAAGTTTGGTGTACTAATGATAACAATTCCGTCAGATTTGGTAATCCGATGTAATTCCCGCACAAAAAACCAAGGGTTTTCAATATGCTCAATCACTTCAGCACTCACAGCATAATCAAAGGTAGCATCATCAAAGGGAAAGTTCGTATTGAGATTGGCTTCTTGACAATCGATATTTTTGGGAATAAAGTTGCCAGGATTTATATCACATGCGGTAACTTCAAAGCCTTCAGATTTTAATTTATTACTCAATGCTCCTGTGCCAGCACCGACATCAACCAACTTACCCCTTTTCTCCTCACTTAATAGCGAAATCAATTTAGTATGAATACGCTGATTAGTAAATGATTCGACACCGAATGAATATTTATCAGACACTGCTAGAACTATTTCTTGTATTGAGGTTTTTGTGAAATTTCACCTGAATTTTCTTTAAATCTATATAGTAAGTGTTTTGAAGCACTTGACCTTACGAAACTAGTTTGCGGCGATCGCTCTTGAGAAAAACTTTCTGGTTTACTGACTTTGAGATAGAGGGAGAGTTTGACCTTTCCTCGAGTATCTCATTTCCATTATAAGATTATATAAAAGATATCAACTAATAGCTATGACATTGGCTAACATTTCGCTGCTGAAGCACGCTTTAAAAGAATGGGCGATCGCAGTTTCTGCTTTAGAAACAGGTAAAACAATCGTTTTGTTGCGCAAAGGAGGCATTCGCGAATCTAAGTTTCAGCCAAAATATGATCGCTTTTGGCTCTATCCTACCTATGAACATCAACAACCCCATTTATTAAAACCAGAATACGCCACCGATGTAACTCCTGTAGAGTCTGGTTGGCACCCAGAGACTGTCCGTATTGGTAGCTATGCGGAAATAAGTAATGTTTTAACTATCAGCGATCGCCAGTCGGTTGCAGCCTTGCAACCATACCATATTTGGAGCGAACAAATGATTCGCGATCGCCTTAAATGGAAGCCTCAACAACCTTTAACGGTTTTATTATTAAGAGTTTACCGTCTCCTTGAGCCTCAAACTATTGTTTATCAGGACGCTTATGGAGGCTGCAAGTCATGGATTGAGTTAGTTGAACCCATTTCTACGAAGCAACTAACTCCAGTTATTGATGATCGCCGTTATAGCCGCCAAGTCGCAGAAATAATGGAACTTTAGTCTCAAATCCGTAAGTCATAGTCATTTTAAATAGAAAACAGATGGTCGTGTAGGAGGGTTTCTCGAAACGCCCCTACCTCAACGATTAAGAATCGAGTCAAAACTGACACAAACAATTTTATTTTGATTCTTTTCTACGGTACTATAGAATTCGCTTCAGCTATTTACCCTGGGATTAATGAAAGTAGCCACCTGGAATGTTAACTCAATTCGTACTCGCCAACAGATTGTCATCGACTGGCTACAACAAAATCGAGTAGATGTTCTCTGCTTACAAGAAACTAAAGTTCAAGATCAGCAATTTCCGCGATCGCATTTTGAGGAATTGGGTTATAACGTCTATATATCAGGGCAAAAATCTTATAATGGTGTAGCTATATTTAGCCTGAATCCATTAATTGATGTCCACTGCGGCTTTAGTCCGATTGTCGGCGATTTAGCAGGAGATTTTGAGCTACAAAAACGAGTTATTAGCGGTGTGGCTGGAGATGTACGTATTGTAAATCTTTATGTTCCCAATGGTTCAGCTATTGATAGCAAAAAGTATGAGTATAAATTAGCTTGGTTTAAAGTGCTACGAGCCTACTTACAGGTATTGCAGACAAAGCAAGCAGCCGAGATGTGTGTCTGTGGGGATTTTAATGTTGCTTTAGAAGATAAAGATATTTATAGCTCCAAAGGAAAAGAAAAACATATTATGTCTTCGGTAGTGGAAAGAGAGGCATTGAATCAAGTATTAGAATTAGGCTTACAAGATGCTTTTCGTAAATTTACCACTGAAACAGGGCACTTTAGCTGGTGGGATTATCGTGCTGCTGGTTTTGTGCGTAACCGAGGATGGCGCATCGATCATCATTATTTAACGCCAAAACTATACGCACAGGCGACTAAATGCTGGATCGATGTCGAACCCAGAAAATTAGAACAACCTAGCGATCATGTTCCTGTGGTTGTTGAGTTTTAAGCAGCTCCAGCAAGATACTAATAACTATCCCTCTATCCCTCTTCTGTCACTCTCCGAGTATTAGAATGAAGAAATAAATGCGACTTTACCCATCATTAATTAATTGACAAAGCACTAATTCCTTTTGTAAAAACTTCCTTCAAGTCTATAAAACCTTGACTGGCGATCGCGCATCTCTTTTTGAACTACAGCAAGCTTTTAGTCACGATCGCCTCAATAGTTATCTCGGCGTAATGACCCAAACCGTCACCGAAATGCTTGATCGCTGGTCGAATTATGCTCAAACGGAGAAACCTTTCGATCTTTGTCCAGAATTTCTCCAGATGGTAAGCTGTTAATCATTTAATTGACTAGTTATGACTGACGCGGAGACAAGGGGACACGGAGACACGGAGAGGGTTTGATGGTTAGTTTCGCGTTTGTAATAATATGCAGTTTAAATGCACATCAGCTTATAACAACTTAAGAAGTAAATCAAGGCTCAAAATAGAAACAAAAAACTTTGATTTTGGTAAGCTACTTATCAACAAATGTATTTTCATTGTTAATAGTTAACTGTTCAACTTCTTCAGTTATTTTTTTAATTTCTTCTCTGATTTTTGCTGCCTGATTATTAATTAATTCACTAGCAGCTATTTTCTTTTCTAGTTCTTCTTGTTTAGGTCGAATCACATCAGCAAATTGTTGCAGACACTTATTTAATTCTGCTGCTAAAGTCGCCTTCAAAGTATTAGTATAATTTGCCTGCAATTGTCGATAAGTTTGTTCTAATTCCTGTTTAACTTTTTTACGTTCTCTTGGTAGAGCATTAAAGCCGAGCAAGCCAAAGAAACCTGCAATTAAAAAAGCAGTAGCATCGGCAGAAGTAGCATCAAATAACAGTTGTCCTCCAAAACCAGTAGCGGCGGCGGTAATACTTAATCGCCAGAAGCTATCCAATCCTTTTTCAGCAGCGGTTTTAATTTTGACAGCAAATTGATCAATTTCTAATTTATCAGTATTAATTGCAGGGATTTGTAGCGCACCTTCAGAAACGGTGACGGCAGTTTCTAAATCTTCTTTAGCTTCCCTAATAATGCGTTCTCGATATTTGAGAAAAGTTGCGATCGCTTCTTGAAAAATTACTTGGAGATTTTTATCTAGCTGGATATTTTTAATTGCTTTTGCTAGTTTTTCTTCTAGCAAGTCGTCTTCTTTGGTAACTCTTTTTTTAAGTACAGTTAAAAAAGAAGTATTGTTATCGATTAAATTGTTTGTTCCCTGGATTAAATTCGTAAACAAATCATCAATATTGTCGCGAAAAATACCGAAGAGTAAATTATATTCTTCAAGACGTTCTTCGATTCTTCTGGATGTACGATCAAAGACAGTTTTTTCTAGCTGCAATTTTGACTGTATTGCCTGATTCTGCTGTTCTAACTGATCCAAATATACCAATAAAGAGTTTTGAGGCCCTTGTAATTTTAATTTTACTTTTTCTCCTTCTGCCAAAAACGCTAATAAGAAACTTTTCAATTCTGTTATTCCTGTTCCTGTTTTCGAGGAGATAGCAAATACAGGTGGCATTTCCGCTAATATTACTTTGAGTCCTTTGGTAATGTAATCGCGGATTTGTTGTGATTCATCGCTGTTAACTAGATCGATTTTATTGATCGTAACGATGATCTTGCGCGCCCAAGTGCGGTCTACTAAAGTTAAAAAGTCTTGCTCTGACTTACTTAAAGGACGTTCGACCGAGGTGACAAACAAAATAATATCGGCTTGTTGCAGATAATTTTCGGTTAATTCCTGATGTTGTTCAATAATCGAATTAGTGCCTGGACTATCGATAAAGACTAATCCCCCAAATCCTTCTGGATTATAGGATTCAATCTCTTGGGTAGTTGGTAAAAACCCAACCGAGGCAATTTCCTGGTTGTTTAGCTGATTGAGCAAACTGGATTTACCTGCATTAAACTCCCCGCAAATGAAAATTGAAAAAGGATTAGCTAATTGCTGCTTGAGTACTTCTGTATCGGGAGTAAATTCGGGAAAAAGTACTTTTGCCTCGACAAAAAGACCTTCAACTTTTTGAATAGTCTCCAAGCTGCGATCAAAAAGTTTTTGCTGTTCTTCTGAAAGAGTCAGAGGCATATTTTCTCTTCCTTGATGGTGAATGGGTATTTGTGTGACATCCTCCCACGCTAATTGCTCTTAGCAATATAGCGTGGGCTTCCATTATCGCTAATGGATCTTGCTCCCCTGACAGCCAAAACTGAGTTACGCCACTTATCTAGAACTAAGTTCCCCGACAGTACGACTTGAGAGCCAATTTCTTGCTTTTCGGGAGTCCCCCGATACGTTGTCTTGGTGAGCATTACATGCGGCTCAAGCCTTTGTTTGCGTCTTACGCCGATATTATGCCCTTGTGGTACGCGGGGTCTCACCGCTTCTTGACCTCGGTT
>Ga0209082_1000145_pt1 | contig 35842 bp, 50 predicted proteins | sample ColdCreekSource_FD_184127 | JGI IMG/M metagenome (GOLD analysis project Ga0209082, IMG submission 184127) | Groundwater microbial communities from Cold Creek, Nevada to study Microbial Dark Matter (Phase II) - Cold Creek Source (SPAdes) (version 3) | ecosystem: Environmental > Aquatic > Deep... | reverse complement strand
GATGGGGTTGGAAACCGGCCGAACAAAAGCAAGTAAGCCGTTTCTGTGAAACAACTCTTTTCTGCCAGCGTCTCAATTCGGACGCCACGGTATTCCAGAATCCCCTTTTGTCCATCAATATCGCTGATTTTAGATCGGACGGCTGGAATGCCGGCTAAACCCGGTGAAAAGTCATTCATGCTGGATTCTCTCCTATGAGGGGCGCCCTTTGTTTAATATCGCCATCATTCCATCCTTACACGGTTTTCCTTCAAACAGAATTTGAACGATCTCGGTGACAATTGGCATCTGAATCTTATATTTCTTGGAAAGGGCATAAGCCGATTCAGCCGCATAAACTCCTTCTGAAACCGATTGCGTCGTTTTTAGAATCTCCTGAAGCGATCTCCCCATCCCAAGCGCCTTGCCAACGTGCAAATTTCTGGAAGGCCCTTCACTACAGGTCAAAAAAAGATCACCAAGACCGGAGAGACCGTAAAACGTATCCCGATTTCCCCCCATCGCAACCCCCAATGCGGCCATCTCTTCCATCCCGCGGATCATCAGAAGTGCCCTGGCATTCTGCCCCAGCCCCAACCCATTCACGCAGCCACAAGCAAGTGCAATCACATTTTTTAGCGCCCCTGCCACCTGTACCCCGATCAGGTCGGTCGTCTGAAACAACGTGAAATAGGAGGTGGAAAAGCCCTCCACAATTGCAGTGCCCCATGCCACATCGGTGGCGGCAAGAGAGACTGCGGTCGGTTGCTCCATCACCACTTCCTTGGCGAAACTGGGGCCTGACAAAACGAAGATCCGATCCGTCGTCTCCCTACCCAGCATTTCCTGAATCAGATCCGACATGAGCATCAAAGTATGTCGTTCAATCCCTTTGGTGGCACTGATGATCGGTAGATCTGGGACGAGTGAACGACGCATCTTTTCCAACAGTGTACGTGTTGCGTGGGAAGGAGCGGCCATGAGAATACATGTGACACCCTCAATGGCCGCTTCAATCTCTGTTTCGATACGCAGTGATTGGGGGAGCGGCACACCAGGGAGATAAAGGCAATTCTCATGCCCTGTTCGGATGGTTTCGGCCAGTGCCACTTCGTAAACCCACAGTGTAACAACATGGCCTTTATTGACAAGAAGCCGCGCCAGAGTCGTGCCCCAGCTTCCTCCTCCGATCACGGCGATTTTCATTGGCTGAATCTTCATTTCTTGTCCGGGCAGACGACCTCAGATTGAGGGTTTGTGACAGAATAAGGTTTACAGAGGCGCCCATAATCTGCATGTGCAGATGGCAGAGCCGTCATTCAAAACGGGGCCCTCCAGACGAACGTGACACGAAGAAATGATAAGAAGTGATATGAGGCGGTGGCTTGTGTGGGCTGACCTACCAGCCCTTTAGAATTTTTCGGAGTTTTTCCATGTCCTTTTCTTCACACCAGACATAGGCTGAATACCGGCCGGAGATCCCCATCGCATCTACAGCCTGCAAATTAACATCCTCCTGGGCAATCCGATCAAGTGTGTCTGCGAGCGCCCCAGCGCGATCATCTCCACTCAGATGAAAACATGCCCCCTCTTGCACCACCCAGCCGGCCCCTAGAAGCGCACGCTTAAAAGCAGGGACATCACGCGGAATCGCAATAATCTCTGCACTGCCACGCCCCACACCAAAGGCCCAGACCCCCCCTAAATTGACATCATGCTCCGACATCCGTTTGGTAAAACGGGCCAATTCCCCAGAGCGATCAGCCGTCTTAATTGAAAAATAGGTCGCGCGTTCAATGTCCATACGGCCTCCTATCGTGTGAAACCCCCTTCTCCCAACCCCTCAGGAAAAGACGCTTACACAGCGGCGGGAGCCGCATCGGCTGTCGTGGGGGTTCGGGTCAATTCCACCACCGCCATCGGCGCGCCATCGCCGTAGCGGTTGCGGGTTTTAATGAGTCGGGTATAGCCCCCCTGTATACGGGAAAACAACGGAGCGAGATCGGCAAACAATCTGGCAACCACATTTTTATCCATGATGTAGGCCAACGCCAACCGCCGCGCAGACAGTGTCCCGTCCTTTCCAAGCGAAATCATTTGATCGGAAATCACACGGAGCTCCTTCGCCTTTGCCTCCGTCGTCTCAATACGATGGTGCTGGAACAAGGAAGTAACCATATTTCGGTACATCGCCTTGCGGTGACTGCTGTTTCTACCCAGTGCTCGGCCCGTTTTCCGATGACGCATTCTACCTCCCCTTAACTCTTTAGTGACAGCCCCATCCCATGCAAGGCTTCAATGATTTCGTCCAAAGACTTCCGCCCGAAATTCTTCGTTGTCATCAAGTCATCTTCTGTTTTTTTAACCAGCTCTGCAATGGTCTTGATCTCAGCATTCTTCAGACAATTGACCGCGCGCACAGAAAGCTCCAACTCGTGGACACCCCTGAAAAGGTTGTTATTGTCCATCAAGGATTCTGTCCGTTTGGATTCAGATTGAAATATGTCTCCATGATTTCCAATAAACAAATCAACATGGTTTTTCAAAACCTTCGCTGCCATCACCAACACATCGTTCGGCTTGGCACTCCCATCGGTCCAGATTTCGATCGTCAGCTTGTCATAATCTGTCACACGCCCCACACGTGCATTCTCAACCGAAATGTTGACCTTCCGAATCGGTGAAAAAATCGCATCAATAGGGATTTGCCCAATCAGTTTGTCTCCCTCTCGCCTGTCAGCCGCTACATATCCACGTCCCGTTTCTACAACCATCTCCATATCCAAGGCGCCATCCTTATCCAACGTGGCAATAAGAAGATCCTGAGTCACAATCTCGACATCGGCATCGGTGACAATGTCCTTTCCATAGACCCGTCCACTCCCCTTTTTGTTGATACGGATCATCTTTGGCTTGTCGGAGTAGGAACGAACCCTGATGTTTTTGATATTCAAGATAATCTCGGCGACATCTTCTTTCACCCCAAGAATGGTGCTGAATTCATGAGTGACCCCCTCTATCTTGATCGAAGTCACAGCCGCCCCAGGAATAGCGGAAAGCAGGATCCGCCGCAGGGAATTCCCAATCGTTGTTCCAAAGCCGCGCTCGTAGGGTTCAGCATAAAACTTACCGTACGTGTTGGACAAGGTCTCCCGATCCACTTCCAATTTTTCCGGCGTTTTAAAATCTTTTAAGTTCGACATCACGTAATCCTCTCGTCGTTAATTTGTAGGGGTGCACCTGTGTGCGCGCCCTGTTCTCTCTATCGAGAACAAAGCTCGACCACCAGTTGTTCTCTGACCGGTATGTCCGCTTTAAGGGGCTCCGACTGAACCCTCCCCTTAAGGGCCGTGCGATCCAACTCCAACCAGGCCGGAATGGTCCGACGGGTCACATTTTGTAACGCATCCTGTATCGGAAGGATCGCACGGCTTCCCTCTCTCACTTCGATCACATCATTCACCGAAACCAGATAGGAGGGGATGTTAACCCCTTTCCCGTTGACTCTAAAATGGTTCTGGCGAATCAACATCCGACTCTGTTTACGTGAAGCAGAAAAACCAAGACGATAGACCACATTGTCCAGCCGTGACTCCAAAATTTTCAGTAAATTCTCTCCCGTCATCCCCGTCTTTTTATCGGACTTTTCAAAGTAGGTCGCAAACTGTCTCTCAAGGAGACCATAAATCCGCTTTAACTTCTGTTTCTCCCGAAGCTGGGTACCATATTCAGAAAGCCGTTGCTTCGCCTGTCCATGCTGCCCCGGTGGATAACTACGCCGTTCGATCGCACATTTTTCTGTCGCACAGCGCGTCCCTTTGAGAAAGAGCTTCACCCCTTCCCGACGACAGAGCTTGCAAACAGAATCGGTATATCTAGCCAAAACAGACCCTCCTTAAGAAATTACTTAGACCCGCCTTCTTTTTGGGGGGCGGCACCCGTTATGAGGGACCGGGGTGACATCCTTGATTAGGCTTACCTTTAGCCCCGCCGATTGAAGTCCGCGAACCGCCGACTCGCGACCGGAACCAGGCCCTTTCAAATAAATCTCAATATGTTTCATCCCCTGTTCAACCGCCTTTTTCCCCGCAACTTCAGCCGCCCGCTGCGCAGAAAACGGCGTGCTCTTTCGAGAGCCTTTGAACCCCTGACTCCCAGAGCTTGCCCAAACCACGACATTTCCTGTTACATCGGTCAACGTCACAATCGTGTTGTTGAACGACGCCTGGATATGGGCGACCCCACTCTGAATATTCTTTTTTTCCTTTTTCTTTCCGCCTTTCTTAACCATACTGATTTACCTAAAAATAGCCCCCGTTATAAACCTTATTCTGTCACAAACCCTTACGAACCGGCTCCTTTTTTTTCCCCCCGATTGTATGTTTCTTCGGTCCTTTCCGGGTCCTTGCATTGGTCTTCGTTCTCTGCCCGCGCACCGGCAAACCTTTACGATGCCGCAGACCCCGATAACAACCAATATCCATCAACCGTTTGATGTGGGTATAGACATCCCGACGCAAATCCCCTTCCACCGGCTGCCCGCGTTCTATCAACTCACGCAACCGGACCACCTCTTCTTCCTTAAGGTCTTTCACCCGTTTATTTGGATCCACCGACGCCTGCCCTAACATCTTGAGTGAGGTCGAACGACCCACTCCATAGAGATAAGTCAAGCCGACCTCCACACGCTTATCCTTTGGTAAATCTACCCCAGCTATTCGTGCCATCTTGATTCTATCCCTGACGCTGTTTATGTTTTTTATTTTCGCAGATCACCCGGACCACCCCACTTCTGCGAATCACCTTACATTTTGAACAAATTGATTTTACCGACGAACGCACTTTCATTTCTGATCCCATCCAATCATTCATTCACGAGATCGGTAAGTAATCCGACCTCTTGTTAAGTCATACGGAGAAAGCTCCATTTTGACCCTGTCCCCACGTAAAATCTTGATATAGTGCATCCTCATCTTGCCAGAAATGTGCGCCATGACCTTATGACCGTTGTCCAGCTCCACCCAGAACATGGCGTTTGGCAATACCTCAACGACCCGCCCTTCCACCTCAATGGCATCTTCCTTCGACATAACATTTAATCACTCCAAACCGCAATCCTCAATGACTCCATTGAGTCAGAATCGTGGGGCCACCCTTCGTCACCGCAATCGTATGCTCAAAATGGGCAGACAGGGTTCCATCTACCGTAACCGCCGTCCACTTGTCGCTCAAAACCCGGACATCACTCTTCCCAATATTCACCATCGGCTCAATTGCCAAAACCATTCCCTCACGCAACCGCGGCCCACGCCCGGGCGGTCCAAAGTTCGGAATCTGCGGCTCTTCGTGCAAGGCCCTTCCAATCCCATGTCCCACAAACGCCGTCACCACCGAATACCCCGCTCCTTCCGCACAAGACTGGATCGCATGAGAAATATCGGACAACCGCTTTCCCACACGGGCCTGCGCAATCCCTAAATACATCGCCTCTTCCGTACACTTCATCAAACGGATCGCCTCCGCAGAGACAGGTCCGATAGGGACTGTCACCGCAGCATCTCCATAAAACCCATCGTAAATGGCACCCAGGTCCAATCCAACAATGTCTCCCTTTTTGATTACCCGCTTTGCCGGAATTCCGTGAACCACTTCGTTGTTGACCGAGACACAGAGCGAGGCCGGATAATCCAGATAGCCCTTGAAGGCCGGTGCCCCCCCCCTTTTACGAATCTCCGTTTCTGCACAGCTATCCAATTCTTTGGTTGTCATGCCGGGCGCGATACGCTTCATCAGACATTCCAACACATCCCGCACAATACGACAGGCGACAGCAATCTTTTCTATCTCCGCCTTCGATCTCAAAAAAATCATGTCCCATTCTCAAACCACCCCAGCCGCTTTACAAACAGAAGAGAAGACATCAGAAATCGTCTGTGTCGCATCCACCTGAGCCAAAAGGCCAAGCCTTTCGTAATACTGAATCACCGGCGCCGTCTCCCGATGGTACACGGAAAAACGAACCACCACCGTCTCCTCCGAATCATCTTTCCTCTGTATCAACTGGACACCACATACACAAACGTCTTTCTGGGGCGCTGGATCGTAAAGGAGATGATATATCCTGGAACAGACTGGACAAGATCGCCTTCCCGAAATCCGCTTCACCAATTCCGCCTCCGGGAGCGAAAAATAAATGACACGATCTGTTTTCATATCGCTTTGATTTTCAAAATCAGAAAGGGCCTCCGCTTGTTTGATGGTCCGTGGAAAGCCATCCAGAATATATCCCTTTGCCAAATCAGGTCCTCTCAACCTCTCGCACACAACGTCAATGATCCGGTCATCCGGAACCAATTTTCCAGATTCGATGCAAGAGCGTACTTCCCTGCCCAATGGCGTTTCTTTTATCATTGTTTCCCGCAACATATTTCCCGTAGCGATATGGGGGACACCTATCCTCTTTGACAGCCGCCCCGCCTGCGTCCCCTTCCCTGCACCCGGTGGGCCTAAAAAGAGAATCCTCACGTTAGAAACTCCGACTCTTCAGCTTCCCCTTTTTCATAAAACCTTCGTAATTGCGTGTCAGCATGTGGGTCTCAACCTGCTGTGCCATATCCAATGCGACACCAATGACAATCAACAGAGAGGTGCCCCCAAACGAAAATGGGACACGAAACCGATAGATCAAAAGCTCAGGGATGATCGCAACCACCACCAAGTAAAATGCACCGACAAACGTAATCCGGGTGAGGACACGGTAGATATAGTCCGACGTGTTTTGCCCCGGACGGACACCCGGGATAAAACCACCATACTTTTTCATATTGTCTGCCATATCCACCGGATTCAATACAACGGCGGTATAAAAAAAGGTAAAGAACAAAATTAACACACCATACAGAACGGTGTAGAAAAGAGACCCGGGTGTCAAATAGTTTCCTAATTTTTGAACCCATGGCACAACAATAAAGCCGGCAATCGTCGCAGGAAAGGCTATCAGGGACGAAGCGAAAATCGGCGGAATCACCCCGGCTGTGTTAATTTTTAATGGGATATGGGTGCTCTGTCCCCCATAAACACGCCGCCCCACCATCCTCTTCGCATACTGAACCGCAAGCTTCCTTCGGGCGCTCTCTAAAAACACAATTGAGAAAATAACTGAAATCATGAGGATCAACAGAAAAGCCAAAAAGAAAAGATGTAACTCACCTGCCTGTGCTAGTTCATATGTCTCGACAAGCGCACTCGGGACACCCGAGACAATCCCAGCCAAAATAATCAACGATATCCCATTCCCAATGCCGCGCTCGGTCATCTGTTCCCCAATCCACATCAAAAATGCGGTCCCTGCGGTAATGGTGATCATCGTGGTCAAACGAAAGCCCCACCCCGGTGTTTGCACAAACGTCCCTTGATTCATCCCCTCCAGTCCTACCGCAATTCCAAATGATTGGATCAGGCCAAGCCCGATGGTACCCAGTCGGGTATAATGCACTATCTTCTTTCGGCCAGACTCCCCTTCCTTTGCTAACTTGGAAAGGGTCGGAATCACGACGGTCAAAAGCTGAATAATGATGGAGGCTGATATGTACGGCATCACTCCCAGCGCCAAAATGGTTAACCGGGAGAGCGCCCCACCGGAAAAGACATCCAAAAAACCCATCAGCGCGCCACCCCGCTGCTTCAAAAATTCGCTGAGTGCCTCGTTGTTAATCCCGGGGGTCGGGACATGCGCAGCAATCCGATAGATCAGCAGCATCATGAGGGTAAATAAAATACGCTGCCGCAATTCCTCTATCTTGAAGATATTTTTGAGACTGACGACAAATCTTTCAAACATAAGCTATAGATAAGGCTTTTCGCGTTTCCGAGTGATCCCTAGGACGCTTAGATGCCTACGCAATCCGTTCAACACGACCGCCTGCGGCCTCTATTTTCTTCACCGCCGCATCAGTAAATCGGTGGGCACGGACAGTCAACGCCTTTGTGATTTCCCCCCCTCCCAGTATCGCCAGATGAACCCCATTTTTTCTGATCATTCCGATCGCCCGCAGACTCTCCGGCGTAACAGGAAGGGCGTTTTCCAATCGATTGAGACGATTCAGATTGATGACCTGATATTCGATGGCGCGAACGTGGGTAAACCCCCGTTTAGGAATCCGACGGGTGAGTGGCTGCTGCCCCCCCTCAAAACCAGGGCGCTTTGTCCCACCCGATCGCGCCCCCTGACCTTTGTGTCCTTTTGTAGAGGTCTTCCCATGACCCGAACCGGGGCCATGACCAATCCGTTTTTCCTTTTTCTTCGCCCCAAAAGCAGGCGCCAAATCGGATATCTTCAAACCTTTTTGACCTCCAGCAAATAAGCCACTTTCTCGACCATTCCACGAATAGGAGCCGTATCCTCTCTCACAACGGTTTGATTCAGCTTTTTCAAGCCAAGCCCGGCGATAACCCGTTTTTGTTTCGCAGATACCGAGATAACACTTGAACGTAACGTTATTGAGAGCTTCTCCATACCATCTACTCCGTTGTCACCATTTGCGACCGACGCATATCAAAGACGGAATCCCGTGTCTTGAGACTGGAAAGTCCTTCCAGTACAGCCTTCACAACATTCACCGGGTTACCACTGCCAAGCGATTTACTCAAAATATCAGAAACACCCAGCACCTCCATCACCGCACGGACAGGCCCGCCCGCCTTAATTCCTGTTCCTTGCGACGCCGGCTTCAAAATTACCTCTTCCGCCCCATAACGGCCAATCGTCTCAAATGGGATGGTCGTCTCGTGTAAACAAACAAAGACCAGATGCCGTTTGGCATACTCTACAGCTTTACGAATCGCTTCTGGGACTTCCGCGGCCTTTCCTTTCCCAAGCCCAATATGCCCTTCCCCATCTCCAACGACGACTACCGCAGAGAAGGAAAACCGCTTTCCACCCTTGACTGTTTTTGATACTCTATTGATGAAAACGACCTTGTCTTTCAAGGTCAACCGGTCTGGATCAATCCTTGCCAAAAATCCTCCTTTAAAAAACCAATCCCCCTTCCCGCACGGCCTCTGCCAACGCCCTCACCCTTCCGTGGTAAAGATAATAACCTCGATCAAAAACAATTTTTTCAATGTTCGCAGCCCTTGCCATCGTCGCTAATTCCAAGCCAACCGCTTTTGACATCTCGGTTTTATTCCCCGTCGCCTCCTTAAACTTCACGTTAAGACTCGACATCGCCAACAACGTCTTTCCTGACTGGTCATCCACAAGCTGCGCATAAATCTGGTTCAAGCTGCGATGGACCGACAAACGAGGACGCTCCGGCGTCCCAATAATTTTAGCGCGAACACGAGCGCGCCGCCTTTCCCTTGCCAAAACCCTTTTTTCACTCATTATTTACCCGTCTTTCCCTTCTTTCTGACAATCTTTTCGTCTCTATATTTAATTCCCTTACCTTTGTACGGCTCCGGTTTTTTGAGCGCCCTCAGAGTGGAAGCAACCTGACCGACCAATGACTTGTCTACCCCCTTGATTGAGATGACCGTCTGCTTTTCCACCACGACATCTATCCCAACGGGAAGATCGAAGAGGACGGGATGCGAATAACCAAGGCTTAAATTCAATTGCCTACCTTGAACGGCCGCACGAAACCCCACCCCACTGATCTCCAAAATCTTTTCGTATCCGTCAGAGACACCAGTTACCATGTTCTGAATATGGCTCCGAGTCATCCCATGAAGCGATCGAACCAAACGGTCTTCGGATGTCCGAGTGATCGTCAAAACTCCATCACCCATGGCCACCGCAAGTGTCTTCGGAACAGACCGCCTTATCTCCCCCTTGGGGCCCCTTATCCAGAGATCAGAAGGCGCCACTTTGACCGTTACACCCGCCGGAACAACAATTTTTTTATATCCAACACGCGACATCTGAATCCACTCCAAACCTTCACAAACTCTTAACGACGCCCTTTACCAGATCGAACAGAGAACCTCGCCACCCACCTTCATCGCCTTCGACTTTTGTCCAGTCAGCAATCCCTTGGGCGTTGACATAATGACCGTTCCAAGCCCTCCCTTCACATAAGGAATTTTTTCACTTCCCACATAAACCCGTCGGCCCGGCTTACTCACTCGCTGCAGGTCGTTAATGACCGACTGTTTGTTGATGTACTTCAAGTACATCCGCAATCGGCCGGTGCCAGGATCGCCCACCACCTTGTACCCCTGAATGTAGCCTTCTGTCTTCAATATTTCTGCAATACCAACCTTGAGATGCGACAACTGCACCGAGGCCGATTCGTGCTTGCGCTGTTTTGCATTGCGTAAAGTTGTCAACATGTCTGCGATTGGATCGGTCATTTCTTTCTCCGTATTACCAACTGGCCTTGATCACACCTGGAATCTCACCTTTCAAACTCAAGCCCCTGAAACAAATGCGACACAAGGCAAACTTTCTCAAATACCCACGCACCCTTCCACACTTCAAACAGCGATTATATTTTCTAACTGAAAACTTGGGTGTCTTTTGAGATTTTAGAATCAATGCTTTTCTGGCCACAGCTTTTCCTATTTTGCCTTTTCTTGTTTTCTGAATGGAAAGCCCAACGCCTTTAACAACGCCATCCCCTCGTCATTGTTGGATGCCGAGGTCGTCAGCGTAATATCCATTCCATGCACCACCTGAACCTTTTCGTAATTGATCTCTGGAAAGATCAACTGCTCCTTAATGCCCAGTGTATAATTCCCCCGCCCGTCAAACCCCTTCGGAGAGATTCCCTTAAAGTCCCGGATCCTCGGCAGCGCCGCATGAATCAATCGCTCCACGAAGTGATACATCCTATCTTTTCGAAGCGTCACCTTGCAGCCAATCGGCATGCCGGTACGAAGCTTAAATCCGGCAATAGATTTCTTGGCCTTTGTAATCACTGGTTTCTGCCCCGTAATTTTTTGCAATTCGTCCACCGCCGCATCAAGCATCTTGACATTGCTGATCGCTTCCCCCATCCCAACATTTAGGACAACTTTGTCAAGACGTGGCACCTGCATCACATTCCGATAAGCAAACTGTTGCGACAGGGCAGGGATCACCTCTGTCTTATATTTCTCTTTTAGCTTGAGAATCGGAACCGGTTTCATGTCTTCCTATTTTTGAGACACCAAAATCTCATCACACCTTCTACAGCTTCTCACCTTTTCACCATCTTGCAAGACTTTTATAGCGATTCTCGCAGGCTTATTACAAAAGGGGCAGAGAATCATCACATTCGATAACGCAATCTTTCCCTCTTTCTGAATAATTCCACCCTTTTGATTCTGCTGAGTCGGACGGGTCGCCTTTTTAATAAGATTCAACCTTTCGACCAACACAGCCCCCTCTCTCGGTAGGGAACGCAAAATCGTCCCCTCTTTTCCTTTCTCTTTCCCAGCCATGACCCGGACGACATCACCTCGCTTCAGCAGCGTCGTAACCGATAGATAATCTCGCTTCTTTTGTTTTGTTCCGATCATAGCACCTCAGGGGCAAGCGAAATAATTTTTGTAAAATTCTTCCATCGAAGCTCTCGTGCCACTGGACCAAAGATGCGAGTACCGACCGGTTCACCCTTATCGTCAATGAGAACGGCTGCGTTACGATCGAATTTTATATAAGACCCGTCCTCCCGTCGTACCTCTTTGGCCGTCCGAACCACAACCGCCTTCACCACATCCCCCTTTTTTACACCTGCATGAGGAGTCGCCTCTTTAACCGCAGCCACAATGATGTCGCCGACCGTCGCATACCGACGACCCGATCCGCCACGGACATGAAAACACATCACCTTTTTCGCACCCGAATTGTCCGCCACATCCAAAACCGTATAAATCTGAACCATCGTCTACCTTTAGGAAATGCTTTCCTTATGCCCGTTTCATAATTTCAAGCACCACCCAATGCTTGTCCTTGCTGATCGGACGGGTCTCAATCAGTTTCACCCGATCCCCAGTATGACTCTCATTTTTTTCGTCATGTGCCTTGAACGTTGTTGTTTTTGTCACAACCTTTTTATACCGCCGGTGAGTCACCCGACGATCCACCTCGACGACCACCGTCTTGTCCATTTTGTCGCTGACCACCCGACCGATATATTCCTTTCTTTTCTTCAACATCAACGGTTATCCCTTTTTCATTCTGGCAAATGTCAATGATCGGGCAATGTTCCGCCTTGTCATCCTGAACTGACTCGACTTCTCGACCTGACCCGTCACCCGTTGAAAACGAAGATTAAACAGCTCCTTCTTGAGTGTCTTCGCCTTCTCTTCCAACTCCTCCAATGTCAAATCATGCCACGCGATCTTTTCCATCCCTTTAACCCCTATACCGTCCCAATTTTTTCACGAGCCACAAATTTCGTCTGAATCGGAAGTTTATAGGCCGCAAGACGAAACGCCTCCTTTGCCACCTCTTCGGTCACGCCATCCATCTCGTACAACATTCTCCCCGACTTAACCACCGCAGCCCAATACTCCGGCAACCCTTTTCCCTTTCCCATACGGGTTTCTGCCGGCTTTTTTGTAATCGGTTTATCCGGAAATATTCTGATAAAAACTCTGCCGCCACGTTTGGCGTGGCGGGTCATTGCAATACGGGCCGCCTCAATCTGCCGCGCGCTTAGCCATCCCGGCTCCAACGCTTTCAACCCAAACTCCCCGAAACTGAGCGAACTGCCCCGATAGGCCTTCCCCTTCATCCGGCCCTTCATCATCTTGCGATATTTTACTTTTTTAGGAGACAGCATCCCTACACCTCACCTACCGTACCGACCGTCATCGCCATCTCATCGCGCGCAAGCTTATTTTTTTGAAGAACGTCACCCTTATAAATCCAAACTTTCACCCCAATCTGCCCCATGGTGGTCGCAGCCTCCGCCAATCCAAAATCAATGTCGGCCCGAAGAGTGTGCAAGGGAAGCCGACCCTCCCGATACCATTCCGACCGCGCAATCTCCGCCCCAGCAAGACGCCCCGCGCAATGGACTTTAATCCCCAACGCCCCCATCCGAAGGGCAGCAGAAATCGCCTTTTTCATCGCACGCCGGTAAGAAACCCGCTTTTCCAACTGCGCCGCAATCCCCTCCGCCACCAATTGGGAATCCAACTCCGGCTTCTTCACCTCCTTGATATTGAGATAAAGGTGCTTCTTGGTCATGGTCTCCAAGGTCATCTTTAATTTATCCACCTCGGCTCCCTTCCGCCCAATGATAATGCCGGGCCGCGCGGTATAAATGGTCAGTCGAATCTGATCCTTAGAACGCTCAATCTCTATCCTGGAACAACCGGCCTGATACAATTTCTTTTTAACGAGCTGTCTGACCTGGATATCCTCCTGGAGCAGCTTCGCATAGTCCCTTTCCGCATACCAACAGGAACTCCACGTTTTGATATACCCCAATCGAAATCCGATTGGATGAACTTTATGACCCATTACACTCCTTTCGTTTCATCCACTGCCTCAGCGCCAGGCGATACCGGAACAACAAACCCCGCTGCCACCTTTTCTGGAGGCGCCGATACCGACGTCCGTCTTTTATTTTGTGGTCTTTTCTTCCCTGAAGGAAGGGCCGACACAATCAAAGTGATGTGACTGCTTCGCTTGAGGATCGGTTTTGCCATTCCCTTGGGCCCCGGCTGAATTCTCTTGAGGGTCGGCCCCCCATTGACGTAGGCTTCGGAAATCACCAGATCATCCACATCCCCCATCTCTTTCTGAACAGCATTGGCCACAGCCGACTTTAATAACTTTTCAATGACACGAGCCGCATGACGGGTGGTAAACTTTAATGTACCAAGCGCCGACGATGCCCTCTGTCCTCGGATCATATCCACCACGAGACGCGCCTTTCTTGGCCCCATTGAACTATGTCGTAACGTCGCCCTTGCTTCCATTTTTATGTCTTACCCGCTACCTTGGTTGATTTTGCGGCGCCATGCCCTTTAAACAGACGGGTTGGGGAAAACTCCCCCAGTTTGTGTCCCACCATATTTTCGGTCACATAGACTGGGACAAACTTCCTCCCATTGTGTACAGCGATGGTAAACCCAATCATGTCTGGAGTGGCCATCGAACGACGCGACCATGTCTTAATCATCTTTCTGTCATTCGCTTCGTTCATCCTGGTAATCTTTTCAGAAAGGTGGCCATCAACAAACGGCCCCTTTTTAACCGATCTTGGCATTCTTTCCCTATTTTTTGTTACGTCGCTTGATAATAAATTTCGTCGTTGACTTATTGCGTCGCGTCTTGTACCCCTTCGCCAACTGTCCCCATGGCGACACAGGATGTGGATTCCCCTGTCCCGACTTTCCCTCTCCACCACCGTGTGGATGATCTACGGGATTCATCGCCAACCCACGCACATGGGGACGCCTTCCACGCCATCTTGACCGCCCTGCCTTTCCGTAGGAATAATTCTCGTGCTCCAGATGCCCTACCTGACCGATCGTGGCCATACAGTTGGCATCAATCAGACGAACCTCCCCAGATCGTAAACGGACTTGCACCCATTTATCTTCTTTCGCCATCAACTGGGCAACCCCGCCCGCACTCCGTATCAACTGCGCTCCTTTCCCAGGCCGAAGCTCAATATTATGAATGTTGCTACCGACCGGAATTTTCAGCAGTGGCAAGGCATTCCCGGTCCTGATCTCTGAATTGGCTCCAGATAAAACCTGATCCCCCACTGAAAGGCCATCCGGCGCCAGGATATACCGCTTTTCTCCATCGACATAAAACAAGAGGGCAATTCGGGCCGATCGATTTGGGTCGTATTCAATGGCATTCACCGTCGCAGGGACATCGGTCTTGTCTCGCTTGAAGTCAATAAGACGATAGGCCCGCTTATGCCCGCCGCCGCGATGGCGACTGGTCATCTTGCCATGGTGATTTCTCCCTCCCGAGGAAGAAGCCGATCGGACAAGGCTCTTTTCTGGATAGTCTTTTGTGATTTCCTCAAACGTCGGCCCCGTCTTGGCCCGCCGCCCCGGTGAAGTCGGTTTATAGGTTCTAATTCCCATCTCTCTTTTTCTTCCCCATCATCCTTCAAATATCTTAAGTGTCTCGCCCTCTTTTAATGTCACGATCGCCTTTTTACGATCCGGGCGTTTTCCAACAAAACGATTAACCCTCTTTAGCTTGCCCTTCGCAACCATCATCCTGACACTGGCCACCTTCACATTCAGGGTTTCTTCTATCGAACGCTTGACTTCAAGCTTGTTAATATCTGTACGAACAAAAAAGGAGTATTGATTTCCCTTCTCACGAAGGAAGGTACTTTTTTCTGTCAACACAGGAGAAAGAATAAAATCATGCCGATTCACGTTTCCCCTCCTGTAGCCTTATAAGATCATCACGAGAAATCATTAGTTTGTCCGATCGGATGACGTCGTAAACATTCATGTCCCTCAACCCAATCTGTTTCACGCGGGGGAGATTGCGGGCCGCTCGATGAAGCCGTTCCCAATCATCAGAAACAATCAGAAGAATCTGCTTCTCCAAATTCGCCCTTTTAAGGAAGGCAGCCATCGTTTTTGTCTTAAGGTCTCCCGCGGGCCACGCATCCACCACAAACAATGCCCCTTCCTGGACCTTGCTGCTCAGCGCCGTGTAGAGCGCCTTTCTCGACTTCTTTTTTGTGATTGAATAGGCATAGCTCCTCGGTTGCGGCCCGAAGATAACCGCCCCACCTCTCCAGATCGGGGAACGATTGGACCCCGCCCGTGCCCGCCCGGTCCCCTTCTGCTTCCAGGGCTTCCTGCCACCACCACTTACAAACGCACGCGTCTTGGTGGAAGCGGTCCCCTGCCGCTCGGAGGCCAATTGCATCTGAATCACTTCATGGAGCAACGGCTTTGAAATGGCAAGACCGAAAACGGCCTCATCCAGCGGCAAGGTTCCCGTCACTTCGTTCTCGCTATTTCTAACACCCACCTCTAGCATCGTCCCCCTCAAATCCACGCTCATCACAACAGGCAACAGACTCGCCCAAAGCAACCGACGATTCGGCCCATTCCCTCCGGCCCAAATCTGAAGAGGGCATACTAGCAAATCGTTTTTGGTATTGTCAAATAAATTCTTGGATGAAAGACACCGCATTTTATGTTAGCCCACATTCAGAGCCACAGCACGCTTCGGGAATCCCTTTAACAACTTCTTGTCCATAGCAATTTTAATAAAGTTATGAATTAAAATTTATAGTTAAAACTTATAGTGATGACTTTCAACTAAAGAAATGGCATTATGTCCTGTAAGAAGGAGGTTGAAAATGATAGAGACTAATGAATTATTAACCATTAAAGAAGCCAGTGCTTGGGCAACGGAGCATATGGGCAAGAATGTTACAAGCTCAAACATTTCTTACCTCATTCAATATGGGCGCATTAAAAAAATAGGTAGTAACGGAACAACGCAAATTTCTAAGCAGGAATTAATTGCTTATTATAAATCTTATAACGGGCATAGGGAACTTTCATGGAAAAATCAACTCGGGGAAGACTTAAACTGGGCTTTATCTTTTGACCAATACAAAGAAGCTGAAACAACAAAGCATGTCCACCGTCTGCATCCTTACAAAGGTAAATTTATACCTCAATTGGCAGAGTATTTTCTTGACAGCCACACAGATAATTTCAAAAAAGAAACATATTTTAAAAAAGGCGATATTATTCTTGATCCTTTTTCCGGCAGTGGAACAACGTTAGTTCAATCTTGTGAACTTGGAATGCATGCTATTGGAATCGATATCTCTATTTTTAACACTCTAATTGGCAACTGTAAGGTTACTAACTATAATCTAACAGTTGTTCAAGCCGAAATTGACAGAATAACAAAAATACTTCAAGAATTTATTTCAAGCTCACATATACTTGAATTTGAAGGAAAACTTTTGCAGTCGCTTTATGAGTTTAACAATAAATATTTTCCTGTCCCTGATTATAAATACCGATTGAAACGAAAGGAAGTCAATGAAGAAAAATACGGAGCAGAAAAAGAAAAAGAATTTTTACCGATATTTGATAGACTTGTAAATGATTATAAAATTAAATTAAAACAAGATAAAGTAGGCTCTTTCCTTGATAAGTGGTATTCGCAACATATCAGAGAGGAAATTCAATTCGTATTTGATGAGATCAAGAAAATTAAAGAGAATGATACGAAAAAAATCATTAGTATCATTTTAAGTAGAACCATTCGTTCTTGTAGAGCAACAACCCACGCCGACCTTGCTACGTTGCTTGACCCAATAACGACAACCTATTACTGCGCTAAACATGGCAAAATATGCAAACCACTTTTTTCACTTTTAAAATGGTGGGAAACATATACGCAAGATACCGTTAAACGGTTATTCCATTTTAATAAATTAAGAACACAAACTTTTCAGGTTTGTTTAACAGGCGATAGTAGAACAATTGATATTTTCGGAGAACTTCAAAAAAAAAATCCCGTCTTTGCAGATTTAGCAAAAAAACAAAAAATAAAAGGGATTTTTTCCAGTCCGCCTTATGTTGGGTTAATCGATTATCATGAACAGCATGCTTATGCCTATGATCTATTTGGTTTTAGCAGAAATGATGATCTAGAAATTGGCCCGCTTTTCAAAGGGCAAAGCAAAGAAGCAAAACAAAATTATATACAAGGTATCACGGATGTTCTCAATAACTGCAAAAAGTTTTTAGTCGAAGATTACGAGATTTGTCTTGTAGCAAATGATAAATACAATATGTATCCAACTATTGCGGAAAATGTTGATATGCAAATTGTTAATCAATATAAACGTCCGGTATTAAACCGCACTGAAAAAGACAAAAGCGCATATTCCGAAACCATTTTCCTCTTTAGGAAAAAATAATGGCCTTATCAAAAAAGCAAATTGAAAACATTGAAAATGTATTGCGCAACAGTTTAAGGCATAAATTTAAAAATTACAGTCCAGAACCAGCGTCAATGCCGTTTCATACAAGATTACTTGGTAAAGATAGAATGGCTTTATTTTCTTTCATACATTCTCTCAATACAAATTTTGGGACAAGTATTTTTGAGCCCGTTGCCTTGGCTCTTGCCTCATCAACTTTTACAACGGCCTCTTCACAGCAAACAGCCGGGGCAGAAATTTCATCAGAAGCACACAAGGTTATTCAAAATATTATGGACAAACTGGCAACAGCCAATTTGTCGCCTAATAAGCCGGATGAAATCGACGCAATCAGAAAAGTTTGTAGGCAAGGAGAAATGAAAGCCGTTAAGCTGACCAAAGTTGACATAAAGCTTATTGATCACAATGGGGCAATTTATCTCTTCGATCTCAAAACTGCAAAACCTAATGCTGGTGCGTTCAAAGAATTTAAACGGACACTTTTAGAATGGATTGCAACATCACTTGCAAGCAACTCCACTCTTGAAGTTCAGTCTCTTATTGCCATCCCTTACAACCCATACGAACCGCAACCTTATAACCGCTGGACAATGAGAGGGATGTTAGACCTTGCCAATGAATTGAAAGTCGCAAATGAGTTTTGGGATTTTATAGGCGGAGAGGGTGCTTATCAAGAGTTACTCAATATTTTTGAACGAATAGGAATCGAATTACGGCCGGAAATTGATAATTATTTTAAACAAAACAACAGATAAAAAAATAAAATGGCTAACAATGCACTTAAGCTGACCGCAAGTAACCTCGCATTTTTATTCGGTGTCGGTGGGCGGCAGCTTAGTTTGAGTCGATAGATTGTTCGGGGGTGCTCTTTGAGCCGCGCTTCGGTCCATGTTGACCCTCTCAAGGTCACCTGAATCAAAAGAGGTTTTTATGCCACTTGTTTCCACGCCGGCGATTGTGTTGAACAGCATGAAACTGGGTGAAGCAGATAGACTCATTACATTTTTCACAGAGAAGCGTGGAAAAATAAAAGGAGTCGCACAAGGGGCACGACGGATGAAAAGTCGGTTCGGCGCCTCTCTGGAGCCATTCACACATTGCGGCCTTGTACTTTTTGAAAAAGGGGGAGACAAACTCAATCGGGTGAGCCAGGTGGACATCACCCGCTCCTTTCAATCGTTGCGGGAAAACTTGGATCAGATTGAGATGGCCCAACAGATGACCCATCTGGTCTCTCGATTGATGGCAGATGAAGAGCCAAACCAGTCCGTTTGGCTGCTTCTACTGGAAGGGCTGACCTGTTTGGAAGAGGGGATCAACTGCAAACTCTCTACCCTTCTCTTCTTAATTCGGTTGACCACCTATGTGGGGTATCAGCCTGGGTGGGACCATTGTATGAAGTGTCAGTCGTTGATTGTTCGTGAGGCACGCCACTTCTCCCCGACACACGGAGGGGTGGTCTGTCTGCAATGCGCCGAAACGCTTTCGAGCACCCTCTCTCTATCCGCCGGCACCCTTGCGCTCCTGAAGGTTGCACAAAAAATGGAGTATCGGATTGCACACCGATTGAGGCCATCGTCTTCGGCGATCGCTGAAATCACACAGATTTACGGCAACCATCTCTCTCATTCCACGGGTGGCATCCTCTCCATCAAAACAAAAAACTGGCTTTGGATTTAATGGCTCTTCCGCAGAATCTGCGGGTTGTCTAGAAGCCAAAACAGCGCAGTTAGTAAAGATACATAACAGACAGCGACTCATGAGCGATTCCGTAGCGCCCTGCATGAAAACATTCAGGGTCAACACGCAGAAGTCAGCAGAGGGCATAGTAGTTGCGGTTATCCGTGACGAAGGCCCGAACGCGGAAATGAGAGGAGGTCTTCGATGAGTTCGGAAACGGCGATGAATCCGTCAGGGGGAGCCAAGACCCGGCGCGTCATGGAAATTGGCATCACCATTCACACGCTACGGGAATGGCGTGCCACATACTTGTAAAGCACACTATCCATTCGTGATTGCCAACCCTCACCAGTAGACTTGAAGTATTCCACAACCTCTGGACTGTAGCGCACTGACACGAGCAACTTTTTGTTCCCGGATTTGGGCCGGCCACGTAGAGATCGAATTGGAACCATGGCCTTAAGTTGCTTTGGGGTGAGTGGCTGTGCATCAGGATCGCTTCTGGCCGCCATGGTAATAGCCTTGTCCTCTTCTGTAGTAGGCATGATAACAGTGAGTCGCTTAGCAATTTTTGACATAGTGCTTTATCTCCCGACGATTGGCGCGGCGCATACTGATGACTCTTCGCGCTTCGTCACGATCTACAAACGCTACGTAGTAGAGAATTTCGGTTTTGGGTACGAGCGCGATCATTCGCGTCTCATTATACTCGAACCGACCATCAATCCACACTAGCGCGGTTTCCCAATCAAGGTCGCTTGCCATAGATAGGGACACGCCGTGCTTCGCTTTATTTGACGTGTCCTTGGCAGAATCAAACTCGATTCTCATGCTTTATTATAGCTACAAGCCGTTGACGGATATGAGTCCCAAAACAGGGAGACACAAAACAGATAGCGACTCATGAGCGATTTCGTAGCGCCCTGCATGGAAACATTGCGTGACCTTAGGGGCTGGCCTAAAATAACTTGTACAGTTCGGCTGCCAATCCATCCAGTCTGGCGTCGTTGCTCATCGCTTACATACCAAAGAGACTGCGCCTCACGCCTTGCCATTTTGGCGGCTTGGGCACCTCATTTTTGTACAACTTACTTTAGGCCAGCCCCTTAATTTGAATTCAGGATCATCCCCTACAGTTCATGCACCACCGTCTGCGATCGAAATCCCTCCCGTGCCGCATCCCGAATACGCGCATGGTGCGTGAAAAGGATCACCTGTGTCTTGGTAGAGAGGTCGGCTAAAACCCCTAAAATGGCCTGAGCACGCTCGTCATCAAAGTTAATCAGGATGTCGTCCAGAATCAACGGCATCGGTTCGTTTCCAGAAAGATGGCGCTCGACACTCGCCAATCGCAAAGCAAGATAAAGCTGATCACGGGTTCCCTCACTCATCCCCTCAACCATAACCTTCTCCCCAGAGGGGCGGATCCCCACCAAAACCGGCTGGTCATTTTTGTTGAAATCGCTTTCAATGCGGGACAAAGAGCCGAGTGTAACGATGGCAAAAAGAGCGCTCGCCCGATGCAACAACGGGTCCTGATTCTCCACACGGTAACGTTCAATCGCCTCATAGAGGAGGGCGGCCGCAAGCTTAAGCCGGATATACCGGTTTGCCCCATCTCGAATCTCTGCGATAAGCGACTCTGACCGTTCGGCGGCGTCGCCGGCCTCAGCCTTGCCACGCATGTTTTTAAGCGCCTCTTTTTCTTCCCCAATTTTTTCTGTCAGTCGGCCCTGCTCCGTTTTGAGATCCTGAATTTTCGTCGCGAGCCTCTCCATTTGAATCGGCAGGGCATCTGCGTCGGTGGCATCGGCCTCTTCCATCAACGCCTCAAGGCTTAGCCCATCACCCAGCGCGAGGAGTTGCGCCTCTGTCCGTCCTTTTTTATCAAGCAAGCCTCCCTTGTTGGCAGACTGCCGCTCGGCCGCACCCAGTTCCGCCTCCAGACACCCGGCCTCTTTGCACAATTGGGCCATCTGTTGCTCCCCCTGTTGAATCTCCTCAAGTGCCTTCTCAAGTGTCCGTTCAAACTCCCTCTTCCGTTGTAGGAGACCCTCTCGTTTTTCTTTGTCTACCTTGCAGGCGCTGACCCGCGCGTCCAACCCCATCACCGCTTTCGGAATAGGAAGGTTCAGAAGATCAGGGGCAAGACGCGTGATCAGATCTTTGACATCCGATTCAAAAAGATCGGCGTCCCGATCAATCGCTTCAATGCGGCGACGCCGATCCCCAGCCGTGTCTAGGCACTTAAAAATTTCCTGAAGGGTATCCAGCATCGCCTCTGCTTGAGTCGGCGTGGCATGCTCATCCAGTTGAAGTGACTGCACGTTTGTGGCCCATTCCCTCTGAGCAACGAGAAAGGTCGCTTCGATCCCCTGGAAATCTCGGTGGCCCTTCTCCTTCCGGGCTTCGACGTCGTCAAGCGATTCTTTCAGACCAGCCCGTTCTTGCGTTGTCTTATCTATTTTGCCGGACACCGCTTGACCGTTTGTAATCAGTGCCTCCAAGCTGTCGTTGGATGTGGCTTGTAATTCACCGAGTCGGATCAAACAGGCGATTAACATGTCGCGGTGTTGAACGACAGAATTTTTGCGTTGTTCTAAATCGGTCCGAAGCCCTCGGACATTTCTGATCTGTTGGGCGAGCTTTTCATGTCGTTGCAACCAAGTGCGCATCTCCCGTGGCGTAAGGGGGACGATTAAAAGAGGCTGCCAGAGCTGCAACCACTCTGTTTGTAATTTACCCTCCTCGTTCACCCAGCTGTTTTTCTCTGCGGTCAAACGGGCAATGTCGGCCTGATATTTGTCTCGTTCTGTCTCGGCATTTGCCTTCTCCGCCACCCGGTCGGCCTCTCGGCGCAACCGGTCCACACAGTCGTCCGACTCTCGTACGTACCCTTCGTAGGCATCAAGATCGGGAGGGCTTCCGGAATGACGTTGATCTGAAAACCATGCCGACCGAATCCGATTCCACTCCGCATCGCGTTGTTTTCGGGCCTCTTTTAATTCCCTCTCCGAGGGAACATCCTCCATCCTCTCAAGCCGAAGGATTCCCTCAACCTTCTCTAATCTATCGGCCGCTTTTATCGCCTGCTCTTCCGTACGTTGTTGTTTTTTCTTGAAGATGCCAAAGTCTTCCTCGAAGCGATCCATCGTCTCGGAAGATGGGATGGCAAGGGCTTCCAATGAATCAAGCCCCCCGGACCAAAGCCCCAGTGTCTGAAGCTGGATGCGCGCCTGTTCTTCTTCTTTTTTGAGTGTGGCGTCTAAGGCCGCACAAGCTGCCTCAATGGAACCCAGGTTTTGCGCTTGACGAATGCGAAGCCGCAGATCGGTCCCGTCCCGTTCTGCAGGAACCCCTTCCAGACGTTTTGTGAGAGACCTTTGTTTTGTTTCCAGTTCCTCTATCTGTTTCCTCCCACGTTGTTGTTCCTCATCTAGCGACTGAACCCGTTTTCCCAGCTCCCGGATTCCGGTTCGTTTCTGAACCGGCAGACGAAGCGTTTCGACCTCCGAGAAGGAGATGCGGGGATCCATCTCTCGGAACCTTTTCTCCGCATCGGCCTCAGAAAAGTCCTTCTCACTTTGACGGTTTTTTCTATCCTCTACCGCCTTGAGATGGCTTCCCAATCTCTGATGAATTTGTTTGATCATCTCTTCCTGTAAAAGGAGTTCTTCCGGAATGGAAAGCACTTCGATTTCTCTCTTAAGGTGATCCAGACGCTCCAGATAAAGTTTTTTGGTAGCTTGGGCGGAGTCAAGAGATATTCGGACGCTCCGGCGATTTTCAGAAAATGTGGGCCGAAGAAACACGACACTCGAAAGAGGCAAAATTTCCGCCGTCAGCTTTTTCAGCGTAGCGATGGGAGGAAGCGCCTTCCGTACCCGTTCTTGTTTTGCCCTCGTGCGATCCGCTTCTTCTAACGCCCGCATCACCCGATCCCTCTCGGCCTCTGTCTCTCTGAGCGATGCCTCGTGTTCCTCCCACTCCTTGCTAGAAAGAGAAAGGTGCTGCCGTTCTTTGTTGGCCTCCTTGTAATCGTTGAGCGCCTGGTTGAGTGGCTTGGTGAAGGCGCGCGGCGAATAGAGTGCGTCCGCTTCGTCCTTCAGGTTTTTCAGGATATTGTTGAGATTGGCAACCCCTAGCCCAGCAGAAAAGAGGCTCTGACCAACCTCCCCTTTTCCCAACAAAATATCGTTGCCCCCTTCCACGAGGGCGGCGTGGTTCAGCCCGAAAAACGAGGAGAAGAGTCCGGCATCCACCCCGCCGATAAACTTCTGAAGCGCCGTGTCCGGTAGCGCCTTTCCCTCAAGGTCAAGAAGCGTGTTCTTGTTCCCTTTTCGTCTGAGAAACGACTGCTCCGTGCCATCTGAATGGCGAATCCGGACACCAATCCGAAGGTCATCGTATTTGTGAACAAACTGATCCTCCGTTTCCCTGGGGATGCCGTAGAAGAAGGCATGAAGGGCACGCAGCGTGCTGCTTTTCCCGGCCTCGTTTGGGCCGTAGATAACGTGCATGCCTTCTTTCCCTTCCGAGAGATCTATTGGGTGGTCTGTAAAGGGACCGAAGGCTTTGAGGTCTAATTTGAGAATTTTCATTCAGCATGTCTTAGATGTGAGAGGAGCAACTGGGAGGCATCATGGAGTCTGCTGCGTCGCGTGAGGGGGTCGTCCATGTTAATCGCCTCGTCCCCCTCCCGAAGTTCCCGCGGCAGCTTGTTGATAAACTCGGAAAGCTCGCCTTTCATGAGGCCGGACAACCCATTTTCCACCGCGTCTGGATTTTCTAATAAACGGAGGAGGCCCCCCAACGGATCGTCTCGATCTCGTTCTTCGTTCAGAGAGACCGCCATACAAGTTGTGATTTCGATCTTCTCAATCCAGACCTTTCCATCGCTTGCATCGGTCGCAGCCCCCCGGATTTCGTTCACCCATTTCTCTTCGTTGCGAGCCAACTCGACATGCACTGGCGAGGCGCCGGAAATGAGAATCCGAACGGCCAGAAAACGCTCCTCGCTTCTCTCAATCTCCTGCTTAATCTTGGAGCCAACGAAACGAACCATGTCTTCGGGCAATTCGATGCCGGAAATATCCACTTTACACAATGACCAGCGGACAACATCTACCCATTTTTCCTCAATTTGCATCAGACGGCCGTTTTCAACGGTCACCAACGTGCAACCTTTCGGGCCGGTTTCTCGAATAGAACGTCCCTGTAAATTGCCACAAAAAAGTACCCAGGGGTCTTCATGGAGCACCTCGCGTTTGTGGACATGCCCCAGCGCCCAGTAGTCATAGCCCTTCACGAGTAAGCCTGCGACCGTGCAAGGGGCATAGGACGCATGTCCCTCTCGTCCGTCGGCGCTGGTGTGAAGAAGACCAATGTTGAAGAAGCCCTCCTGTGCGCACGGATACATGGCAGAAAGGTCGTCCATCGTCTCCCTTTTTGAAAAGCCCTGTCCGTGAATGGCGACCCCAATCTCCTCCCAGCATTTCGTCTCCGGCCTCACGGTAGAAAAGGAATGAACGTTGTCTGGCAATCGTAATGACCGGGTGATCTGGCTTTGCGCATCATGATTTCCTGAGACAAGGTAAACCCTGATCCCGGCCTGACGCAGCCTCACCATCTCGTTCACAAAGAAAAGGGCTGTCCTAAAATCCTTCTGATCGCCATCGTAGAGGTCTCCCGCGATGAGGATGAATGAGACCTTCTCGGCGATGGCAAGATTAATCATGTTGCCAAGTGCACGACGGGTGGCGCCTCGAAGGGCCTCAACCGGCGCCCCCTCATAGCGTGCCAACTTCCGAAGGGGGCTATCCAGATGAATATCCGAGCAGTGAATGAATTTGAATGACATGGTGTTTTCGTAAGGTGAATGGGGAAGGCTGGATCATTTTAACTGTGGGACTCAACAAAAGCTTCTAATCCTCCACTCGCCCCGGAACCGTCCAACGACGGACCCACGGGAGTAACAGGTAAGCCGGCCAGGCGAGAAAAAAGGTGATGACAAAATAAGTGGTATACCCAAAATGCTCGGTCGCATAGCCGGAGAATGCGCCGGAGATGGATCGGGTGAAACCAAAAAGCGCCGAGAGGAGGGCATACTGTGTGGCCGCATACTGTTTGTCACATAGGCTCATCAGAAAAGATAAGAAGGCGGCTGTCCCCAATCCCCCCGTCAGCGATTCGACTACCGACGCGGTATACATCATCGGGAGGGATGGGGGAAGGGAAGCGGCCGCAGCGTAAAACAAATTAGAGATGGCCTGCGCCGCCCCCAGAACCCAAAGCCCCTTGAAGATGCCATATCGGCTGGTAAAGGCGCCCCCCCATAAGGCGCCGACAATCGTGCTCACCACCCCAACCGTTCCGGGGACCAGCCCAATTTGCATCGGGGTGAATTTTCGATCGACCCAAAATGGTTTCACCATCGGCCCCATCGCCATATCGCCCAATTTATAGAACAAAATAAAGAGGGCAATAAAAATAAACCCGGGGCGTTTCACTAGCCCAGCAAGAGAACGTGTTGCTGTGACAAGAGGGCCTGTCTCAAGGGCACCCCCAGTTTGTGCAACGGGACGGAGCGTTTTCGGGATAAAAAAAGAGAGGAGAGCAAGGGCAATCAAGGCAATCGCGGAGGCAATAAATGCCCCGTGCCATCCGATCCGATCAGCGACCATCAGGAAGATGCCCCCCGTTGCGATCAGCGCAATCCGATAGGTGGTGACACGGATGCCGTTGGCGCGTCCCATCTCGTGGGGGGCCAACAATTCGATGGTATAGGCATCTACGGCAATATCTTGTGTGGCAGAAAGGAGAGCCAAGCATGTCATCCACATCCAAAGCCCTGTCCCAATGGATCCGGTGGAAAAAATCGTGACCACTGGGACCAGCAGGCCCAAAAAGAACTGACAGGCGAGAATCCACTGTTGTCTACTTCCGTAAAGATCAACGAAGGGCGCCCAGAGCGGCTTGAGGAGCCAGGGCCAGCCGACGAGGCTCATCAGCCCGATCTCTTTCAGACTAACTCCCTGTGATCTGAAATAAACCGGCAGGGCGTCGTTGATCAGTCCATACGGAAAGCCTTCCGAGAAATAAAGGACCGCTACCCAGAACAGTTTCGATTGAACAGGCATGATTTTCGTAAGTTGAACGCATGCCGCTCACAACCAAGTGACCGACATCTTCCTTGTGGTGTCAGAAGGGCTATGCTAGAATACCCCCCATTCTCAATTCAGCACAATCGTCTAACACACAAGGAGGAAGTGGATGGACACCTTAAGAAGAACACCATGGATGCTTTGGGTTTTTGTGGCGATTGGAGGCGTCTTTGGAGGACTGTTGGGAGAGATTCTGCTCCGGTTCTCATCCTCCGATCTCCTAAGAAGTGTCTTTCTAAAAGGCCCTGTTATAGGGCTGACCCCCCCTTTTACCTTAGACCTCTTCTTCGTCACCCTGACACTCGGTTTCACCCTCCACATTCATCTGCTGATCATACTGGGAATGGTACTCGGACTGGTCACCTTCAAGCAGATGTAGGATATAGGCGGGATGTCCTATCCCTTCAACAGATTGATCTCGTCGAGATTTAATGTCATCCGCAGCCGATAGAGGGCGATGACCAACGCAAGTCCCAGTGCCACCTCTGCCGCAGCCATCGTCAAAATAAAGAATACAATCACCTGGCCGGTGATGGAATGGAGGTGATTGGCATAGGCGACAAAAGTGATGTTGGCTGAATTTAAGATCAACTCAATCGCAAGCAATACCATGATGATATTGCGACGGATCAGAACGCCGATCACCCCGATGGTGAACAAAGCAAACCCAAGCCCTAAAAACCACGAAAGAGGTATCATCTATTCAGCCACAATATCAACAACAGGGCGAACCCGTTTTTTCTTTTTTCCTCTCCTTCCAGCCAATACAATCGCGCCCAACATGGCCACCAGCAAGATCAGAGAGGCCACTTCAAATGGAAAAACGAAGTCGGTAAAAAGGGCCTGTCCAAGCGCCTGCGTATTCGTCATGCCAGCGCCCGATGAATGGGCGACGAAATCTCCCTGCTGTCCCGAAAGGTGAGATCGGAAAACGGCCAACGAGGTGATTCCAAAAAGGATCAAGCCCGCAATAACGCCAATATAAGCCTGTTTGTACAGTGGCCGCCGTTCTTCGTCCGGGTTGAACAACATCAACACAAACAAGTAGAGCACTAGGATGGCACCCGCATAGACAATAATCTGCACCGCTGCGATGAACTCGGCGTTCATCAGGATATAAATACCGCCGATATGGAGGAAGGTGACCAGAAGCGAGAGGGCACTGTAAATCAAATTGCGGGACAAAATTGCGAAGAGCGCACCCGCCAACGTAACGGCACCGAAATACAAAAATAAAAGCTGCTCTATCACGACGCCACTCCGGACTTGGGGAATTCTGCAACCTTTAGTTTTTGGAAAAGGGCCAGACGTTGCTCCAGATAAGGATGGGGACGGGGAGAACGGTTTGGAAAATATCGATCGCCCAATTTCAGCATTGCCTCTTTGTCCATGATCAAATCCCGTTTATTCCACGTGGCCATTTCGTACTCTTTGCTGGAGGCCAATGCGTCAACAGGGCAGGCCTGAACACAAAATCCGCAGAAAACACATTTGGTCACATCCAACACATACTGCTTTGCAATCCGTCGTTGAGGAAGGTCGGGGTCTTCTCCAGATACAACGGTAATGCAATGGGATGGGCAAGCCGCCTCACAGAGGGCACAACCAACACACTTCTCGGTCATGTCATCATACCGCAACTGGACAATAACGCCACGGTACCCATCTGGAAGGTCCGGTTTTTGATGGGGGTATTGTCGCGTGATCGGTTTAACAGCAAGATGTTTGAATGTGGTGACAAGCCCAACGATAATTTCAGTAAAAAAGAATGCCCTCGCCCATTTAGAAATCGTTCGCATGGTTACCCCCTCGCATGGACAAAGTAAGCAATGACTGATGTGATGAGGATGTTGGCGAGCGCCAGTGGAATCATGATCTTCCAGCAAAATCCCATCAATTGATCAAACCGAAGGCGGGGCAAGGTGCCCCGAATCCAGATAAAGAAAAAAAGGATGGCGTAGACCTTCGCAAGAAACCAGATGATCGGAGGGATAAACTCCAGAATCGGCAAAGGGGCCTGCCACCCCCCCAAAAATGCGGCGGTCGCAATACAAGAGACCAAGATCATATTGGCATACTCCGCTAGAAAGAAAAATGCGAATCGCATCCCGGAGTATTCGGTGAAAAATCCGGCCACCAGTTCACTTTCCGCTTCCGGCAGATCGAAAGGAAGCCGATTGGTCTCCGCCACTGCGCAAATGACATAGATGACAAAGGCAACCGGTTGCACAAAAACAAACCAATGCCATGCCCCGCCGCCCTGGGCCGTCGTCATCTTGACCATGGAGAGCGATTCCGAAAGAAGAATCGGCCCCACCAGCGCCATCCCCAAGGGAAGCTCATAGCTGATGACCTGGGCCGCTGAACGGAGCCCGCCGAGCAGAGAGTACTTACTATTAGACGCCCAGCCACCCAACAGGACACCGTATGCACCCAGCGAGGAAAAGGCAAGGATATAAAGGATCCCAATGTTGATGTCGGTAATAAAGGGATTGATCGTCATGCCAAAAAGGGAAATGGAATCCCGGCCAAAAGGAACAACTGCAAAACCGATGAGCGCCGGCACCAGAACCAAAATGGGCGCCGCCGTAAACAAAAACTTGTCGGCGCCGGTGGGGATAATGTCTTCCTTGAAAAAGAGTTTCAAGCCATCGGCAATCGGCTGCAAGAGGCCATGGGGGCCAACCTCCATCGGCCCCAGTCGGTCTTGCATGTGCCCCAGGATTTTGCGTTCCATGTAAGTAAGGTAGGCAACATGGAGCAACACCACCCCCATTACGGCGGCAATCTGGACGACAATGAGAACCAGTTTTAAGGTCAAATCCATCGTTGCAAATTTCTAAAATAATGAATAGAGGGTCGTGCCAAGCCGGAGCAGTATACTGAATATGTAATTTTTGTCAAACGGGCGCATTGCCTCATCAGAAATCTACCTAAACGGGACGGATGTCAGTCAAATGCCACTCGTTTGTCTTGACAATGAGGCGTACTCTCGTTATTTTGACGCGGTCCCCAAAGACAGAAAAACTTCATGGCAAACAGGCATCGGAACATTCAAAATCTTCAGTCATTTTTGATCTATTGGTCATTGCCCGTGGTGGCGTCTCTTTATCTGCTCTTTTCCTTCTTTGCCGGCGAACGAGGAATCATTGAGTTAATCAAAATCCATGAACGGGCCACTCGGATGCAGCACGAAATCACTTCGATTCAAGCCGAAAATAACCAATTGTCCATGGAAATTGAGAAATTAAAGAACGATCCCTTTTACATAGAACGACTCGCGAGAGAGAAATTGGGAATGGTGCGAGAAGGGGAATGGATCTACAGATTTTCTCGTTAAAGAAACACCCCACATCATGTCTTATCGTGCCGGTTATATTGCTATTGTCGGTCGTCCCAACGTGGGGAAATCCACACTGCTCAATTTCATGCTGGGACAAAAGATTTCCATTGTTTCGGACAAACCAAACACCACCCGAAATCGGATTTTGGGCGTCAAACATCTCCCAAACGGGCAGATGGTCTTTTTCGATACCCCAGGTATTCATAAAGCGAGAAGCCCCTTAAATAAATGGATGGTCAAGACGGCCTTTCAAGCGCTTGAGGAGGTGGACCTCATCTTTTTTTTGGTCGAACCGGAAGCAGAATTGGGTGAAGAAAATGGTTTTATTATGACCCGCTTGAAAGAAATTTCGACCCCCAAACTATTGCTGATCAACAAGATTGACACCCTCAAAAAAGAAAAACTCATTCCCTTGATGAACTTCTACCATCAAAGCGCCCTTTTTGCTGATCTGATCCCAATCTCTGCACTCACTGGAGAAAATGTGGATCGGTTATTGACGGTGGCCTTGCCCTGGCTTCCAGAGGGGGAGCCGTTGTTTCCAGAAGATGTTGTCACCGATCAACCGGTCCGTTTCCTTGCAGAGGAAATCATTCGGGAGAAAGCCATCAAACAGACACGCCAAGAACTTCCCTACGCCATTGCAGTGAAAATTGATTCCTTCAAGGAGAGTGAAAAACTGATTTCTATTCAGGCAACTCTCTTTGTGGAAAGAGATTCCCAAAAGGGAATTCTGATCGGTGCCCGTGGGGAGACCCTCAAAACAATTGGGACAGCCGCGCGACTTGAACTAGAAGCCCTTCTCGAAACCAAGGTTTTTCTTGAGACATGGGTGAAGGTCTCTTCGGAATGGAGCAAGAAACGGCCTTCTCTTGTGGAGATGGGATATGGAACAGATCATTCGTCTGAAGGCTGAATTCCCATGTTGATTGATCAGGTAACAATTTATGTAAAATCCGGCGATGGGGGAAACGGCTGCATCAGTTTCCGTCGTGAGGCCCATGTTCCACACGGCGGTCCAGACGGAGGGGATGGAGGAAAAGGGGGGGATGTCATCATAGAGGCATCCTCCCACCTCACAACCCTGATCGCCTTGAAGTATCATCCGCATTATCGGGTCAACCATGCAGGGCATGGGAAAGGGAAGGGGTGTACCGGTCGAGGCAGTGAAGACATCATCATTCCGGTTCCAGTCGGAACGGTGGTGAAAGATGCCGAGACAGATGAACTGTGGGCTGATTTTACCCGGCATGGACAACAGGCCATTGTTGCAAAAGGGGGGAAAGGGGGACGTGGCAACATTCATTTCAAAACACCCATTTTACAAGCCCCTCAGATTGCCGATGACGGAATCCAAGGAGAAGAAAAATGGCTTGTCATTGAATTGAAGCTGCTTGCCGATGTGGGATTGGTTGGCCTGCCGAACGCTGGAAAGTCCACTTTAATCTCCACCCTTTCCGCAAGCCGGCCCAAAATTGCAGACTACCCCTTCACCACACTAGAACCCAATTTAGGAGTGGTCGTCTGGGGGGGATTGCGGGAGAGGAACCAGTTTACCGTAGCCGATGTTCCAGGCCTCATTTCGGGCGCACACGCAGGAAAAGGGCTGGGAATTCAATTTTTAAGACATCTTGAGCGAACATCGTTATTGGTCCATCTCGTGGATATTTCTCCAACAGCGGGGAACCCTGTCGAGGCATTCGAAGACATCCAAAAGGAAGTAACCCTCTATGGGCACGGCCTAGATGAAAAACCCTTCATTGTGATTGCCACAAAAATAGATATGGAGGGAAAGGGTGAAAAAACAAAACGGCTGGAGCAGTACTGCAATGCCCAAAAAATCCCTTTTTATAAAACGTCCGCAGCGACGGGAAAGGGGATAAAAACGCTCATTCAAGCCATGGGGCGTGAGGTCATCAAGCTCAAAACACTCAAAGATCCCCTATGTCACAAATCCTAAATCAGATGCGACCTGTTCGATCATCTCGGCATCAATCTGTTTCTTACTCTTCTTCTGTAGAAATCCTTCGAGAAAACCATTGTCGCAGATAATGTTGATGACTCGAGGAATTCCTTCAGAGCAGCGATAAATCGTATCCAACGCCCCTTGAGTAAACATCTCTCGATTTCCACCTGCCACTTTCAAGCGATACATAATATAAGATGCTGTTGCCTCTTCATTTAAGCATTTGAGTTCTAATCGAACCGCAACACGCTGCTTCAGTGGTTTATCTTTGGAGAGGTAGGTATCCAGATCGGTGGCGCCAAAAAAGAGAAAAGAGATCAGTGACTGTCCATCAATCTCTATATTCAAAAGTCCACGAAACACATCCATTACTTCCTTAGCCTGGAGCATGTGGGCTTCATCAATTAAGACAACCGCCTTCTTCCCAGTTTCATATATCTCGGCCAACCGATTATAGAGGGCCGTACTCAGTTCCGTTTTTTCCTCTGGAATGGCCTGAACGCCCAGATGTACCGCCATTTTCTTTAATATCCATTCCGATGTGATCGCGTTATGTATCACAACCAACATGGCCGACTCGAACTGATCGTCCTCCAGTGAATCAAGCATCTTTCTTGCGAGGGTCGTTTTGCCTGTACCCGGCTCCCCCACCAGCAGACCCAGTCCTCGCCGCTCGTCCACAACATGCCTTAATTTTATCAATGCACGAGAATGCTGATCACTTTCATAATAAAAACGGTCATCCACCGTCAGCCCGAAAGGTTGAAACTTAAAACCATAGTAGTCAAGATAATTCATAGCAGTTTATTCCTCATACATACGAAACTCTAGGTTTTTTTTTGATCTGTTTTTTTATGTCTAATGGTTTTGTTTTTTGTGATGTTGCTTCTATCGGAGGAGTCTTTTCAATGGCTTCTTCCTCACGCGTCTCTTCAGGGGGATGATACGTGACCGGAAGGTCGGTCACCTCAATAGCCTCCTGTGCCAATGTGATTCTCTGTTCCACTGTAATCCCATGATCGCCCAAAAAAACCTTCTCTGGGGTTTCTGGAGTGGGAAGCGAATTGGATAGGGTGTCGGCACGCTCCACACAAATACCATTCCTTTTCGTATCCAGTGGATTCCGGTACGCCCCAGCCGGATCAATCTCCAATAAACCTTTTAATATCTCCTTTTCTTTCCCAATCTCCCCCAACCGATGATACAAATCTGCCAGCATCGAACCGGCTTGTGCCGCTTGCTCTATCAACCCATGCTCAAAGTAAATGGTCTTAAGCTTGCTATAAACCAATTCGTTGTCCGGAACCATTTCAACCAGATAAAGAAGCCGTTCAATCGCTTGATTCGTCAATCCATATTTATAGAAAATCTCTACTTCTGTGAAGTGTGCCTCAATCGTTTGTTCGGAGATTGCTTCAAACACCCTTTCAGGTTGAACAATTGGTTCGGGAAGCTCCGGACAAAATTCCTGATCTGAGACGACGGGTAGAATGGACGCCTCCGTGACATCATCTACCCCATTTTCTATGTTTTCATCCACAACCTTCGCCATTTCTTCGCAGACTACCGCATCGGGTATTTCAGGTTCTATCGCACCAATAGAGTCTACATCCTCTACCAGATCCTCTGAGAGTATCTGATCCACAACTGGATTCGCTTCCAGCACCATTGCTTCGACACTTTCCACAGGTGTGCCTGCCTCAACTACCAGATCCTCTGAGAGTATCTGATCCACAACTGGATTCACTTCCAGCACCATTGCTTCGACACTTTCCACAGGTGTGCCTGCCTCAACTGGGAGAGAGGTCTCGTCGGGTGGGGGGGGGGGGGGGGGGGCAACCTCCTGATCGGTTGGTTCGATGGGCGCCGATAGAATCTGTTCTGGTTTCTCAATTTTCGGAAGTTCAATAAAAGGGGTGCTGGCCACCACGAGTCCTTCCGATGTAATTGCAAGCTCGGCCACAGACCGATCGGTCTTTTGGGTCGCCTGTTTTCTTGACCGAGAAATCGGCACCGCATGATCCATTTTACGAGGCGACCGATTGGAATAGTCCGGATTAATTTTTAATATCTTTTGGCGGACAGCCATGATGTCTGTTTCTGCGTGACGACTCTCATAGATTGCAATGGCCTGTTCATATGCCTCAATCATTTCTTCTTGGGATCCGAGGTTTTGACAAACCTCTGCGGCCTCAAGGTGGAGCGTTGGATTCTGGGGGTCTAGAACGGTCAGCTTGCGGTAAACCGGAAGGGCCGCCTGGAGATTGCCTCTCTGGGTATGGTGCCTGGCCACCTTCGTGAGGAAGGTGATGGCCTCTCCAATGAAACCACGTTCGCTCTGTATATCGGCAAGCCGCTCATAGATGTCAAGCCTCGCAGGGTCAATGGCCACAATTTTTTTGTACAGAGCGATACTTTTTATATCAAATCCAGATTCCCTAAAAATTTCAGCGGCCTTTACATAAGCGGAAATCGCATCATTTATCTGGTTTGACTTGATATAGATGTCCCCAATTTTATTATGGATTGTTCCATCGTTGGTGCCTCCATCTAGTAATTTTCCCCATTCTTTGACCGCTTCGAAAATCTGTCCTTTAGCAGTGAGCTTCTGAGCGTTTTCTAAAATGACTGTCTTTGGATCTTTAGCCAAGACAAATTCCTCCACTGTCCGTTCAGAAGTGATAACATACGTCCATCGCTACCACGTCACCACCGTATCTGCCCTAAATATATAATCAAGCAGTGTATTATACCCCATTTTCGAATGCGAAGAGGAGGCTCCATCCTCTTCAAGGACGAACACAAGGGCGCCGGTGTTGATCCGTGTCAAACCACCTGCTTGTTGCATGAGAATCACGACCACCTCATGGGATGCCTCCACCTGTTTGCGAATGACCTCCATCGGATAGGAATCATCCTTGTTTTTCAAAAGATGCAGAATCATTGGCGTCAAAACAGAGAAAAACAGGTCGCTTCTGCGATTTTCTTTGAAACTTCATCTATGGAAAGTCGTGCCGTTACATATTTAGATTCAGAAAGGTTTACGGGGCTCCCTTCATCAATATACAATCGCGGCACAAATTCCATTAAACTGGATAGAAACTGAATGGTCCGTTCACCATCAGGATACTCTTCAATCTCTGCGGTTAGAAGACGGGGCGCTTGATTCATGAGAATCACTTCCACATGGTGCTCGGATGCTGCGAGACCCAAGGCAATCCGAATCCCTTCTGCAGCACGTCCCGTTTCGCCCGGATGACTCCGAATTAAAATGACCATGCGGGCCAAGATTGATCTCCCCCTAATTAAATGTCACAAAACGATCACACCCCTTGATTAGGTCGGATAAAACGACCAACCCACAGAATGTCATCCGATCGTTGCGACGATCATTTTGAGAAACACCATGACGTTCCGCGCCATAGGCACAGACAAACAGTCGCACTCCAGCCCTCTGGAGATCCTCCATTTCGACACGGTCGAGATTGAGTGTCCCCTCGTCAATCAAATAGAGATAGGTCTCAATCCGTTGATGTCGAGCGGCCAGAGCAAGAGAAACTACCGTCTTGAGATTTTCATTTTTCGGCGGGGTGGAAAGTAAAATACCGAGTTTTTTCTTAGAAACACGCATGTCGCCCCAAGAAGGGTTTGTAACAGAATAAGGTTCCCATACGCCTAGCCAAACAGGCGACTCGAAAGCCACCTCTGGAAACCTTATTCTGTCACAAACCCTAATCGGCCAGCGAATTTGTGTCCGCTTTGACCTGGGGAGATTTTTTCGTTTCTGCGTACGCAGACTCAATCTCGT
>Ga0209082_1000144_pt1 | contig 37071 bp, 33 predicted proteins | sample ColdCreekSource_FD_184127 | JGI IMG/M metagenome (GOLD analysis project Ga0209082, IMG submission 184127) | Groundwater microbial communities from Cold Creek, Nevada to study Microbial Dark Matter (Phase II) - Cold Creek Source (SPAdes) (version 3) | ecosystem: Environmental > Aquatic > Deep... | reverse complement strand
TGGTTCGGGTGGCGATGATGGCGACCCGGGTGGCAGCGGTGGTTCGGGTGGCGATGATGGCGACCCGGGTGGCAGCGGTGGCAGCGGTGGCAGCGGTGGTTCGGGTGGCGATGGCGACCCTGGTGCTGGTGGGAGCGGTGGCTCGGGCGGCTCGGGCGGTTCGGGCGCGAGTGGTCGCGGCGGCCGCGGTGGCTCGGGCGGTCGAGGTGGTGCTGCCGCGGAGGGCGGCAGTGGCGCACCCAACATGCGCGACGCAGGCACCGAGCCGCGGGACGCTGGCGTGCAGGTCAATCGAGACGCGGGCACATCGTCGTCAGGCAGCAGACCCGATGCTGGCAGCATGCCTGAAGCTGACGGCGGCATGGTCATGGCCGAGAGGATAGGTGGGTTGGCGGGCGGCTCATCGCGCTGCAGTGTCGCCGTGCCCGTATCGCGCGCACCCGATCTCTCGGTGTGGTTCATGGCAATCGTCGGAGGGCTCCTGGCATGGCGCAGACGTCGCGTTTGAGGCTGATCGCGCTTGCGCTCACCAGTTTGTTGGCGTGGCTGGTAGGGCACGAGCACGCGTCCGCGCAAGTGACGCTCAACCGCTACTCGCCGGCGGCTTGGAACTACGACGGCTTTACGCTTGCGCGTCCGGAGCGACCAGGTCACTTGCGCTTCGGCGCACAGCTGCAGCTCGACTATGCACGCGAGCCGCTGGTCTGGCTACGCGACTTGAATGACCCCGATGCGGGCAGCTACGAGGTGGTGAGCGACCAACTCGCGTTCCACGTAGGCCTCTCGCTGGCGTTGTTCGACCGCTTGATCGTGTTCATGCAGTTGCCTGTCAACGCGCTCGTGCGCCAGGGTGAAGATCTACCTCGCGCAGTCGCGGAGCCCTTCAACGACTTCGCGAGCACCGGGCTATACACGGTCGGCGCGCGCGTCAACTTGTTAGGCTCGAACGATTCGCTCGCTGCATTCGGTATCCAGGGTGGCCTGGGTTTTCCGTTCGGTAAGTGGATCGGCGATGTGGACACCTCTTTCGGCGCCGAGACAACCGTCGTCGGTACCCTCGGGGCGCTGTTCGAGCTGCGTCCGATCCCCCGGCTGCGTATCGGTGCGAGCGCGGGCATGTTGTTTCGGCGTACGTCGTACGTCTACAACATAGACTTCGGCGACGAGCTCAAGTGGGTGTTGGGCGCCGGCATGATGGTGCTCGACGACCGGCGCGCCAAGCTCGAGCTGATCTTCGAGCTGTTTGGCAGCACGGTCGCGAAGAACCTGTTCGCCAAAGACGAAACGCCTTTCGAGGTGTTGATGGGTGCGAAGGTGCACCTTCGCGACGGTTTGAGCGCGGGCCTCGCAGGTGATCTGGGTATGACCAGCGGCTACGGCTCACCGAGTTATCGCTTGATCGCGATGCTTGGCTGGACTCTGGCGGGCCAACAAGCGGCCTCTGATCAGGATGGCGATGGCATCGTCGATGCTGACGACAAGTGCCCGCGCGAGCCGGAGGACAAACAGGGTGATCACCCCGCGGACGGCTGTCCGCTGCGCAATCGCGACAGCGACCGCGACGGGATCCTCGATGGTCAAGACCAGTGCGTCGATCGCGCTGAAGATGTCGATGGTTTCGATGATGACGATGGTTGCCCCGAGCCCGACAATGACCACGATGGTCTATTGGACGGAGCTGACAGGTGCCCACGGGACGCCGAAGACAAAGACGGATTCCAGGATGACGACGGTTGTCCGGACTTTGACAATGATGGTGACACAATTATCGACGTTGTAGACAAGTGTCCGAGCGAGGCCGAGGACAGAGATGGCTTCATGGATGACGACGGTTGTCTGGACCCGGACAACGATGTCGACGGCTTGTTAGATGCCGCTGATGGCTGCCCAAACGAAGCCGAAAGTAAAAACGGGATAGATGACGAGGACGGCTGCCCAGATCTGGTGCGCTTTGCTGGCACGCAGATCATGACGCTCAAGCCGATCCACTTCGAGACGAGCAGCGCCGTGATCAAGACCGACAGCGAGTCGATCTTGCAGGAGATGGCTGCGGTGATCACGGGGCATCCCGAGATCGTGCAGCTCTCGATCGACGGTCACACGGACTCGAAGGGTGTGCCCGCCAAGAACCTGACGCTCTCGCAGGACCGCGCGGACTCAGTGCGCACGTTCCTCATCAAGCTCGGCATCGCGCCCGAGCGCTTGGTGTCGAAAGGCTACGGCGACACCATTCCCATCGCAGACAACGCAACACCGGACGGTCGCACGAAGAATCGCCGGGTCGAGTTCAACATCTTGTCGACGGCGCAGTAGCCAAAAAGGCGCGAATCAGGGCTGGAGCTTGACGTCGGCGACCGAGCTCCAGCCATCTTCCATGTGGACGTCGACGTCGACGTCGCTTCCGCCCGCGGTCGGGCGCAGCAGCAGCTTGTGATTGCCGACCGGCAGGCGCACGCGCACAGGCGTCTTGCCGAGCAGGCGGCCCTGCCAGATCACGTAGGCTGAGCCGGGTTTCGCGACCACGAGCACGCTGCCTCCGGCGACGTATTGTGCTTGCGCGGGCGCCGGTGTGCGTGCGGGTCGCGGTTTTGCTGCCGGCTTCGGCTGCGTCTCTTGGCGTGCCGCTGCAGGTTGCGAGGGGTCGCTGTCCGCGAGCGTGGGAGTTTTTGGAGCCGCTGCTGCGGGGATTGCAGGCGCCGGTGTTGGTGGCGCTGGCAAGCTTGCCGCTGTTGGCGGCGCAGCGTTGACGGGTGCATCCGCCGCAACGACGGCCGGCGCGACCGGTGCTGTAGCTGGTGCGGCCGGCTCGACCACAGTCGTCGGCGCTTCCGGAATGTTGTGCGCAGCGAGCGCGGGCGCCTCGTCGGGCACACGCGCAGGTTCGACCGGTTGGCGCGCCGCCGCGCCCGCCTCAGCCTTATGCTCAGCGGGAACGGGCGCTGCTGGCGGCAGCGTGGTGACGGGCGTCTGCGTGACGCTGGGAGCGACGACAGCTTCAACGCTTCGTGTCACAGCTGCGCGCGCAGCTGGCGGCGGCAGTGGATGCGGGGGTGGCGCAAGCACCAGCTTGCTAGTTGCCGCGAGCAGCAGCACCGCCGCTGCACCGAGCGCGACCGTGACGGTCTGCGATCCGCGGGGCTGCGGCTCGGGCATTCGCTCCGGTATGGCGCTGGCGGCTGTAGGAATCCCCTCTACCACCAGCTGCTGCGTCTTCGTGAACGCGGGCAGGTTGAGTTCGATGGTCGCGCCTGTGTTCGCGGCCGGCTCTTCGGGCGTGTTGCTGTGCAGCTCACCGAACGGTCGCACCGACGGCGGCATCAGGTGATCGCCGATCGCCCGCGCCCGCGCGCGCATCTTGTGGCGCTCGTTCGCCTGTCGGCCGAACAGCGCTTCGAGCCAGGTCGCGATCTCAGCGGCAGGCACGCACTCACCGGCATCTGACAGAAACGTTTCGAGCTCCGCGCTCAGCTCGCGCGCGCTGCTCAGGCGCGCGCGCGGATCGCGTGTGAGCGTGCGATCGACGATCTGCGCGAGCGCAACCGGCACCCCCGGGTTGATTTCCGAAGCGAGCTGGATTTTCTTGGACTTTACCTCGGCTACGATCGCTTTCATCGAGCGACCTTCAAACAGCGCCTCGCCAGTCAGGAGCTCCCACATGCTCACGCCGATCGACCAGATATCGAAGCGCGGGTCGGGGTCCCCACCGTCGAGCTGCTCGGGCGCCATGTACGGCAGCTTGCCGCGTGCGACGCCGGGCTTTTCCTGGTGGAGCATGCCGCGCTTTGCGCGCGCGGCACCAAAGTCCATCAAGCGCACCGTGCCATCGTAGAGCACGAACAAGTTGTGCGGGCTGATGTCGCAGTGCACGAGGTTCAAGAGATCGCCGCGCTCGTCACAGGTTTGGTGCACGGCCTGCAATCCATCACCCAAGCGCGCGAAGATGCGCGCGATCAAATAGGGTAGGCGATCGCCACCCTGCATGGCCGGTGAGGTCGCGAGCGCCGAATACACCGAAGACAGCGGCTCGCCCTCGAGATAATCCATCGCGAGAAAATAGCTGTCGTCGAGCGTGCCCAGATCGAGCAGCGCGCAGACGTTAGGATGTTGCACGCGGGCGAGCGCCTGGGCTTCGTCGAAGAACATCTCGACGAAGTGCGCCTCCTGAGCGAGCTCCGGATGCATGCGCTTGAGCGCGACCACACGTTCAAAGCCGTCGACGCCGCGGTACAGCGCGAGGTAAACAGTGCCCATGCCGCCCGACGCGAGCTCCATGCAGATCTGGTAGCGACCGCGTGTCTTCAGCTCGCAGTCGACGCCGGCTTCCACCGGCTCGAACGTCTGCGCCAGCTGGTCGCGCTGCACTGCTTTAGCTTCCTTCACTGCGTTTGCCTGCCCAGCGGCTGAGTGTCCTCGTAGGGGCGCCGCGAGTTGCTTGCGAAGTATGCAGAGGCGAGCAGGACGAGCGATAGCACGAACGCTGCGATTACGCCGATGCGCAGCCAATCGCGTTGTGCGCCAGGCTGCTTGGCCGCGCTCGCGGCCGGTTGCTTGGCATTGTCGTTCTCCCGCTTGGCCTGCGCGATCGTCCCTGCGACTGCCTGTTCTTTCGTTGCCGCTCGCAGCGGCGGCGGCCGGCGGTTCGCTTCGTCGACCATGGAGCGCGAGACACGAACCGCTTCGCGACGGCGATCGGCTGCGCCGGGGAACAGGCGCTCGAGCCAGGCAGTCAGGTCACCTGGGCCGACCAGGTCGCACTGACCGCCCAAGAACATTTCGAGCTCGACGGCCAGCTCGCGCGCGGAGTTGTAGCGAGCTGCGGGCTCGCGCTGCAACGCCTTGAGCACAATGCGATCGAGCTGCTCGGGCACGACAGGGTTCTTGGAAGACGGCGGCTCGATCTTTAGCTCGCGCACCGCGCGTACGGTCGCCGAGACGTTTTCCTCAGCGAACAGCGGCGAAAGCGCGAGCATTTCCCAGAGCACGACGCCCAATGACCAGACGTCGCTCCGGCGATCCAACGCGCTGTTCGAGAGCTGCTCCGGCGACATATAGGCGAGCTTGCCTTTGCCCACACCCGCTGCGTGCTGCCGCGGCTGATCGCGGCTAAACGCGCTGCCAAAGTCAGTGACGCGTGCGCTGCCGTCGTAGAGCGCAAACAGATTGCGTGGCGTGATGTCACCATGGACTACAGCGAGCGAAACGCCTGTGTTGTCGCTCGCTTCGTGCACAGCCTGCAGGCCCTCGCAGACCTCGACCGCCAGACGCGCCAAATACCGTGGCACTCGCACACGTTCGACACCGTCGCGTTGTATACGCAATTGTTTAGTGACTTGTTCGAAGGTCTCGCCGACCAAGTACTCCATGGCGAGAAAGTAGGTGTCCTTGGTGCGACCAAAATCGTACAACGCGCACACTGCCGGATGGTCGATCGACGCAGCGATCTGTGCCTCGTTGAAGAACATCTCCACGAACTCCAGGCGATTCGCCAGGTACGCATGAATGCGCTTGATGACGACTGGCCGACACAGACCATCGGTCCCGCGGTACATCGCCAGGTAGATCGTCCCGGTGCTTCCAGAGGCTAATTTCAAGCACAACCGGTACTCGCCGCGGGCCTCCGCAAAGGCCTGATCCAGCGCCTCCGGGTACGGCACGGTCAGCGATTGGTTCTCGCTCGAGTGCTCCCTTGTCAGCTCGTTGTCCCCCATACAACAGATTTAAGAGTGCCCACGGGGTCGTCGCGTGTCTAGAGCATGGCGGGCGTTAGTTTCGTGACCTTACTGGGTTAGCTGTTATTGGGGGTTCCAAAGACCGCCAGCAACGAGTCAGTATCGACAATGGTGATTCAGCGTTAGGTGAACCTTCGTGAGTGACAGAGGCAACACACTCCCGCACGGCATTCAAATAACGTCTGTTGGCAGATCCTCTGCGGCGACGGACCAGCTACCACTGGTGGGCAGCGCCGCCCAGCAGCTGCGCTCTCCCTTAACTAGCATGCAGCTGCAGATCCAACGCTTTCAGCGCAGCGTGGCACGCACGCCGCAGCTGCCAGCGGCGCAGATAGCACAGCACTTGTCCGTGCTCCAGAACCAAGCACAACGGCTCGCGGACATGGTGGACGTGACGGACGACTTCGCGCGCGTGTTGTCGGGTGAGCTCAAAAGTGACCTGCATCCCGCGCCGATCGAGCTCGGCCGCTTGGTCGAGAGCGTGGTCGAAGAGCACAAAAAGCGCGCACAAGAGCAGGAGTGCGAGCTGCGTTGTACGACGCAACAGGTGGTCTGGGGCGAGTGGGACCAGGCGCGCTTGCGGCTCGTGCTCTCCGGCCTGTTGCGCAACGCGCTCGTGTTCGCGCCCAAGCGGCCTGTGACTGTCACATCACTGTTGTCGAGTGACAATATGGGTTGTGTCGAAGTACGCGACGAGGGGCCTGGGATCGGCGACCACGACTTGCGACGCTTGCAGGCGAACGCACAGCAGATCCCGCAGCGCTCGCACACTGGAGCAGGTTGGGGTTTGTGGCTGGGAGCGCAGGTGGCGCGCGCGATGGGCGGTCGACTCGAAGGCCGTCGCCGTCAAGGCGGTGGCTCGGGTTTCACATTGTTTTTGCCGCTGAAGGCAGAGCGACCGTAGCGCGCTCGGGCAGGGGGACACTCATGATCCTGATCGTAGAAGATGATGCTGACAATGCCTCCGCCATCCGCGAAGTGTTGGAAGACGAAGGCTATGCGGTCTCTCGTGCTTGCGACGGTGCGGATGCGCTGAAGATGCTCAGCACAGGACCTGTGCCCGGCTTGATCTTGCTCGACTACATGATGCCGGAGATGGATGGCTCACAGCTCGCGCGCGTATTGAAGAGCGACAAGCGCTTCGCGGATGTGCCCATGGTGATGTTGACGGCGAACGGGCGTGCCGCGAGTCGCGCGCTGACCGGCACGATCGCGCTGTGCCTCTCCAAGCCGGTCGAGCTGAACCTGCTCTTGGATACGGTGCGCAAGTACTACAAAGCTGCTTAGCGGGGTACGCGATGATGTCAGCGGCTCTGCCGGAGCCCGCGCGCTATGTGGTGCTGCGCGGCCAATGCATTTTGTTGGTCGAGCCGGTCCAGGGCGCGTTCGCGCACTGGAGAGACTTGCTGCAGCACGTCGGCATGCAAGTGAGGTCTGTGTGCGGAACATCCGAGGCTGCAGCGTGCATCAATGAGCTGACGGGCGAGCGGCTCGACTTCGCGCTGGTGTTCGAGTCGCTGCCCGATGGATCGAGTCTGACTGTGGTCGAGCAGCTGCAGACGCTGCGCCCGATGCCGGAGGTCGTAATCGTCGGCGACACGCCCAATGAGGAGCGCACGTTCGCGCTGTGGCGTGCCAAGGTGACGCTGCTGCCGACACCGAGCACGAACGAGGGCATGCTATCGATGCTGCTAGAGATGCAGCGCCGCAGGATCGTGCCGTCCCAGGCGCCGCCTGCGTTGCATCCGCTCGTGCTCGTCGTCGAAGACAGCGTGGCCGCGGCCGCGTTGATCACTGAAACTTTGCAGGGAGAGTTTCGCATTGAGACCGCGTCGGACGGGTACCAGGGCTTTCGCCGGGCGATGCAGCTCATTCCGGATGTGATCATCACGGACTTGAACATGCCGCGCTTGGATGGCTCGCAGCTGCTCCGGCTCTTGCGTTCGCGGCCGGACTTGCAGCACATCCCAGTGCTCTTGCTGACGGCGAATGGCGACCACACGTTGCGGATGCGTGCGCTCAGCGAAGGCGCACAGGACTATCTGCAGAAGCCGTTCTCCGCTCAGGAGCTGCGCGCGCGCGTCGGCAACTTGTCGACACTCGCGCGCTCCCGCTCGCTCTTGCAGACAGAAGGCGCAGACACCAACGGCCGGCTCGATGACATCGTCGGGCAGCTGATGTTGCAGAAGCGGCATGCGGTCTTTCTCTCCGAAGCCAGTAAGCTGCTCGGTAGCTCGATCGAGTATAAGACCACGATCAAACAGGTGACACGCTTGTTTGTCGCGCACGTCGCGGACGCTGCGCTCGTGGACCTCGTCGACGAGCAAGGTCAGCTCGTGAGCTTGGCGCTGGCGTGTGCCGAGCCCACGCTCGAGCGTGAGCTCAGCAACATCAGGCTGAGCAACGTGCCGAAGGTCGGCGAGATCCATCCGCTGGTGCGCGCGGTCCACAAGGGCGAGGCGCTCACCATTCAGCGGGCGCCGGGGATGCTCGACCTCTTGTGCGTGCACTCCGGCATGAGCGTGCCATTGATCGCCCGCGATCGGCTGATCGGTGCGATCACGGTTTGGTCGACCATCGCGCCGCGTCCGTTCGGCTTGCTCGAGCAAGCGCTGACAGAGGACCTCGCACGGCGCTTGGCGTTTACGATCGATCATGCGCGGCTGTACCGTGACGCAACCGAAGCTGTGGTTGCGCGCGATGAGTTTCTGTCAGTGGCATCCCACGAGCTGAAGACGCCGCTCAACCCGCTCCAGCTGCAAGTGCAGCGGATGTTGCGGCGGGCTCACCAGATCATTGTTCCCGAGCACCAGGAGAAGGTGAAGGAGCAGCTCGACTCGATCCATCGACAGACCCAGAAGCTGACGCGACTGGTCAATGACTTGTTGGACCTGTCGAGGATCAGTGGCGGCAAGATCGAGTTCGATTTCGAGCCGCTCGATCTGACTGCGGTGGTGCGCGATGTCGTCAAACTGTTTGAAGAGCGCGAGGAGATCACGCGCTTTCGCTGCACGTTGCATTGTGACTACAGCGAGGGACTGATCGGACAGTACGATCGCTTTCGGCTCGAGCAGATCGTGACGAATCTCTTGTCTAACGCGCTGAAGTACGGCGCGGGCACACCGGTCACGGTCACGACGCGGCGCAACGGTGCGGTCGCAGAGCTTCTGGTCAGCGATCGAGGCATCGGCATCGCGGCCGTCGACCAGAAGCGCATTTTCCAACGTTTTGAGCGAGCCGTCACGGCACGCAACTTTGGTGGGCTAGGGTTGGGCCTGTTCATCGTGAGCCAGCTGGTCGCAGGAATGGGTGGAACGATCGGCGTGTTCTCGAATCGGCTCGATGATGAGCCGTCCAACTTCAATGAGCCACGACTCACCACCTTCACGGTCAAGCTGCCGCTCTCAGCAGCAAGTTGTTCTACCTTTGAGACGTTCACTCGGTTGACTGGCGAATTGGCCGCGGACGGATAACTGGTTGTACGTGTGCAGCCTTGAGGCTGTCGTGCCGATATCTACTCTCGACGCAAGAGGGTTCGGCTATGGCACAGCTCACCGTAGTCACGACCGGCGCCAATTCGGGCATCGGCTATCAGGTCGCGCTGCACTTCGCGCGTCGCGGCGACACGGTCGTGATGGCCTGTCGCAACCCGGATAAAGCGCGCGATGCGCAACGCCGGATCGAGCAGCAGGTGCCAGGCGCGAAGGTGCTGCCGATGCAGCTGGATGTATCAGAGCTCGGCTCCGTGCGCGAGTTCGGGCGGCGTTACTCGCAGGAAGTCGGCGAGCTGGACGTGTTGATCAACAACGCGGGCACGGTCGCACTGCCGCTCACGCGCAACAGCGCCGGACACGAGCTCTTGCTGGCGACGAACTATCTGGGCGTGTTCGCGCTCACGGGCTTGCTCTTGCCGTCCTTCAAGCGCGCGGGTGCGAGGATCGTAAACGTTGGCAGCATCGCGCACCGGTTCGGCAAGCTGAACCTCGATGACTTGAACTGGCAGACCACGAAGTACGATGAGTGGAAGGCGTACGCGAACAGCAAAGTGGCGCTGCTCAGCCACACGCTGGAGCTGAATCGGCGGCTCAAAGCCAGCGCGAGTCACGTGATCGCGCTCGCGGCGCATCCTGGTCTGGCGAACACCAACATCAAGCAGGCGCGCGAAGCGCTCAAGCCACCTGGCCCGATCAGACGTTGGTATTCAAAGCATATGACCAAATTGATTCCGTCGGCGGAGAACGCTGCTCGGTCGGTGATCCTCGCAGCTACCGCGGAGAACGTCGCGGGTGGTGAGTACTTCGGACCGGGCGGATTGCTCGAGTTGGGTGGGGCGCCGAAAGAAGCGCGGCTCAATCCGATCGTGCGGGATTCCGTACTGAGTAAGCAGCTCTGGACGCTAACTGAAGCGATGACGGGTGCACGCTATCTGTCAGAGGCTGAGCCGCTTGTGGCTGCAGCCGCGCCCGCTAGCGTGTCTCGCGCGCAGTAAGCCGGACCGCGCGGCTCGGCGACTGGTGGCCACTCGCCTACACGTGCTGGTCGGTCAGGGCGCTCCCCTTCGCGCCGCAGGTTTGCCCCGTTGTGGCATCGGAGCTTCTTTTGATGGGCCGCTGCTCGACCAGCTTTGTGAACACGGCCTCCGGGGCGATGTCGATGCCTTTACCGAGCAGCACATCCAGGTTCTCGAACGGGATACTCTTGGAGTGGGCGGCGGTCAGGGCGTGCAGCACGTCCAAAGTCGGAGCGCGCGGGCCCTGATAGCCTGTGCGCGCGAGATAGCGTTCCAGCAGCTCGGCTTCCATGCGCGCAAGGTAACACGGTCCCGCGGCGCGGCCTGCTCGTGCGGTGATGGGGATGGACTGGCATGACCACGAGCGAGCTCGGCGCGCTCCACCGTGGGCTTTTGCCTAAGCAGGATGAGCTCGGCCTGTACGTGTCCGGCGGGCGTGGGCGGCATTCGTGCGAGACGCCGAGCGAGCTGCATGCGCTCGATGACAAGCTGGGTGCTCCGGCATATGACTGGGTGCGTGCGTCACTTGGTTGACACGCATGAGGAGGGTAGCGGGCGTCGGCCACCGAGCAGGCCTTGGGGCGAGGGCAGCGTTTGACGCGCAGCAACGTATCTAATATCGTAGTTTAACGATGAAGCGCCGCGATGAAGAGCCTTGCTGTCCAGCGCCTGACGATCGCGCGGACCTGCGACCCGTAGAAGGCGATGAGGCCGACGAGGAGCTCGCTGCGCTGACAAAGGCGCTCGGTCATCCTGCGCGCGTCAAGATCCTGAGGCTGCTCGTGCGCAAGGAAGCCTGCGTCTGCGGCGATATCGTGGAGGAGCTGCCGCTGGCGCAGTCCACTGTTTCACAGCACCTCAAGGTGTTGAAGGATGCGGGTCTGATCCGTGGCGACGTCGACGGTCCTCGAACTTGCTACTGCATCGAGCCCCGCGCGCTTCGCCGCTTGAAGGCGCTGATAGGTGGGCTCTGAGGGACTGGCCCAAGCATCGCCAATTAACGATGAAGAGAGGTTGAGACAGTGCAAGCCACAGCAACCGGTGTCGCCGGTAGACTTTCGTTCTTAGACCGCTACCTCACGCTCTGGATCTTTGCTGCGATGGGCCTCGGCATCGCGCTCGGGTTCCTGGCGCCAGGTTTTACGGCCGCTCTCAACGCGTTGAGCGTCGGCACCACGTCGATCCCCATCGCGGCCGGTCTGATCCTCATGATGTATCCGCCGCTGGCCAAGGTCCGCTACGAAGAGCTCGGTAAGGTCTTCCGCAACACGCGCGTGCTGACGCTGTCGCTCATTCAGAACTGGGTCATCGGTCCCGTTCTGATGTTCACACTCGCGGTGATCTTCCTGCGCGACAAGCCGGAATACATGCTCGGTCTGATCTTGATCGGCCTCGCGCGCTGCATCGCGATGGTGATCGTATGGAACGATCTCGCGAAAGGCGACACCGAGTACTGCGCGGGCCTCGTCGCGTTCAACTCGATCTTTCAAGTGCTTTTCTTTTCGGTGTACGCGTACTTCTTTGCAACCCTGCTGCCCACTTGGCTGGGACTCGAGAGCGCGACCGTCCAGATCACCATCGGCGAGATCGCCAAGAGCGTCGCGATCTATCTCGGCGTACCGTTTGCAGCAGGTTTCGTGAGCCGACGCGTGCTCGTCGCCACAAAGGGTCGAGCTTGGTACGAGCATACCTTCGTTCCGCGCATCAGCCCGATCACACTCGTTTCACTGCTCTTCACCATCGTCGTGATGTTCTCCCTGAAGGGAGAGACCATCGTGCAGCTTCCACTCGATGTCGTGCGCATCGCCATCCCGCTGCTGATCTACTTCGTCACGATGTTTGCGGTCTCCTTCTTTATGAGCAAGCGAGTAGGGGCAGACTACAAGCAGTCGGCGACGTTGTCGTTCACAGCTGCGTCCAACAACTTCGAGCTCGCGATCGCGGTCGCCATCGCAAGCTTCGGCATTCATAGCGGCGCTGCGTTCGCCGCGGTCATCGGACCGCTTGTCGAGGTACCCGTGTTGATCGGTCTGGTGAACGTGGCCCTGTGGGCGCAGAAACGATTCTTCCCGACGTCGTCATCTAGCGATGTGCGGCGGACAGAGATCACAGCATCTGGCTCGACTTCGTGAGCGTGAGGAGCATCCATGAGTACGGAACCCAAGACCACGTTATTTCTTTGCGTTGCAAACTCCGCTCGCAGCCAAATGGCGGAAGGGCTCGCCCGCAAGCTTTTCGGAGCGCACGCCCCCGTGATGAGCGCCGGCAGCGAGCCTTCTCACGTCAACCCATACGCGATCGAAGTCATGCGCGAAGTCGGCATTGACATTACGACCCACCACTCTAAGTCGGTCCAACAAGTCGACCCAGCCACAGTGAGCACAGTGATCACGCTGTGCGCCGAGGAAGTCTGCCCAGTATTTCTCGGCAAAGCGCAGCGCTTGCACTGGCCGATCGCTGATCCGGCTAGTAAAGACCCGACTATCCCTCGTGACGAGATGCTCACAAGGTTCCGTAACGCACGCGACACCATCCAACGCATGCTCGAGGCGCACGCGAAAGACAGCAGGCAAGTCTAAGACCCGAGCTGGCGCAGCCGAGCATGCCTAAGTGGCCGGCGACTCGCCTAGCACCCAGGTGAGAAGCGCCACCGTCACGCTGCGAACGATGTGCGAGCGTCGGGAGACGCAAAGAGGCGGAACTTCCACAGGTGAAAATACAGCATGTCGACCGCGCCAATCGGCGCGGCGATCGCAAGCAGAATGAGTGGAAGGGTTGTCATGTTGGCGTTCATGCTTCGGTAGGCTTTCGCGCGCGCGTGAGGTAGACAAACGCGCCGAGTGATAAGGCTCCGACTAACGTGACGACGATCAGCGTTCCGGTCAGGCCAGTGCTGTCTGTGAGGACTGCGCATGCAAATGGCGCTGCGGCGCGTGTGAGGAGCGATGGTGCGCTGAAGTTGCCGAGTGTTGCGCCTGCGCCTTCGAATCCTAAGAGCTCGACCGGGATCGCAGCTTTGCAGATGGTGATGAGGCCGTTTGCGGCGCCGTACAGCACGACGAAGGGGAACACGAGCCACGGGACGCTGCTGACACCTAACAACATGGCCGTAGACAGTGCGAGACCACCGAATGTGACACAACCTAGGGCGAGCGCGCTGTGTCGCTGGCCAAACATGCTTTCGAGCAATCGTCCGCCGACTTGCGTGATGCCCACTGTGGAGGCGAGCCAGACAGCGCGCTCATGGCTGATTTGCAGTGCAGTCAAGGTTTGGATGAGGTGTGCGCTGAAAGCTCCGGCAATGAACGCTGCGCCGGCGAATGCCAGGGCGAGCATCCGCGAAAGGCGCTGCGTTTCCGCAGACTGCGCTGGGTGCTGAGCTGCGCGTGCGATCGGCACATGGGATGCCGGCAGCACACAAACGTAGATCACTGAGCAAGCGAGCTGCGCGCCTGCGTAGCCGAAGCACGCACCGCGCCACGTGATCGTCTGGAGCAGCTGATGCGAGACGGGCCACGCGACCGTGCTCGCGAGGCCAGCGATCAGCGTGACGCCTGTGACGCTCTTGCGATAATTGGCAGGCGTTGCTTGCGCCAACGCGGCAAAGCACGTGTCGTACAAGCCGAGGGCCATCGCAATGCCCAACAGAGTCCAACTTGCGTAGAGCTCGAAGCGCGATGTCACCGACGCCAGGAGCGCAAAGCCGCACGCGCCAATCATGCCGCTGCTTGCGAGCACGAAGCGACCGCCCCTGCGATCCAACAGCCTGCCCGCCCACGGGGCGAGCAGGCCAGAAAGAACGAGGCTCCAGGTAAACACGCCAAACAACTCTGCGCTGCTGAGTTGCAGCTCCTGCTGTATGGGTGGGCCGATCACCGCGATCGCGTAGTACGACGTTCCCCATGCGAGGAGCTGCGCTATGCCGAGGCCTATCGGCAGCATGCCGCTGCGGCGGGTTGCTGCTTGGGTGCGCAGCAGGCGCTTGGTTGTGCGGGCTCCGCGATATCGGTGCTGCACACGCCGGTCTCTGGGAGCACGAGCTGCACTTCGTCGGCTGCTGCAACATCGCCAGCGAGCGCGGCGACGACGGAGCGCGCTTGTTCGTAGCCGGTGGCCATCAAGAAGTTTGGCGCGCGGCCGTAGCTCTTCGCGCCGATCGCGTAGTAGCCCGGCTCGGGATGCGTGAGCTCACGGTGGCCGTGCGGCGGAACGCTGCCGCAGCTGTGCACGTTGGGATCGATCAGTGGGGCGAGCGGTTCGGTGCTCTCCAGCCACGGATCGAGGCGCACGCGCAGCTCGCGCGCGAGTGATAGATCGGGACGCGCGCCGGTCGCGACGATGATCTCGTCGAGGCCTGCGATCGCGCGCGATCCGCTGCCATGCACGCGCAACTGATCCTGCTCCGCGCTCACGGCTTCGACCTGGAAATCGCTGATCAGCTCGAGCCTGCCTGCTTCCGTGAGCGCTCGCAGGTTGCTGCCCAGCGCACCGCGATCGGGCAAGCCATCTTTCGCGCCGCCACCAAAGATCCGCTGCAGCTTGGAGCTGCGGATCGCCCAACTGATACGCGTGCCCCGCTCCGTTTGTGCGAGCTCTGCGAGGCCGATCAGACTGCCAGCCGCCGAGTGACCCGAGCCCAACACCAGTACGTGTTTATTCGCGTAACGCGAGCGCTCGCTGCTGAGAATATCCGGCATGCCGTAGCGGATGCGCGCAGCGTGCGCCGCTTCACCGCGCGCAGGCAGACCATTGACGCCCATGGGATTGGGCGTGGCCCACGTGCCGCTCGCATCGATGACTGCCTTGGCTTCGAGTTGTTCTTCTCGCCCATCGGACAGCACATGCAGCAAAAAGCTGGCTTGCTCCCGGCCCACAGTCTTTACCTTGTCGAAGCCGCGTCGCGAGATCGCCGAGACTCGCGCATGGAAGCGAATATGTGGTGCCAACGCTCGCGCGAGTGGCTGCAAGTACTCCGAGCTCAGCTCGCCGGCGGTGGGCTTCCCGTCGGGGTTCGGCGGCAACCAACCGCTGCTCTCCAGCACGCGTGCTGCAGCAACATCAATATTCATTCTCCAGGGCGAGAATAAGCGCACATGTTTTGTGCTGCGGAAGCTCGCAGACACATCAGCGCTCGCTTCGAGCACGAGGAAAGGGAGATTGCGGGTCATCAGATGGGCAGCGGCGGCGAGCCCCACAGGGCCTGCGCCGATCACCACCACCGGCAATGTTTGCTGAGCAGTCATGGCAGAATCCTTTTCTTGCCGCGGCCAGGCGCAGAGGCGCAGCCGTTCAGGCATTCGAGCGCGTGACGTGTAGAATGAGGTGTTAGGTCAGTGACACGGCCGCGCGCATCCATGGAGATCGCACAGCAGTGGCGAGTGACGCGGATGAATTCCTTGCGCGCGCGCTGCACGCGACTCTTCGCGGCCGTCAGCGAGATCCCGAGACCGTCAGCGATCGATTGCATCGATCGGCCTTGCATGTCGGCCCAGCGTAAGAGCTGTGACTCTGCCTCGGGCAGTGCATGGAGCAGCGGCTCCATGCAGGCGATCACTTCGGCGCGCTCCGCCTCGGTCTCGCCGGTTACTTCGGTGGACTCGATCTCTTCCGCTGCGCGATCCAGGAGTCGCGCGTGTGCGCGGTAGTGATCGGCGATCGCGTTCCTCGCGATGCCAAACAACCACTGCGCCACATTGTCGATCTGCGTGTCTGGCGCTTTCGACATCGCGCGCTCCAAGATCAACTGCACGAGATCGTCTGCATCGGACGCGTTGTGAACGCGACGCAGCACGAACTGCTGAAGTGGCGTCAGAAACGCTGACCAGTCGATATCTTGGGCCGTCATCGCGACTCCTGGACCTGGCGCTCAGGCCTGGCAACCGCAGCTGCCTGGACGGGACGTCGAGTCTTTGCGTGCGGCGCCGCAGCAGCTCGCCTTGTCTTCCGGCTCGCAACACACGGCCTGTTTCGCCGAGGAACAGCACGATGCGGCGCGCTCGTCGCTCGATTGGGCCTGTGGCTGCACTTGAGTGGTCTCGTTCGAAATCGTCATTGCGTCTCCTTGGTTTTGCGCTCGTGGCGCTCTGATTAGAAGACGCGGACGGAGGCTGTCGGACGCAGACTATTTAGAGCGCCAACGCCAAACAAACCGCCGACGCGGGGCAAATCGAGGCGAACTCACGGGATTGCTGGATCTGCACAGCGGCTGCCGCACGCTCTACTTTCGCGAACCCGAGGCCCTGGAAGTATTCGGCCGCAGTCGTTGTGAGCAGATAGACGCAGCTCAGCCTGCGCTGTCGGGCAGCGCGCAGTCTGTCTGCCACGAGTACGCGGCCGAGGCCGCGACTGCGTTGCGCGGGCGCGACCGCCACCGAACGCAACAGCGCAACATCTGCGTAGACCTCGATGCCCGCGACGCCGACGAGCGCCGAGCCGTCGCGAATCAGCGCATAGCCTTCGGGGAAGGCGTCTGTGAGCCCTTCTGTCGGCAAGCTGACCGTTTGAAGCAGCTCTTGCACCGCATGAAGGTCTTCGGCTCTCGCAGGCGTTGGAATGGGCTCAGACACGGGTTTTTCCTTCCTACTATTGCGTCGCCGCAGCTGCGATGCGCGCTGTCTCTTTCGCGCGTTCCTCCACGCGCTCGCTGTAGCGATCGGTGAGGTAGTCGACGCGATCGCGCATCAGCAGCGTGAGCTTGAACAGCTCCTCCATCACGTCCACGACGCGGTCGTAGTACGCGGAGGGTCGCATGCGGTCGTCCGCGCCAAACTCTTGGTACGCCTTTGGCACCGAAGATTGGTTCGGAATGGTGAACATGCGCATCCAGCGACCGAGCACGCGCAGCCCATTGACCGCGTTGAACGACTGCGATCCGCCGCTCACCTGCATGACTGCGAGCGTTCTGCCTTGCGTCGGCCGGATGCTGCCCACAGCAAGTGGGATCCAATCGATCTGACTCTTCATCACACCCGTGACAGCGCCATGCCGCTCGGGGCTGCACCACACCTGACCCTCGGACCACACGGACAACTCGCGCAGCTCGACCACCTTCGGATGCGTCACCGGGGCATCGTCAGGCAGCGGCAGCCCGCGCGGATCGAACACGCGCGTGTCCGCGCCGAAGCGCTGCAAAATACGCTCAGCTTCGAGTGTGAGCAGCCGGCTGAAGGAGCGCTCGCGCGTCGAGCCGTAGAGTAATAAGATGCGAGGTGGATGCGTAGAGACTTGGCGCGGCTCGAGCGCGTCGCGCGTCGGCACGTGAAAACTCGGCTCCGAGATATTGGGCAATGTATCGGTCATGTTTTGTCAGCAGCTTTTGGCGCGTTTGCCACCCTTGCAGCAGTCCTCCCACAGGAAGCTGGTCAGACTCTCGAGCGCCTTGTAGTCCGCGGTGTGGATCGCAAACTTACCGTCCCGCGCGGCCACGATCAGCCCAGCTTGAACGAGCCGAGAAAGGTGGTGGCTCAATGTCGTCCAAGGCAAATCGAGCTTCTCTTGAATCGCCGTGGTGCTGACCCCCTCGGTCCCCGCCTGTACGACCCAACGCAAGATCGACAACCGCGCAGGATGCCCAAGTGCCCCAAACTGCTCAGCATGGCGGTCGAGCTTCGTTGCCATATCGCTATATATCTAGGTTTATAGATGAGTCTTGTCAAGGCCATATGCTTACGGCGGCGTCTTCGTAACAGCTGCACTGGTATGGGGCTGGCTTGATTCTCCCGTGGTAGGTTGCCGAGGTCATGCCCCGGAAGAGCTCCGCAACTAAAGAACCAGTCGACTGTGACAGCGTCGTCGCCTGGCTGAAACGCACTGGCACGAAGAAGGTGCGCGATGGAATGGCTCGCTACGGCATTCCGTCGACGCATGCGTTCGGCGTCACGGTCGGCGCGCTCAAGGCTTACTCGAAGACGATCGGCCGCGATCACGCGCTGGCGCAAGCGCTGTGGAAGACCGGTCACTACGAAGCGCGCATGCTCGCGAGCTTCATCGGAGACCCAGCCACGCTGACCGCCAAACAGATGGACGCGTGGGCTTCCGACTTCGACAACTGGGCGACCTGCGACACGATCTGCTTTCACCTGTTCGATCGCACGCCACTCGCATGGCCGCGCGTACACGCCTGGGCGACAGCGCGCGCAGAGTTCAAGAAGCGCGCAGCCTTCGCGCTGATTTGGGGCCTGAGCGTTCACGACAAGACCGCCGAAGAAACACGCTTTCTCGAGTGCTTCCCACTGATCGAACGCGCCAGCGAAGACGAGCGCGACTACGTGCGCAAGGCCGTAGACATGGCGCTGCGCGCGCTCGGTAAAAAGCGCAACCCGAAGCTGAATGCGGCAGCGCTCGATCTCGCCCAGCGCCTAAGCGAATCCGACGTGCGCTCCCAAGCGCTGATCGGTCGCAGCGCTCTACGTGAGCTCAAAACGCGCCGCTGACAGCGGCGTTACGGCCGCAATACCGGATGCCAAGGCTTGTCGGCGAAGGTCTCGACCCGCACGTCGACCATGGCCCGCAGCGCGGGAGAGATGTTGCGGTTTCTGGGGTAAACGGCGCTGCGCAGCAAGGCCCAATCATGCTGAACGGTGGCTTCGACCGCGAGCGCGCAGAGGAAGTGCTGCAGCGGCAGCAGGCCGAGCTCGTATCGTTCGGTAGGCCGTTCTTCGCGAATCCTGACGTCGTGGCCCGTACCGCGCGGCGGGCCGAGCTGGCCGATGCCGATGCCAACACCTTCTACACGCCGGGCGTCGAAGGCTACGTCGACTATCCGGCGCTCTCAGCTGCATGAGCTAACAGCGTTTCGTTTCGCCCCCACCCGTGCGCGGACACGCCTTTGCAGGCATGTGCGCGCATTTCGTTTTGATGCACCGTGTGAGTCCGGCGCCATCAGCTGCATCGCAATTGAGTCAGGGGTGAGTCGACGCAGCGCAAGTCGCTCCGTACTTGCCACCACGTTGAGCGACTCCTGCGTTAGGCAGTGAGCGCTCTCGGGATTCGGCAAGGTGTTGGCCGCGCTGGTGCGGAGTTTTGCCCCCGTGATCCCATCGAGTCGAGCAGGAACTGGGTGAATCACCACCCACCTTCTGTTTGTCACACGAATGCCATCAAAGCTTCACAAAGCCGGCATCCACCAATTTTAGTTAGTGCGCCAACCAATGAAGCCAACGACCTTTGAGTACCTTGCACTTTGTACCACACTGCTTGGGCTGTCAGCTCCGGCTTTGACGCAGGCGCAGACCGGCGACCCTGTCCCCTTGGACGCGAACGCACCACTGACCAGCGCTCCGGCTGCGGAGCCTGCTGTCACAGCGCCAGCCCCAGCCCCAGCCCCTGCGCTTGCGCCGCAACCTGACCTGCAGCCGGAAGCGGCCGCGGCGGCCGCGCCGAGCGCAGAGCCGAAAGAAGAGCCTGAAAAGAAGGAAGACAAGCCGCATCCGGCGCCTTGGTATGAGCTGCTCAAGATCCGTGGTTACACGCAGATGCGTTACAACCGGATCCCGTCGTTCGAAGAGAACGACAAGATCATCAATGACCAGGGCGACAAGTACATCGGCAACGGCAGCGGCTTCGGCATCCGCCGTGCGCGCGTGATCTTGTACGGCGACGTGCATGAGCGCGTTTCGGTGTACTTGCAGACCGACTTTGCCTCGGCGATCGGCGATCAGAACCACGTCGCGATCGTGCGCGACTGGTACGCCGACGTGTTCCTCGATGCGGCGAAGGAGTTCCGCCTGCGTATTGGCCAATCCAAAGTGCCGTACGGCTTCGAGAACATGCAGTCGTCTCAGAATCGTCTGCCGCTCGATCGTAACGACGCGATCAACAGTGCGGTCAAAGACGAACGCGATCTGGGTATCTTCGCGTATTGGGCGCCCGCCGCGAAACGCGCGCTGTTCAAGCGTTTGGTCGACGACAACCTGAAGGGCTCAGGCGACTACGGTGTGCTCGGCCTCGGTGTGTACAACGGTCAGACTGCGAACCGCTTCGATCGCAACGGCAACTTCCACGTCGTCGGTCGCCTCACCTATCCAATCGAGATCGGCAGCCAAATCCTAGAGATCGGCGGCGGTGGTTACACGGGCTTGTACCAAGTCACGCTGGCAGAAGACTCTGACTTCTACACGCGCGACTCCGACGGCAGCCTTCGCGACGCGCGTGCGTACGGTCAGCTGGTGTTGTACCCGCAGCCGCTCGGCATCGTGGTCGAGGTCAACGGCGGTGTGGGTCCGCAGATGGGCCGGCCCGGCAATGACGACCGCAACGAGATCAAGAGCCGCGAGCTGTTCGGCGGTTACGCGCAGCTTTTCTACATGTTCCGCGACGTTGCGGGCACCGTCTCGCTCAGTCCGTATGTGCGCGGTACCTACTACGACGGTGGCAAGAAGTTTGAGACCAACGCGCCGTACTACCGTGTGCGCGAGCTCGAAATGGGCCTCGAGTGGCAGCTGCTCAAGGCGCTCGAAGTGACCGCGGTCTACACGATCACGGACCGCACATCCTCCAAGTCGCCGTACGATCGCCAGAAGGGCCACATTGCCCGCTTGCAGGTTCAGGTCAACTACTGATCTGAGCGCTGACATCCGCCCGAGCCCGATGCCCGCTGCGCTGCACTGCGCTGCGCGTCGGGCTCGCTGCGTTTAAGTCCCCTGCAGGTCGGGTGATGCAGGGGCGGGTCGCTGAGATGTGTGCTCGCTGTGGTTTAGGTCACTTGCGCGCTAGGCCCGGTATGGCCGCATGCTGCTGACGGCGGCAGTCGCGATGCCGCTGTAAGCTGCAGGGAGTGAGGCCGCTGATTCCAGCAACACAGCTCGTAGCGTCGCTGACGGCCGGAGCACAGCTCGTTGTCGCAGTGGGACTGGTGTTGAGCAGCTGTTCGCGCGGACAGGATGCGGTCGGGCCAGGGCTTGCTCCCGACTCGCAGGTGGAGGCGGCTGTCGCGCTACAGTACGCCGGCTGCTTGCGCGTAGCGCGTGAGGACAGCGCCTGGTGCGAGCTCAGCGCGCAGCGGTCTCTGACGCTCTGGTGTTTCACGGTCGCGTGCCCGCTGCAGGTCACGAGCGATCGCGGCCTGCTCTCGCTCGCACGCAACGCCGAGGTCGAGCAGGGCGCACGCTTCGAGCTGGTCGTGCCGAAGGGTGTCCGTGCGATCACGTTGCAGGTGGGCGAAGCACGCAGGACGTTGCACCTCGCAGACGCACTGGATCATCCAGCACTGTCCCAAGCACGCGAGCTACGCGAGAGAGGCAACCTCGCGCAGGCCCGCCAACTGCTCGAGCGCTTAGCGTCGCAGCTAGAAGCGGAGCCCGCTGGGCATGCGGAAGTGGCGCGAGCGCACCAAGAGATTGAGGGTGCCGCGTCGCAGGTTGTTACGCAGTCAGCGGTGGAGCGCGCTGCGGCCGGTCCGTTGAGCGCGCGCGGAGTCCAGGGTTCTGCGCGTGCGGCGTTGATTGGTGCGTTGGGTGCCGCGCCAACCGCGCGTGGTGCGTTGCAGGCTGGGCCTTTGCCTGTGGCTGGAGGAGACTACTTGGTGCTGCGGCGACGCGCGCGGGCTGAGCTCGCGCGTATTGCGCTCCAGGAAGCTGATTATGCTGCAGCGGCCAGCGGCTTGTTGCAGAGCTTCGATGAGGCAATGGCCTTGGGTCGCGTGTCTGAAGCGATCAGCGACGGGACGGCGTTGTCGTTCGTGCTGAGCGCAAACTTGCGGCGCTTCGAGCAAGCACGCGGTGTGCTCGCGCGCGTGGAGACCGTCGCTGCAAAGGACGACACTGGGCGTGCGCTTCTGCCGCACTATCAAGGAGTGCTGGCGCTCGAGACTGGCGACTTGAGGCTCGCACTGCGTTTGTTTCGCGAAGCGGTTCGCGCCACTGCACGGCTCGGTTTGCGTGAGCACGAGCTGCTCGCCCGCGAACAAGAGGCTTGGACGCTCTCGTTGCTCGGTCAGCACGCGGCAGCGATCGCCGCGCAACGCGTGCTCGCTGACAGTGTGGACAGCGAAAACGGTTGCAAGCGAGCCGATCGCTTCGAGAGCGTCGTATGGTACGCGCTGCTCGCGGGCGCATCTGACACCGTGCTCACTGACATTGCCCGTAACTACAGCGAGCGTGCTGGGCGCGCGCTGCAGGGCTGCACGTCGCCGTGGCGACAGCGCAATCACGCGGTCAATGCGGGCTTGCTCGCCGAGCAGCGCGGCGACCTCGCGGCGGTGCAAGCAGCGCTGCAGACACTCTCGGGTGAGCAAGCTGTCGAAGATCCTGTGCTCGAGGCATGGGAGCTGCTGTTGCGTGGCCGCTATGCGCTGCAAGCAGGCGCGGCCGAGCGTGCGCTTGCGACGTTTCAGCAGGCGCTCACGGCTTGCCAGCGTCACGGCTTGTGGGAGCCGGAGCTCCTCGCGCAGCTGGGCGTCGCGCGGGCGCTCAAGGCGCTCAGGGGGCCGGTCGCCGCGCTTCAGGCATACCGCGACGCGGAGGACCTGCTCGACCGCAGCCTGCAGCGCGCTCCACTCGCAGAAGGTTTAGGCGGTGCACGGCATGCGCGCGAAGCGGGCACGTACGAGCTGATGGAGTTGCTTCTGCAGCAGCGCGACACCGCGGCAGCGCTCGCTGTTGCGCGCCGCGCGCGCGCCCGCTCACTCATGCTGCATTCGGCGCAAGAACGGGTGCCCAGCTTGACCGATCATGATCGAGCGCGTTGGGAAAATCTGCTCACGCGCTACCACAGAAGCCGCGAGCAAACTGCCACGCTGCGAGAGACCGCCTGGCAGCTACCACGCGCGCGGCAACGTGAACGCACGCGCGAAATCGCAGACAGCGAACGCACCGCGCGCGAGGCACTCGATGATGCGATGGGACTGGTGCTCGCGAACGCGTGGCGCGAACAGCAGCCGGATCGCGGGCTGGAACATGGTGCCGGGCCGGACGTCGAGCCGGAGGGGCGGGCGACGCTTGCTCTGTTTGCGGGCGTGCACGGCATGCATGGGTTTGTTTATGGGTGTGGTCCGCTGCGGCATCTCGAGCTGGGTGATGCGGAGCAAGCGGCGGCTTGGCTTGCGCCGTTTGTTTCGGAGCTGGCCTGCGCTTCGGAGCTGCGGGTGATCGCGCCGGCGTCGCTGAGCGGGATCGATGTGGCGAGCTGGGAGCTCGATGGTGTGCCTGTGCTGGAGCGCTGGGCGGTGAGCTACGGTTTGGATGTTCCGCAGCGCACGGCGGCGGCGAACCAGCAGGGCACACTGCGTGTGGTCGACCCGCGCGCAAACCTGCCGCTGGCTGCGCGCGAAGCGGACCTGAGCTTGCCGAGCGCCTTTGCTCCGTTGCGAGCTTGGACCGGAACCGCAGCCAACCGCGGCGATGTGTTGAGCGAGCTTCCGGGACTCGTGTTGTTCCACTACGCAGGGCATCACCGCTTTGCGGGTGCAGAGGGTGCGGACAGCGAGTTGTTGCTAGCCGGGGCAACGCTCTCTGTAGGCGACGTCCTGACGCTAAAGGCGGCACCCCGCTTCGTCGTGCTCAGCGCTTGCGACAGCGCGCGGCTCGAAGCGCCGGGCTTCTCCGCAGGCATGGACCTCGCGTACGCGTTCGTTCTGAGCGGAACGCAAGCAGTAGTCGCGGCGACACGCCCCGTGCACGACGAGCTCGGCTACGCCATGTCTCAGGCTCTCTACGCCGAGCTGGCCGCAGAGCCCGGCGAACGCGACCTCGTGAGAGCGTTGCGCGCAGCGCAGCTACGCATCAGACGCGAGCTGCCGGCCGCAGACTGGAGCGCATTCCGCGTCATCACACACTGAAGCAGTGGGGTCGCTACGGCAAGGTCACTTCGAGCTGCCAGGCTTGCCAGCCTTCGCCGTGGAGCGTGTGTGGATCGCGTGCCGCTGCGAGCGGCAGTGCTTCGGGGCGGGCCAGTGTGACTAGTAAACGAACGGTGCCGCTGCCGGGAATGGTCGCGCGGTCTAGCCGTACGCGCAGTGACCCGTGTGGGCTCTGTTCAACATGCGCAGACAGCTCGATGTTTTCAGCGCCGCGTTGCAGTTGCACGTGCACTTCTAGCTGCCCCGGGACTTCGTTTTCGGGTCGTAGCTCGAGTTCGAGCTTGCCACCCGCAGGCACAGCCAATGGACCTTCGTTGCGCGCTTGGGCCTCGCCGCGGTAGTCAGAGCTCGCGCGCGCATCCAGGCTGTATTCCGGAAGCGTGTCTGGCTCGCGCACGGGATCGAGGAACAACAGCACGCCTGCTGCTGCCGCTAGAAGCGGCAGCGCGACGCTCATCCAAGCTCTCAGCGGTTTCGGCGCTGGCTTCGGCTCCACGCGTCGCGGCTGAGCCCTTGCGCTCGGGCGCTTGCGCTTGACCGCTGGTTGTCCGGTGTTCGAATAGGCTGACTGGATCGCCGGCTCGGCAGCGTTCTGATTTGCGGGTGCGGCGCTGCCGGCCAGCGCCGCCAATGGCTGCCCTAGATGCTCGCTCTGCGGCGCGTTGTTCGCGCGCAATGCTTCCTGCACACGCTGGACGATGCGCGCCTGGCTCTCGGCCGACAGCGGCTGCGTCGCAAGCGCGAGCGTGGTGTCGACTTTTTGCGAGCTGATGGCTCGCTGCAGAGACTTTGCCCGGCTATCCGGATCGCACAAAGCCTCCAGCTCTTGATACTCGAGCTGCTCCTCACGCGCGAGCGTGCCAAGCGCCTCAAGCATACGCAGGTGCTCTTCGCTCATGGTCCCCTCCGCAGCTTGATGCCGCTCACGGCGGCAGGTATGCCCGGTGCGGCTTGGTACGGGTGCTCCGCCTTGATCTCGCGCAACGCAGCTTCTGCTGCTTGTCCGAGCCGTCGACGCCATTGATGTACTGCGTTGGCTGAGAGATCCATGTGCGCACACACCTCTTCGACCGACTCCTGCGCGACGAACAAGCGCTCGAACAGCTCCATGCCACGCGCCGACAGTTGTGCCTGCAGGCGCTCTAGCAGCCGCGTCAAGATCTCCCGCGAGCTCGCGATAGCCTCGGGCAGCGGCGCCGACTCCGCCACATCATTTGCGACCTCCTGGTCGAGCGACTCCGTTCGCAGCTGCGCGCTGCGCGTCCGCAAGATCGAGGACACGCGCCGCTGCGCGAGCAAACCCACGAAGTTGGCGAGCGATAGCCCACGCGCAGGATCCCACGCCTTGAGCGCCTTGCCGTCTGCGGTAAAGAGCGCAACGAACACTTCTTGCGTGAGATCTGCGACATCGCTCCGGATGTCGCGTGAGCGCGCATCTGGCCTGCGTAACAGCGCCCGCGCCACGCGCGCTTGTACGACCGGCGTGGCGATGCCGAGCAGCTCAGTGAGAGCGTTGGCGTCGCCTGCGATCGCCTTGCGAATGCGTTCGGGTTCCATGCCTGCTCGCCCGTTCGGGCGGTCCTCGTGCGTGCGGCGTGCCGCGCAACTGCCGCTATGCACAGAGCATATCGCGATGGCGCTGCGTTGAAAGGCCGTCTGTGTGTAGGCGAAGAGGGTGGGATGTGTCAGCAACATGTGCGCTGCGCTTTCCGGAGCTTGGTCAGAAATACACCGCGACCACGCTAGATCCTGACGCGGCTCGAAATCGTTCGCGCCGAAAGAAGATCGTGATGCAGCTCTCAGCGGCAGCGTTTTGGTGTGCTCGCGCACTTGGCGCCTACCCGCGCCACGTGACACAAACGGGCAGATGGGCGCTGTGAGGTTTACTGGCGCATGACTATAACCACGAAGTCGATCGTCGCAGCGACGCTGTTCGTCGTATGCTTAGCAAATACAGTTGTCCGTGCTCAGAACGTTTTCCGATGGCGGCCTGGAGAGCGCCCGAATCAGTTCTGGATCGCTACGCAGCGCTCGGGCTGCGAGAACGTGCGCGGTCAGCAAGGTGTTTGGGTGGCGCGGACGATCTTCGCGGCGCAAGAGACAAAGACCTGGACGTGCAGCTACGCGTGGTCAAGCGATCGGTCGAGCGCGCCCGAGCTCGGACTATTGCAGCGCATCGCAGAGCGAATCGAGCAGGATGTGCCCGTCGTCAGCACGAGCGCTAGCGACCCAGAGCTCGAGGATTTCTGGTTCGAGCCACTCTATCAACGCGCGCGCGCTCGTCTGGACATTCCAGAGACACGCGACCCGCATCCGGCTGCCCGCACCGTGCGCGTGGCCGTGCTAGACACCGCGGCCGACAGTGCGAAGGGAATCATCGACCGCAGCGGGCACGGCCGCGCAGTCGGCCGCGTGGTCTCCGAGCTCGCTTGCGGCGACTTAAAGTCGTGCGCGGCGGTGGTCTCGCACGTTTCTGCGCTCTCACTCGACTCAAATGAGCCGAACGTCATCCGACAAGCCGGAGTCGGAGCAGGCGCGCTTGGCACGCGCGGTGAGCTCGCCAGTGTGATCAATCAGGTGGTTACGAGCTGGGAGAAAGAACGCGACTCGGGCAAGGGCCCCAAGCGCTTGGTGATCAACCTGAGCTTGGGCTGGAGCGGTTGTTGGGAGAGCGGCCAAGGCGACGGCCCGTTGGCAGGTAATCTGATCAACAACAAGCGCAGCTTGGGGTCGCAAGAAGTGATCAAAGCCTTGGCGCGCGCGAGCTGTGCTGGTGCGCTCGTTGTTGCTGCGGGCGGCAACAGCCCCGACGACGCCGTGTGCGCGAAAGAAGCCCGCTTGGGCAATCGTCCGCGTCACGTCTTTCCGGGTCTTTGGGGAGGCACGCCGCTCCAGCCAGATGTATGCAAGCAGCTGTTCGGACGCCCGCCCGCGATCAAAGAGACTGTGCCGCTGCTGATCGGCATCGGCGCAGTGGAAGAAGACGACGATCAGCTGTCGATCACCGACCACGAGGCGAATCTCGTCGCTTACGGGCAGTCGTTGGTGGTGCCCGATGCTGCGCACGACACTGGCTACAGCTTGCAGCTGAGCGGCACGTCGATGAGCGCGGCCGCAGTCTCCGGTGTGGCAGCAGCCGTGCTCGGCTACCGGCCGGAGCTCAGCAATCCAGAGCTGGTGCGCTTGATCCGCAATGCAGCATTGAAGCTGCGAGCGGCGCCGTTGTCGGGCGCGCCCGGCGCCAAAGACTTCATCTGCAACTCCGCATTCGACGCGGAGAGCTGCAAGGACGTGCGCCGCGTCCGCTTGTGTAAGACGCTCGAGGACGCAAAGGTCGGAGTGAGCTGCGCGATCGCCAGCAGCAAGCTCGGTTTCGCGACCATGAGCCCGATCGCGCCCGCGCTGCCGGTCTTGGATTGCAACAGCTGTGGCGCGGCTTGTCCTGCAGAGTGCGCTCTCTTGGACGAGCCTGAGGACGCAATCACGCTGCCATGGGTGGCTCCCCAGCCAAAGCCTCCGGCGTGCGGGACCTGTGCAGCTGTGCGCTCGCAGCTGCTGTTTCAAGCGCAGTTCAAGTTCGTCGTGAATCACGCCGTGCTCAAGCTGTTCTGGGCCGACGGCTCCGAGCAAGGTTACGGGCTGACCGACGCGGACCTGGCAGGCACCTCGCCCACCACGTGGCAGTTGCCGCCCGGCGCGGCAGGCGCGACCAAGGCGAAGCTCTCGTACCGCGTGGGGACAAGGAAAAAGCAGACTGGCGACGTCGACATCCTCGACCTCCCGCCGTTCACACCTGATGAGCTCCCGAGGGTCGTGGTGCCATGAGCCTGCGTGGGACCATGTTGTGTGCGCTCGTGCTCGCGCTTGGCTGCACCGATAAGCCCAGCACGCCTGACGATGCTGCGGTCCCGCTCAGTAAGCACGACCGCTTCGTGCTTAACGACGATAGCAACACCTGGATCGTGCGCCGGATGAAGAGCAGAGCTGCGAGCTCCGAGATCCCGATGCGCGACGCGGGGCGTAGAAGCAACATCATCACGGTGCCCCGGATCTCCGTGGATGGCGGCGTGATCCCGTCCCGGCCTCGACCCGAGCCCCGGCCAGAAGAAGACGAAGAAGACCCCGTGCCGAACGACGCAGGTCAAACGCTGCCAGCAGATGAAGAGGATGCCGGCAGCGCCGAGCCACCACCCTGCGACTCGCCGCGCTGCTTGTGCAAGAGCATTTGCGAGCGCGGTCTAAAGCTCGAGTGCCCATCAGAAGACAGCCTCGACGTGTGCATCGAACAATGTAGCGTCATCATTTCTGGGTGTTACGATCAGTTGCTCCGCGTCTTACGCTGCTCGGTCGAGCTCCCGGATGCAGCATACAGCTGTGACCCCGATATCGAAGTGTTCGTCATGGACGGCTGCGAGGCCGAAAACAACGCGCTCGATATGTGCAGCCTCTTCTGAGCGGCTGGCACGTGGCTTGCTGACTTCGGAGACGGAGGCAGTGAGTGATGAACACCCGTGCTTATTTTGCTTGGGGTTTTGGCGTGGCGTGTCTGTTGGCCTGTGGCGAGGCTGATGACAAGATGCCTACTCCGCCTCTTACACCTGCTGCTTGCAAGCAGCAGTGTGACGTGACGGAAATGGAGTGTGAGGACGATTGTGCTACGGCGCTCTGTCGTTCCGATTGTGAGAACGCGCACGAGGCATGTCTCTCTGGCTGTGCCCCGTCGGATGCCGGCGCGGACGGAGGCTCGGAGAGCGACGACTCCGACGCTGGAGAGCTGCCGCGCTTGCAACAAGATCAAGCGCTCGGCGGGTCATCGCAGCCGGGACAATCGGGCAGCAGCGCGCCCGGGCCGGCTCAAGAGCCTGCAGCTGATGGCGGCGTTTCGGGCTCGGGCGGAGCGGGCGGAACCGGTGGCGCGGGTGGCACTGGCGGCGCGGGCGGCACCGGTGGCGCAGGCGGCACCGGCGGCGCGGGCGGCGTTGGCGGAGGCGCAGCTGGCGGCGGCGCCGGTGGCATATCCGGGAGCTTTGCACCCATCGGCGGTCGCGGTGGCGAGGGCGGCACCGGACCGATCGCTGGCGTCGGCGGGCGATTCCCAAATCTGCCGATGGGCGGCTTCGGCCCCACGGGCGGAGAGTTTTTCCCCGAGCCTTGAGCCTCTAGTTTTGAGGCGGCCGTGCGCTGTCGAGGCGCACCTGCCGCCGCACGGGCAGCCGCTCACAGCGGCGGAGCCGCATTCTCGCTAGCCCGCGCGCGGTGTGCGCCCTGCCGCCGTGCGCGTCCGTGTCTTACAGTCGGCTGACTCTCCCCACGCTGCTTGAGACGGTGGTTTTCCGCTATTCTAGGCCATCCGAATGACGCATTCGCAGGGTGGGTGAGGGGGCAGCCGATGGGTCTGGCCACCGATACGAAGGCGCCGTCTGAGGGAGAGCCTCAGTCGTCTTTGCCGATTGCATCGATCGCGGGTCGTTACCGCGTGATCGAGCAATTGGGCGCGGGTGGCGTGGGCGTGGTGTACCGCGTGCGCGATGAGGCCGGCGGATCGAGCCTCGCGTTGAAGCAGCTGCTGTCGGCGCAGACGGGCCCACGCAGACGCAAGTTGGAGAGCTTGTTCGAGCGCGAATACCACACGCTCGCGCGCCTCAAGCACCCGTGCATCATCGAGGTGTACGACTACGGACTGTCTGACTCCGGGCCGTACTATACGATGGAGTTGTTAGACGGTGGCGACCTGCAGCAGCATTCTCCGCTGCCTTGGCTGGATGTCTGTCGCTACATGTGTGAGGTCGCATCGTCGCTCGCGCTTTTGCACGCGCATCGCTTGGTGCATCGCGATATCACACCGCGCAACATCCGCCTGACAAACGCCGGGCGCGCGAAGCTGATCGACTTCGGCGCGCTGAGCGCATTTGGTCCCGCGCTGGACATCGTCGGCACGCCTTTGTGCATGGCCCCGGAAGTCCTGCAACGCGGCGCGCTCGACCAACGTAGCGACCTGTTCGCGCTGGGCGTGGTCGCGTACTACGCGCTGACCGGCAAACACGCGTTCCCTGCACGCACGACCGAAGAGCTGCCCGAGTACTGGCGGCGCGGACCGGTGGCGCCGACGCAGCTGCGAGCGGACATTCCGACCGAGTTGAGCGGCTTGATCATGTCGCTGGTGCGACCCGATCCGCTGTCGCGGCCGCTGCACGCCGCACAAGTGATCGATCAGCTCAGCGCGATCGCAGGCATCGAGGTGAGCGACGCGGAGCTCGCTGCCGAGAGCTATCTCGCGAGCGGGCGCTTGGTCGGGCGTGCAGTCGAGCAAGAGTGGATGGAGCGGCGGATCTCCAGCGCGCTGTCTGGGCACGGCACGGAGGTGTTGCTCTCGGGCGCGGCGGGCATCGGCAAGACGCGCATGTTGCACGAGGTCGGGCTCGACGCGCAGCTGCTCGGTGTCCACGTGCTGCGCGCCGATGCGCAAGCGACCTCGGGTTATTTCGGCGTGGTTGTGCGGCTCGCGCTCGAGCTGCTGGAGCGCGGAGGAAAGAGCGCCCGCACGAGCGTTGCGCCCTATGCGGGGTTGCTAATGCAGCTGTCTCCCGAGCTGCGTGAGCGCTTCGCGGATGTGCAGCCTGAGCCGCTGCCGCCCAACTTAGCCGAGCTGCACGCGCGCTTTCAGGCGGCGCTGCTGTGTTGGTTTTCAGCGCTCGCCGACGAGCAGCCGCTGCTCGTGCTCGTCGACAATGTGCATGTAATCGATGAGAGCTCGGCCGCGTTTCTGGTCGCGCTCGGCAACGAAGCGAGCGCGAAGAAACTGCTGCTTGTGTACGCGCTGCGCATGGGCGATGCCATCGTGTCGCCGCAGCCGGTCTCGGTGCTGCGCACGCGCAGCGCGCAGCTCAAGCTCGACGCGCTCAGCGCTGCTGCGTGCGACGAGCTCGTGCAGTCACTGTTCGGCGCGGTCGACAACAGCGCGCGGCTCTCGAAGCTGCTCTTCGAAAAGAGCGCCGGCAATCCGCAGCACTGCATGGAGCTCGCGCGCCTTTTGGCTCGCTCGCACGTCGCGCGCTACGTGGCTGGTACGTGGGTGTTGCCCACGCAAGTGTCGAGCGAAGAGCTGCCCGATCGCTTGGAAGATCTGTACGCCGCGAAGCTCGAGAGCTTGGATACCGGCGCCCGCTCGCTCGTGGATGCGCTGTGCCTGCACCAGAAGCCGATCGCACTCGAGTTTTGTGTCGCGTTCGCGGAAGGGCTGTCAGAGGCGCAGAGTCACGCGGCGCTCGGCAGCCTGATGGCCGAGCAGATCTTGATCTGCACCGAAGGCCGTTACCAGTTCGCGCAGCAGGGCTTGCGCAATCGCTTGATGGAGTCGCTGCGCGTAGAGCGCGCGCGTGCGCTGCACAAACGCGCCGCGAGCGTGCTCGAAGGCACCGAAGAGCTCGAGTTGCGCATGCAGCGTGGCTGGCACCTGCTGCGCGCCGGCGAGGAGCTCGCGGGCGCAGAGCTGCTCGCGAGCACCAGTCGCGCATTCATCAATACGGCGTCAGCGCGCGAAGAAGGGCAGAGCGTGATCGCAGCGTTGTGCACGGCGCTGGAGGTGTACGAGCGCCACGGCCGATCCCCACACGAGCGCGCGGCGCTGCTCTTCCCGCTGGTGTTGATGTGTTACTACTGTCCCGATCACAGTTTGATCTTACGTTATGCGCCCAAAGCCCTACGCTTGGGCCGTGAGATCACGGGCCTCGGCTTTGCGGAGAAACTATTTCCGATGGTGGGCAAGCAGCGCGCGCTCGCCATGGGCTTGCGCCGCGCGGAGCGGCGCTTCGAGCGGGAGCGCAAGCGCGGCCTGCAGCTGACCCTGGCCCATGCGATCGCGTCGTTCAGCTCGCTCGTGCCCGCCTCGATGGGCGCGTTCGGTTGTCACTACGACACGGCAGGTGCCGAGGAGCTGGGCCGGCTCGCCGAGCCGCTCTCATTGTTCGATGACAACAAGCTGCCTGCGCTGATCTACATCTGGAAGCAGTCGCAGGAGCACATGGTCCGCGGCCTGGAAGGCGAAGCGCACGCGCTGATCTCGCGGGTGCTCGCGCAGTTCGATCAACCAGCGATCCGTCAAGCGCTGGGCGACGCGCATTGGCGCTCGCTGCGTGGCGGCGCGATGTTCATCCTGGGTTTAGTGACCTGTTATCGCGGCAGCCCGGAAGCGGTCAAGGTCGCCGATGACATGGATGCTACGGGTATTCGGCTGTGGGCATTCGTCGCCGATCAAGTGCGCTTGCTCCACCACTGCTTCCGCGGCGAGGTCGGTCTCGTGCAGCACTATCGCGAGCGCGTCGAGCGCGCCGCGATGCTGGGGGGCCCGACCTGGCACACGGAGCTGTTTTGGCCCGCCGCGATGCTGCACGGCGAGGTGCTGTGCGGCGACACGATCGCGGTACGTCGCACCTATCAGGTGCTGGAGCGGACGGCGCAAGAAGTGCCCACGTTGCGCGTGCAAGCCGACTGCGCGCGCGCTGCATATCTAAGCCTGCGCGGGGATCACGTCGAGGCGGTCGAGTTGTTCGAGCGCGTTGCGGCGCAGCTCAGCCCGCGCCGCAGCGTCGCGTGGCTGCCGGTGCGCGGTGAGCTCGCGCTGGCGCTCAACCGCGCGGGCGAGCACGAGCGCGCCAAAGCGTTGCTGCTCGACACCATGACTTATGTCACGGACACCGATCGCTCGGTACGTGTGTTGTGTTTCGAGGTGCGAAGGCAGCTCGCGGTCGCACGGGCTGCGCTCGGAGACAGCGAACAAGCGATCGCGGCGATCGAGCACATGTTGAGCGAATACCAGCCGGACGATAATCCGCTGCTACTCGGCTTACTGCACGAGACCCGCGCGCAGTGCGCTTTGAGCCTCGATGATCACGCTGGCTTCGAGGCGCACTTGGCGCACGTCGACACGTACTTTCGTAGCACCCGCAATCCCGTGCTGATCGCGCGCATCAGTCAGCTCAAGCTGCTCGCGGTCGCGCACGCCGAGCCAGGCAGCTACCCGCCGCAGGTCGCGCTTGGCAGTGAGCTCCGCTCGGTGCTGAGCTCGTCGCGCAGCTTCTTCTCGTTTCCCGAGTTGAGCTTGTCGCCCGATCGCTACCGGCATGCGCTTCGGCTGCTGGTCGAGAACGCTCGCGCCCGAGGCGGTTGCTTGTACCTGCGCGAGGCCGATCGTTTGCAGCTCGTAGCGGCAAGTGGAAATCATGAGCCGCCGCGCGAGCTGGAGCACGAGCTGCTCGCGCGCATCGAGCGCTCGCAGTCGTTGCTCTTGGAGCTCGACTCGCTGGACGACGAGACGCGCGTGTTCGACTCCAAGCCGGCGGCGCCCCCGTCGCTTTCCCAGAGGCCTGCGAACGACGGTGAGACCTTGCGGCCCACCCGCTTGTTCAGCAGCGCGCCTGCGCCGCGCAACCACGAGGCGCACCGCGTGGTGGTGCTCACAGCGCGCATCGCGGGCACATCCAAGCCTATCGGTGGCGTGATTTTGACCCTAGATCCCTCGGGCGGGCCCGAGCTGGACCAGCGGCTTTTGCACGCGGTGGCCGAGTCGCTGGTCTAAGTGCCCTGACTTGGCTTTGACAGCGGCGCGAGTGGTGTCCAGACTTGGGCCCATGTCCAGGCACGTGTTTTACAGCTTGCACTACGACGCTGACCGCAGCCGGGTCGCGAACATCCTCACCAGTAAAGCGCTCACGGGCAACGTCGAGTTGAAGCTAGCCGAGTGGGATAAGCTCAAGCGCTCCGGCGAATTCGCTGTAAAACGCTGGATCGAAAGCTCACTCAAGGGTCGCTCCTGCACGGTGGTATTGGTTGGGGCCAGTACGGCTTCCAGGCCTTGGATTCATTACGAGATCAAGCGCTCCGTGGAGCTCGGGCTCGGCCTGTTCGGCGTGCACGTGCATCAGCTCAAGGATGGGAAGGGGAAGCTGACCAGTCAGGGTGACAATCCCTTTTTGCACCCGGCCACCGGCCTGGGACCTGCCGCGGCCAGCATCGCCCTGTACGACCCGCCTGAGCCGGAGCACGCGTACCACTACATCGCCGACAACCTAGCGGCCTGGGCCGACGAGGCGGTAGCGACGCGTGCGACTAACGCGTCGCCTCAGTAAGTGTTAGAATGCGCCTGGTGTTGGCGAAGTGCCCCGTCCCACTGGGGAGGTTCTGGCCTTGTACGAGCTGAAGGTACTGTTTGCGACTGACTTCGACGGTCAGAAATCCGACATCGAAGCGGGCTTGCAGCTAGCGACCAAGCTCGCGCGCGAGCGCGCTGCGACGCTGGTTATCCTACACGTCGTGCGGATCGATCCTGCCGACGGTGAAGCCAATCTGTACCGTGCCGTGGATCTCGTGACTGACAGCTCGCGCCGCAAGCTCGAGCGCTTGGTTCCGAACGATCTCGGCGTTGCCTTTCGCCACGCGCTCGAGGTCGGAAACCCCGAGCAGCGCATCGCTGCTTTCGTCGAGCGCGAGGGCGTCGAGCTGCTCGTGATGGAGACGCGGGTCCGCTCGGGGCTCAAGCACCTGCTGGGCCGCAGCCTGGTGGAGCGCTTGGTGCAGCGGGTACGTTGCCCGGTCGTGACGTTCTGTGCCCGCAACATGCCGCGCGAGCAGCTGCCGTCGTCGACGCCGACAGCGGCGTCGCCCGAAGCGCTGCGTCGGCTGCTCGATACGCGCGTGAATGCGTTGGTGACTTGGATGCACCTGCAGCGTGAAGCTGCCCGCTGCATCGCCGAGCAACCGTCGATCCGCGAGGCGATCGCGACGGTGTGTCGTAACCCCGCGGAGCGTGCGTTCGTTCCGGCGATCCGCAGCATGCTCGAGCTAGAGCTGAGCGAGCATCAGCGCGCGCTCGGTGCCGTCGGCGTCGAGGTCATTCACGCGGGTCGCAGCGTGCTGCGGCTCGGTGCACGCGCGCGCCGCGATGATGCGTTCGCTGATTTTGTGCGGCTCTTGCGGCGCGGTACGCCAGCCACTTCGGTTCCGCTCGAAGGCGAGACGGAGAACACTGCGCCGAACGGCCTCGTGCTCGCAGGCGCGAACGTTGTCGGCAAACGTGAAGATGGCGCATACTTGTTGTTTGCGTTCGATGCGCGCCGTGACTTCTTGCGCATCCTCGCGCAACCGGGGCCTGTGCCGTCGGCAGAAACCTACGCGTTCGATGTGCATGGGCTCATGCTCTCGAACAGTCGCTTCCCCGAGCAGCTGCGCCGCATCGGTCTTCTGCCCACCGGTCCTGGCGTGCAGACCGTGCGTCGGTTGCGCTTGTGCGACCCGGGCTGCAACTTGCTCACGAGCCCACTCACCGCGCAGGGTCGCAAGCCGCTGACGCGGATGGCGGCCGCGGCGACGGCGGGCGAAGACGGGTACGATTGGGTCGGTTATCGCGACTATCGCGGCGTCGAAGTGATCGGCGCCTGGCGCTGGCTCGCGGACTACGGTTTTGGCGTCGCCGCAGAGATGGACCGCCAGCCCGCCTGAGCCTAAGCCACCGCAGCTGACAGCGGCGGTGGCTCCCATGCTGGGAAAGGATCCTGCAGCTCGCGCCAGCCTTCGGGGCCGAGCATCAGCTCCGCGTCGCTGAGCAGCGCAGCATCGAGCGCGCTGCGGATGTGGGCCTCCTGCAGCGGCGCACCGATGAACACCAGCTCCTGCCGGCGGTCGCCCCACGGACCGACCAGCTCGGCGCGGATCTCTGCGCGCAGCGCGTCGTCCTCGGGCCAGTGTGCTTCCGGGACTGCGGCGTACCACATGCCTGCGGGCTGGCAGCTCGCGCAGCGGCCTGCTTGTGACCAGTGCAAGCTCACGTCGTGGCGCGACGCAAGCCAGAAGTAGCCTTTCGAGCGGATCACGTGGTCGAAGATTTCACCGTCATCGAGTGCAGCCATCAGCCGCGCAGGATGGAAGGGCAGGCGGGCCCGATAGACAAAACTCGTGATGCCAAACTGCGCGCTCTCGGGCACGTGCTCCCCGCGCATCTCAGCGAGCCAGCCCGGTGATTGCTGCGCTTGCTCAAAGTTGAATAAGCCGGTGCCGAGAACACTGTCCAGCGGCAGCTGACCATGGTTCGCGTGCACGAGCTGCGCGCTCGGGTTCAAGTGGTGCAGGATGTGGGTCAGGCGCGTGAGCTCGTCGTCTGAGACCAGATCGATCTTCGAGATCACCAGCACGTTGGCGAACTCGACTTGTTCGACCAAGAGATCCACCACTGAGCGCTCATCCTCCTCGGAGAGCTCGATTTGTCGGTCTTTGAGATCGTCGCGGCTGGTCCAGTCGTCCAAGAAATTGCGCGCGTCTACTACGGTGACGAGCGTGTCGAGCCGCGCGCAATCCGAGAGGCTCTTGCCTGTTTCGTCCTCGAAGGTGAACGTCTCCGCGACGGGCAGCGGCTCCGAGATGCCGGTGGCTTCTATCAGCAGGTAGTCGAAGCGACCCTCTTTCGCCAAACGCGCCACTTCGATCAGCAGATCCTCGCGCAAGGTGCAGCAGATGCAGCCGTTCTGCATCTCTACGAGCTTCTCGTCTACGCGCGACAGCGCAGCGGTGCCGCCTTTTACGAGCCGAGCGTCGATGTTCACTTCGCTCATGTCGTTCACGATCACAGCGACCTTGCGCCGCTCACGATTGCTCAGGATGTGATTGAGCAAGGTGGTCTTGCCTGCGCCGAGGAAGCCACTCAGCAGAGTCACGGGAAGCCGCTCCATAGTTCTCCTGGGAAAAGGGGGTCACGCCGGTTAACGCAACACGATTGCGTTAGCCGCCAGCGACTCTGGCGTTGTGCCGCTATCGCAACTGAATTGCAATAGAGATCTGGAGCGATCTCGCTCTTCCCCTATCTTCGCAACCGCAACCGGTCACGGTTACGGCTGACCATTGGTCGCAAGTTTTCATGCGATTCTGCGGCTAGGCAGCTCGCGGACTTCGGCTTGTGCCCGCCGCGTCGAGAAGGATCAACAGGGAGGCAAGGAGCCGGGGAGATTTTTGTTGTTCGTGAGACGGCGCAGACCGTGCCTTATCGCTGCCGT
>Ga0209082_1000143_pt1 | contig 37137 bp, 28 predicted proteins | sample ColdCreekSource_FD_184127 | JGI IMG/M metagenome (GOLD analysis project Ga0209082, IMG submission 184127) | Groundwater microbial communities from Cold Creek, Nevada to study Microbial Dark Matter (Phase II) - Cold Creek Source (SPAdes) (version 3) | ecosystem: Environmental > Aquatic > Deep... | reverse complement strand
TTTAGGGGGTCTGACCGCTCTGCGCGAAACAAAATTCATACTGTAACTGAGCAATGCCGATAAATCCAATGATTCAAAAGGTTGGAAAAAGTCGATGAGTCGAGCAACTATTTTACTAACCCCACCTGAAACATTAGACTCAATATTCAATGGGATAACTGGATCATGAAGAGATAGGCGTAACAACAACCATCCGTTTTCTTCAGGTGACTGACAAGATATGCGTACTCCTTCGTAATTATTAGGTATAATCTCCCACCCAGCTTGAGTAGAGGCAAATTCTTTAAGTTGTTCAATAACAGTATTGCCATAAGATTGAAAATCATCAACTTTAATTTTCAAACGAAATTCTTCACTTTCTTGAGGTTCTTGTAAATCTGCAATTAAATCAGTCAATAATTTACCTTCAAGCTTTAATCTTGCCAATTCAATTAATAGTTTAGTTGCCAAATAAGCACCATCATCTAGAAAATAGTTTTCCTTCATCGCTCCATGTCCAGAAGTTTCGATCGCAAGCCAGGATTCCTGACCCTCTTGATTAAGGCGCATCGCTTCATTGATAATGTTTTTATAACCACGCTTAAAACGATGATGCACACCTCGTAAATTTTGCTCAATAAATTGTTTTAATCCATCAGAAGTGATTGAATCAGTTACCACTGTTGAGCTTGGATGTTCTTGTAAAACAATTGCCGAAATCAAAGCAATCATCCGATTTCGATTAATCTCTGTGCCTAAATGATCAACGGCTGCCACGCGATCTACATCAGTATCAAAAATAATCCCGAAATCGGACTTATTATCTAAAACCGCTTGACAAATTGCTCTCATTGCATCTTTATCTTCTGGGTTAGGAACATGATTGGGAAATGTACCATCAGGATCGAGAAACTGACTGCCAGTAGTATCAGCACCTAGTGGTTTTAAAACCTGATCTGCATAGAAACCGCCTGCTCCATTGCCAGCATCCACGACTATTTTTAAGCCCTTTAGCGGTTGTTCAAAGTTATCTGGATGATTAACGGCTTCACGAATTTTGGCAACAAGTCTAGCACTATAAATCGAGATAAAATTATGTTTTTCAATATTTCCTGCGCTTGAAGATGTTTCAAAATCATTCCTCTGGGCCAAGGTCAAAATATCACTAATATCCTGCGATCCTAAACCTCCTTGGGGCGTAAAAAACTTAAAACCATTACGGTTAAATGGCAAGTGACTTGCCGTTAGCATAATAGCCCCGTCGCAATCAAACCCAGAAGCAACCGTACTCATAAACATAGCTGGAGTCGAAGCTATTTCAAAATTATAAACTCGGCAACCTGTAGCAATAATTCCATCCATTACCGATTGGATTAAAGTTGGCCCCGATAAGCGACTGTCGCGCCCCACTGAAACCGTTAATTCTGAAGCTGGTTTCGCAGCTTTCTGGGTTAGCCAGCTAGCAAAAGCTTTTCCTAGAGTTTCCGCTATTTCAGGCGTTAAATTAACTGGTTCATCAGCAATTCCTTCAAGAGCTACACCACGAATATCTGAGCCATTTTGTAGTTTTTTCCAGTTGACATTGTTCATTACTTTTTATTAATTTATTAATTAATTAGAACCAAATTGCGATCGCAGTTGCGTGTGGACTTTGCCCAATCGCCTGCATCAGAAAAGAAAGCTAATCTAGACACCAAAAACATATATTAATAGATATAGAAAGATATAAATCTAGTATCAAAATAAAGTAATTATGCCTCTGATTAAAGTTCAATCATCCGTCGCAACACCCGAAAAAGCCGCAGTAGAAAGCCTCCTCAAAAGCCTTTCAGCCAATCTAGCTAAACATCTAGGTAAACCAGAATCTTATGTAATGACTGCTTTTGAATCTAATGTTCCCATGACTTTTGCAGGTACATTCGATCCCGTCTGCTATGTGGAAATCAAAAGTGTAGGCAATATGAGTTCGGCACAAACTAAAGCTATGAGCAAAGATTTTGGCGAACAGATTAGCGAGAAGTTAAACGTGCCAGCTAAACGCATCTATATCGAGTTTAATGATTCCCAAGGCTATATGTGGGGTTGGAATGGCGCAACTTTCGGTTGATCTTTCATAATGTAGAGGCGTTTCGCCCTTCGGGTTGGGTGCGCCCAAAAACAGTTGGTAATGGCAATAAATGCGATCGCTTCTTGTAAATCAGGCAAAAAGAACCAAAATTGTAAATATTCGCTTAAATATGCGCTCGTAAATTGACTTGACTTTTAAAGAAACAAGTCAATATTAGGATTGACCACAAATTCGCTTAGAATAGTGGGAGTCAGTTCGTTAATTGCGTTGGGATTGGCTAATATTTCAGCTTCGCTATAGCCATCCACACCATAGGTAGTAACTTTTAACTGTTGGGTATCCGCATCGATATCGAATTCAGTCCAACTGTAGCTATGCCCTACATAGTAATCTCCTTGCAACAGTTGGGCATCGATCAAGCCTTCTGCTTGGGGAAGATTCTTATCTAAACCAATAGGATCGAAACCGAGAGGAGCTAACAGATTATCGTTAATGGCTTGTTTGACAAAATCATCTTTGTCGTTGGGAATGTCATCGCCGTCGGGAGAGATAGGAAGAGATTTATATAACGCTTCTAGTTCTGGGTTTCCATCTGTAAACGAGTTCGCCAAAGATTCTCCTGTAGGAGTGTCGTAAGCTATCGCTCCTGTAGTTATTTCCCAGGCACTGGTAGCTATTTGTTCGCCGAAAGGTTTGGTTTGATAGGTAAGATTGTTTACAGATGTCATGTGAACGTCAGCAGCGACAAAGACGACGTTCTCAATATTGTTTTCTTCGATAAAACTGAGAAGTTCCGCTCTTTCCTTCAGATAGCCTTCGTAGCTATCGACGTTGATACCGGGGAAAAGGTTTTGAATTGGTTCGGGAATCATCACGAATTTCCAGGTAACTCCCGCTTCATCGGCGGCAATTAAGTCTTGTTTTAAGTCTTCTAGTTGCACTTCTCCTAGTAAAGTGCGGTCTAAAGTGATCGATTCGGTTAAAACTCGTTCGATTTCCTCTGGATTGGTAATATCTGAGGGAGGAGTTAAACCTGGGTCGCGGAAGGAACGAGTATCGAGAACAAAAGTTGCTGCATCGCTACCATAAGTATTGTAACGATATAGTTGCCGTTCGCCTGCGGTGACATCATCCTCTGTTTCCCCATAAAATTCATTGCGCAAGGGGTTATATTCTTGAAAAGCTTGTAAACCCGTTTCAAATAGTTGGGTGTCGTTGATTAAGCCTTCGGTTTCGACAAATCTTTCATCGGTAGCATATTCAAAAGTGATATTTCCTAAAACAGTGCTGCGCGCCCACAAGACAGTAGAATCTTGAGTAGTATCCCCACTAGCTACACCGTTAATCAAAGTTCGCGCTTTGGGGTTGCGAGGATCGAAAGTACTAGGATCGTAGGTCGGTAAATTAGGGAATAAATTCTCAAAATCAGCTAGGGAAACGTATTTAAAGTTGGTGTTAAAGTTCTGAATTTCGCCATCTTCAGGATCGGGAAAAACTACTTGAGGAGTATTTGAAGCATCTTGCACTACTAATAATCCCGCAGGATAATTATCCCCTAAAGGAACATTACTAATGTCTGCACCATCAGATTCTTCTACACCTTCAACAGCAAAGTTGCCTAAATAACTATTACTTCCAGCGCGATCATAAATCGCTAAAGTATTATCTCCTTGACTAGATGCAAGTAAGTAACCATTGCCGTCTTCACCATAGTAGATAGTTAAACCTTCTACATCTGCTTCTATATTTCCACCTTCTACTGCATCTACTAAGATGGGTTCGTTGCTATCATTGGGTTCTGCCGAATATTTCCAGATGCCAAATTCTTCTTGTCCTACATAAAGATAACCCGTTTCGCGATCAACTACCATTCCTTCTACTTGATAGTCTTCTGCGTCTTTTCCTTCGGGTACAGGCACATCGATCATACGAACCACTTTAGCATTAACTATAGGTTCATCAGCAGCACCAGTAGTGGGAGTGATTTCTAGTTGGGCGATCTTATTTCCCTCGGCTTGAGAAACAAAAACATAGGTTTTACCATCAACCAAACTATTATAGGTAGCTAAACCATAAGCCGTTGCTTCTTGATCATCCACGCCAAAGATCGATTCAGGAAATTCAAACCCTTGATCTAATTTGGTTAATTCTTTAGTTTCGGGATTAATAATAAAAACTGCGATAGTATCATTAGCGCGATCGCTGGCAATGGCTAAATCGACAGTGGAGCCTGGTAGCACAAATCCCGTAAATGGTACATTATAGGCAATATCCACATTATTATAGCGAATGTTTTCGGGAGTGATAGATTGAGTTTCATTTCCCTCCAAATCATAAACTCGCAAACCACCATTTTTAAAAGTACTAATGACAAAACTCTCACTAGAGTCTTCTGGATTAACGTAAATGGCTGGGTCGTCGGCATCTGGTGCATTATTAAGATCGGGATTTTCTGCACTACCGAAACGGATTTCTGAAGGTGTTTCCGTAATTGGGGTAATAGTAGGAATAGTTTCAGTATCGATCGCAAAAGCCAAAAACTGAGTAGACTGATTCTCGCTGAAATTGTTATCGCTGGCCACAATAATAGTTTGCCTGCCATCGGGAAGTTTCTCGCCAAAGGAAACTGCTTCGCTATTATCTAAAGTAATTCCCAGATCGCTAAAATCGAGTAATAGTTTTTTTCGGGCGATCGCATCTATATCTGTAATTTCCCCTGCTTCGTTTAATAAACCATCAACACCACTAACATCCGTCGCACCTTGCAAGTTTACTTGATAGAGACGAATATTATTACCCACACCTTCAGCAAAAGAACGTTCTAAAGCCAGTAAAGTACCAGTATTATTGATCGCCACTAACTCCACTAAACCATTGTCTGCAAAGCCATCAGCAGGATTGGGTGGCACGGGAATGGCATCGGTTTCATATAAAAATTCCCCAATTACTTCTTCCGTAGCGCGATCGTACTTTAAAATACGAACCAGACTCCCTGATTCTAAAGAAGAACTTTCCCCGTCTTGAAGTAAAGCGTTTTCGTTAGCGGTAAATAAGTATTTTTGAGCGGGAGTAATCGTCAAACTTTCCAAAGCTTGATTATTCTGAATCCCACTGCTTTTATCTGTTGTTGGTAAAAACTTATCGGGTATAGTTAACTCGTCAAAGATTTGTCCATCTAAACTAAATTCCCCAATAAAAGGATCGACTAAATTATCAGCATCTCCTTCGGATGAGATAAATAAAGTTCCCTCCGAGGTTAAAGCTATCCCTTCAGGATCGAGACTGGAAGTAGAAAAAGGACTTTCTTCTACATTGAGCAAAGTTGTTACTCCGCTAAACTCAATATCTCCTTCATCTAAACTACCATCGCTTAGATCGATATCCAAAGTATAAAAGCGAGCATCATTTACAGAACTGCAATCATCGGATAAAGCATAAAAGAGATTATTAGCCGCATCGTAAGTTAAGCTCGAAATTCCGCCAACTTCAGTATCGGCAAAAGTAAATCCTGTCGGAAAAGTTGCTTCACCAAGAAAGTCAAGATTGGTAATAGTCTTACGGTTATTATCGGTAACTTCTGGAGTGAGACTGGCATCGACAGACACTAAACGATGATCGGAACTAGGATAGCCTGTGGGTAATAAAGCCGGATCAAAATCTCCAATTAGGCGAAACAAAGGATCTTCAGCCGTCGTCCAAAACACTTCCGCATCTTTAATTGCTATATTCTGGGAAGGCAACACATAATCAGTCCTCAGATTACCTGGCTCTGCATCATTAAAATCTCCCGTATCGAAAGCAGGATCGCTAAGGTGAGAAAGGTTAATATCGCCAGTACGGTTAGCCGCATCTACACCTCCGTCACTACTAGGAGTTATCGAAGTATTAATTAAAGGATTGTTTAATAATTGTGAAACAGCATTGTTAGTACTGTCGCCATCTAGAGGATCGGCATTAAGATCGCCTAAAATAACAAATTTCTCTCCAGCACCCAAACCGCCGTAGTTACCATTATCGTCATAAATATAACTATTACTACCAGGGGTAATATAATCCGCCCAAAAACGAATCTCATCGTGATTGCGCTGACCATTGCGATCCTCTTCGCCATCGAACACGGGGGGTGTGGGATGACTGGCTAAGATGTGTACGATTTCTCCATTAATTTCGACAGGAATATCCCAATGACTCTTAGAAGATAAACGTAATACTGCTAATTCTTCTTCTGAATAATAATCGTTAGGTTCAGGAGTCTCTGGATTATCGGGTAATAAAGCTCCAGGCATATCCTGCCAGAGAAAAGTTTGAAAAGTTCGCATATTTTCACTATCTATAGGATATTTTGACAGTAAAACCATACCAAACTGTCCAGGGAAAGAGCCAAAACCATAAGCGTCCCCCGCACCATCGGTTGCGCCGTCGTTATCTAAATCGAATCCCGATAGAATCCCCGTATTAGAAGGAGCAACATATACATAGGGATACTCTACAGGCTCGACTCCATTTTGACTTACCCCTAAATAATTTTTTCGAAATAGCTCTATCGCCTCTCCTTCGGAGTCGTAATCGAACTCGTTAAGTAACAATACATCGGGATTATTCCGTTGAATAATTTCTGCTACTGCTCGTGCCTGAGAATTATCAGGAGTAGATAAGTCTGCAATCAATTCTTCGCTATAGCTGCGATTTAGAGAGACATTAAATGTTGCAAAACGTGGTTTGTTAGTCATTTTTAAGCAATATCTTAGAATAGGTTTGAATTCTTCTCTGTCAATTTCAATTAAGATTTTGGTTGTATATAGTCTTATATAGCTGTATCTAAAACAATATAGATATTAGGTTAAACTAGAACGATTTATTAATTAACAAAAGGCTATTTTCAAGTTAACAAAATCTTAAATACTTAATTTTTACTCGATCAAGTAAAGTAATTAATGGCGATTTTAAATTATTTGTAAAAAAATCGTAACGGCCCAGGTATTAAGTTCAGGAAAAGACGTTGCTGATGAGCAGGTATGAAATTGATAGCAATACTGTTCGGAGCTTCTTACAAAAGGTAGGGCAGTCCTTTGCTCCCAGCGACTGAGGATAATTGAGCTTTTAATTAACTCTCATTAAGAGGTCGAGACGGGTGTAATCAGCTAACAATAATTAAAGAGTGAAACCTTTGTACCGCAATATTTTTGAGGCTAGGTTGCACTTAGTGACACGAACCCTAGATTTCCGCCCTCACGTAACGCCCCTAGACAAATTAGAGAATTTCCCGTTTCAAATAAGGTTGCAAGAGATCGGGAACTTTGATTGTACCGTCAGACTGTTGATAATTTTCCAAAACAGCCGCCATAGTTCGACCAATAGCCAATCCCGAACCATTGAGAGTATGTACATAGTTTGTACCTTTTTTACCCGCTTCCTTATAACGAATATTGGCTCGACGCGCTTGAAAGTCTTTGAAATTAGAACAGCTAGAAATTTCGCGATAAGTACCAGCCGAAGGTAACCATACTTCTAAGTCATAGCATTTCGCCGCCCCAAAACCGATATCTCCAGTACATAGTTCCAGAACACGATAAGGTAATTTTAAAGCCTGTAAAATTACCTCGGCATTTTGTACCAAAGACTGATGTTCAGCTTCAGATGTTTCGGGGGAAACCACTTTAACCAACTCGACTTTATTAAACTGGTGGAGTCTAATTAATCCCCTGGTATCTTTACCGTAACTTCCTGCTTCTCTTCTAAAACAAGGAGTATAGGCGCAGTGGCGAATTGGTAATTCTGAAGCTTCGATAATTTCATCGCGGTAGAGATTAGTCACAGGCACTTCGGCTGTGGGAATTAACCACAAGTCATCATCGCTACATTTAAAACTATCTTCGGCAAATTTAGGTAACTGAGAAGTACCTTTTAGAGAATCGCTGTTAACTAATACAGGTGGAATTACTTCTAAATAGCCAGCTTCGATTTGAGTATCCAGCATAAAGCTAATCAAAGCTCTTTCTAATGCTGCACCTGCACCAATTAGATTGACAAAACGACTTTGAGCTATTTTCACCGCCCGTTTAAAGTCTAAAATCCCCAATTTTTCCCCAATTTCCCAGTGAGGAAGAATATTAGCGTTGTTGGGGATATATTCATCTCCCCAACGCTTGATTTCTACATTTTCCGTTTCATTTTTACCAACGGGGGTAGATTCGTCGGGTAGATTGGGTAATTCTAGTAAAAGAGCTTCTATTTGGGCTTTTAACTCTTTTTCCTGGGGTTCTAGTTCACTTAATTGAGATTTAATCTCATTTCCTGTTGTTTTTAATTGCGCTATTTCCTCTCCTTGAGGATCGCTACCGCCCTTAATCTTTTGTCCAATTGCTTTGCCAATTTCGTTACCTTGCGCGCTCAGTTGGCTACGACGAGTTTCTAGTTCTCGCGAAACACGATCTAATTCGATGATGGGTTGAATATCGTATTCACCATTGCGACGATTGATTAATTCTTGTACCCTATCTGGATTTTCCCGTATTAGTTTGAGGTCTAGCACCGCTTTTTCTATATCATTGGCTTACATTTCTCTATGTTAGGATATCTTGTTTTCACTCTTGTTCATCATCGAAGAAATTAATTTGATTGATTTTCTTTTAAATAGTTCTCCGCCATTAATTTCAAGCGATCTCCCTCGAAAATATAATTATCAATTAAATCCCGCATTTTAAGATAAGGTTGTTGACTCTGTTGGTTTTGTCTCCTTTATAAAATAGCTAAGATATGAAAGACAAAGAAATTCTTAACAGCGATCGCATTTTACTTAATCAGCTTCAACAAGCTTGCGAAGGTTTGCTTTGGCTGAGCGAATCTGAATATCCTTGGGAAATTATTTATTGGGGCAACTTCAGTAATTTAACTCCAGAAAAACTATTGCAACAAATTAATCGTGAGCTAGCGACAAAAATCGAAATCATCGATCTTGAGCAGTTTTTTGCTCAAGCTACTCAAAAACAAGATTGGCATGAAGCAGTAGAAATAGCAGAAGTTGAAGGTTACCAAAGCTTAGTTAAAATACTTCAAGAAAATCTCCAAGATATTAAAGTGTATGAAATAGGGGAAGTTGAAATTGATGTCTATGTTTTAGGTAAAACTAATAGTAATACAATCGCAGGTTTAGCAACTAAAGTGGTTGCCACCTAAACTCGATCTGTTTTTTCCTCAATAGTATTTTGTATTTTCTGGGGAATATTTTTAAAAAAGTCGTATCCTGTTTTCTTTTCTACATCATCAACAGACACAATATAGTCTCGCCAATCTGTATTCTTTACTTTCTCGGAATTAGGTATCCAAACAGCAATAGTGCGAGTCTGATCAGTTATTTCTGCGCCTGGTTTGTCTAAGACTAAAATCACTTTCCAAGTGTATTCAGGTACTGTGACTTTACTCTTGGCGATTTTTTCGGCTTTCCCTGCGCCTCCCGCCACAATATAAAGCTCGTGACCCTGAAAAACTAAATCTCGACTATATTCTTCTAACTCTCGCCAAACTTCCCGATTGCTAGGGGGAGATTGAGGAATCATATTGCTCATGATAAAAGTAGCACTATTATCGGTTTCCGTGTTAGTGCGATCGCCACTGGGGGCTAAATGTCCTCGATCATACCCCGTACCGCGATAATCGTTCGGTTTTACGGCATAACATTTTTCAGGCAGACTTGAATCTGGCCGGAAATCATCAGCTCGGTCTATTTTACCTAACCAACTGGGGTCTAGTTGCCAGCTTACCCAGTTGGATATGCCCGCTTCACAATTATAGGAAAGAGCATATTGAGGCTTTTCGATTAAATAGTTATTAAGATTATTATTAGCTTGACTGGGATTGCCATATTTAAGATGAATACTGCGGGAAACAGTTGTGGAACAACCTATCAGAGACAGAATTAAAATAAATGTGATAAGGCTATCGCCTTTGATCGCGATTCTGCTAGTTTTCATCGATTACCAAAAAGTTATTCCTCAATTTTCCCTGAAAAACTCGACCATCGTCTATCTTTCTCCATCAGTTTCTAGACACTAGGCTATATCGAGGTTTTAATAGAAGCACCTCTTCTTTAAGAGCAGCCAATTAACCCGAAATAATTGAGAAAAGTAGTTAAATCACGATGAATAAGATGTCAAACAAGAATTTGAAGCAGGGTTTAGGATTTTTTGCTGCCGCGATCGATGCAACTTTAATATATAATTTCAGCCAAGATTTATCGGATATCAAACTATTTATCTTAAGAATATTGGTCACTATTTTTATTAGCGCAGGTATTTGGCTAATAATTTGTTTCATCATCGATAAAGTTGATGGCAATAGATAAATATAAGGAAAGCTAACTTTATAAAATTAATTGAAATATACGATTTAAATATTATTTAATTTCTTTTAGTATTTCATTCCACTGAACTTTATGTATAGCTTGTAATTCTTGCTCAGATTCTACCAAGTTGGAATAATTCTCTACGAAGATTCCTACAGAAGTTATTAGCCTTAAATAGTATTTAAGTGTGGGCATGACTCCATTAATAATAACTTGACAACCATGAGAATCTGCGATCGCCTTAATTTCTGCTTGAATTTTAACTTCATCTAGTTTTTCAGTATCAGCAGTTGAAAAAATATAATATCTTCTAGGATTAAATTTTAATATTTTATCTTTGGCTTGCTTCGGTAAATTTTCTAACTTGATGAATTAATAATTTAATTACTGATGTTGCTTTCTGAGGATTTTTCTCTACTAAATCAATAATATTCAGGAAAGCTTCTTTCACAGCTTTATTACTAATTTTGCCGTTATAGTGAAGGTTATAAGGGTAAGGTTGCTCTAAAGAACGAGTTAGCCAGCCACTTTCTGCCATAGCTGGAAGCTTTAATTCTTTCAGGGTAGGGGTTATATACTTAGTATCTATAGAACGACCAGAAAAGCCCCCAGGCAGATTAGACTGATGATTTCTAATATCTTGACTTGGTTCTAAAATTTTATGAACCAACAATGTTATCAATACCGTATATACACCTTTCTGTTTAGAACAATTATCAGCTATTGTATTAATATATGCTTTGAGTATATCTTCTGTTTCTTCCTCTATACTTTCGATCTCGATAGAACTATCATATATTTCTAGTAACTTTTCTTTGTGATTCATTCTAGTCATATTTAATAACTCAAATTGTACTGGCCTTTGTCGATAAAAATTTACGTAGCAGTTTTTTGGGCTTTCAATTTCCTGAGATATTATTTGTTTTTTAATTTGAATTGCTAATTCATAAATCATCGGGATACATACAGAATTACCGATTTGCTTGTAACACTCTGCCACTGAAATGTGAGTTTTAAAACTATCAGGAAATCCCATAATCCTATAGCATTCTCTAATAGTTAGTTTGCGTACGGCATTTTCTTTAGGTATGTAAATAAAAAATCTTCCTGAAGTTTCTTGAGATGGAATAGTAGGATGAACTCCTTCTACTGAATAAATACGATTCGGTTGATGATGAACCCTAGAAAGATGCTGCGTATTTGGTCTAACTCCTTTTTTCCATGTAGTTTTATTGCTACGATACCCTACAAAAATCAATCCAGACGACTGTTGTTTTGGATTGTTAATTAGTGTGTAATCGCTTGGTTGTAAATATTCAAATTTACTTTTGTGACAAAGATATTTTTTTAGTTTTGGTATTGGATCAACTGTTTTAACAAGGTTAAAATCAAATTTTTTATTTATCGTAGCAATAATAATAATTCTTTCTCTGTTCTGAGGTAGATTAAAATCTTTAGAATTAAGTATTTTATAGTCAACTAAATACCCTAATTGTTCTAAAGAATAAATAATTATATCTAGTGTTCTACCTTGGTCATGATGTAGTAAATGTTTGACATTCTCCAGAAACACTACACTAGGTTTTTTCTTTTCTATAATTCTACAAATATGAAAAAATAGTGTTCCTCTGGTATCTTGAAACCCTTGTCTTTTTCCACAAATGCTAAATGGCTGACAAGGAAAACCTGCTGTCAAAACATCAAACTCTGGTATTTCATCTATGTCTATTTTGGCAATATCATCTACTGGTTTTTCTCTAAAATTATTCAAGTAAACTTCTTGACAAGCTTTATCAATCTCACATGAATATACACATTTATAGCCAGCTTGTTCAAAAGCTAATCTAAATCCTCCAATACCAGCAAAAAGATCGATAAATTTCAGTTCTTGCTTGTTCACTTTTTAAGATATTCGACAATCCCTTAATATAGCAGAATAAGGCATAAATTAATTAGTTTTACTTGCTGCAAATAAGCTAAATTAGTCCCAACTTGATTTTAGCCAAGCTTGATAAACAAACTTTCACTTCTTATGTAGTCTAGATTGGGCTAGGCGGAGATATCTGTAAAACTCATCTGAGCATTTTTTATCTGCCCTAAGCCTTCGCTATTAAGTACTTTATCTATAATTAGATATTCCATTGATAGGCAGTCTCTTACTGTTTTAATTTCCAAAGAGATAAATCGTTTTCATAGATACTTTCTAACATCAAACCGTATTGATTTTCCATTTCATCTTTGAATTGTGGAGAAGGGTTAAAGACAAAAATGGATTTAAAGTCTTTAGTAGGAATTTTAGTAATATCTAATTGCCTAAATAATTGGATTTTGGTTTGATTATTTAAACTATAACTAAGAGATACTAAGTTACCAAAACCCATCTCCTCAGTATCTCCTTCGCTGATAACTAGTGGAGATTTTTCTTGCTCAATTATCCGTGAGATTGGTATATTATCAGAACTAAAAAATTTATTCCACCAAGTATATTTATTGTAACTTAAGGAACATGAAACTAAGCCCAAGAAAATCAAAGTCATTAATAAAATATTCCAAACATTTTTTTTGAGTCTGGAGTTATTATTTTCAATAATTTGTGTACCGAATAGATAAGCAAAAGCCAAATTACAACCTAAATAGGTTATCAGAGCGTATCTAGTGTGAATAGAACGTGTTCCTCCTGATAGCAAATCTGGCACTGCTAGAGCTATGGCAGGAATAAAAATCAAGAATAAAATAAGTTGAGACTGTTCTTTTGAGCTGTGACGGTAGAGAAAATAAATCGAATAAACTAATAATGCTAAAGATAATCCCAGGACAGAAAACCACAAAATATAGTCAGATAAATTATCTAAAATATAATCGGCTTGAAAGTCAAATAATATACGACTAAAGTTCACTAACCAAATAAAAACTATTTTAAACAAAGATTTAGACTGATTTAACCAATCTAGTTGAGAATTGATATATGGATAGCGAATAATCATTACAACTAACCAAGGAATAAAAGTTATTAATCCTATTAAAGATGCAATGAGATAAAAAAGTGATGTCTTATTTATTTTTGGTTTTTGAGAAATTAATATATAGCTTCCATGTGCTGCTGAAACTAATCCGAATAATAAATGGGTATACATTCCAATAGTAATAGTAGCTGCATAGAAAGCCCAGCTTAATTTATTTCTCAAACGAATTGCTCTTAAAAAAGCCAGGCTAGATAGCAATATACTGAGAGCATAAAGACTGTACATTCTTGCTTCTTGTGCATACAAAATATGGAGTGGTGACACTGCTAATATTGCTGTTCCAATCCAAGCAATACTAAATGATTGAAATAATTCTAAACATAACCAATAAATACAAGGCAAACTTAATAAACTAAAAATAACTGATATACTTCTGATTATTGTTATCGAATTTCCAAATAAATTCACCCAAAGTTTAACTATACAAAAATATAAAGGAGACAATTGCGGTTCATCTATAGCCAAGCTATAAATGCTACTACTGAAAGATTTATTCGGACTAGGATACTGATATTCTTGTAAATCTTGAGGAGTAATAATAGAACCGTTTTCAATATTTGAATCTACTTCTGAGCGAGTATATCCAGAAATTGTTAATGAGGTAAAAACTTCATCGTGCCAGTAAACTTTGCGGTCAAGATTGACTAAACGAAATAATATACCAAGAACCAAAACAATAATTAACAGAAAGCGCAATGATTTAGGTAAAACATTAGCTTTATTGAACATCAATTTTACTCCTAACGGTTAACAATTTTTGTTTAACTGTAATAAAAACAACTAAAAGTGCGATCTCATAACCAATAAAGCGATCGCACGTAAATCAGCAGCCATATCTAGCACAGAGGTCGAAATCCAATTTCCAACTTCAGATCCAATAACAATCCCCGCTAAAATCATGCCAATTAACGGAGGCGCACCAATCTTCTGTAATATTTAGCCGCTACTAAAACCTACTAAAACAATTAAAATAACACTAATTAACATTTAAAATGCGCGCTTGTTATCCAATACATTATTTTTTCACCTGTCTTTCTATTACCAAAGTTAGTTGCAAACCGCACGTAAGACTACTATCATTGTCAATAAACCAAACTAATTGATAGAAGACTGGTATGGCACACTACACGGCAGCTTCCTTAAAATCCGAATTAAATTCTAGGGGTTGGCGCATGACCCCTCAAAGAGAGAAAATCCTGCACGTATTTCAAAATCTGCCCAAGGGAAATCATTTAAGTGCAGAAGAATTACATGAATTACTCGAACAACGAGGCGAGTCGATTAGCTTATCAACAATTTACCGTAGTGTTAAGCTGATGGCGCGGATGGGCATCCTGCGAGAATTAGAGTTAGCTGAAGGACACAAACATTACGAACTCAATCAACCCTATCCTCATCATCATCATCATGTAGTTTGTATTCAATGCAACAAAACTATTGAATTCCGAGATGATACAATCTTAAAACACAGTCTGAAACAATGTAAAAAAGAAGGATTTCAACTAATTGACTGCCAACTAACAGTCATGACTATTTGTCCCGAAGCTATTCGCATGGGATGGCCATCTGCTTTACCTTCTGATTGGTGTTGCACCCGCGCTATCTCCGAAAGCAAACCGAACTAGTAATCTGTAAGTAATAAGTCTGACATTTAACTAATGACTAATGAACAATTCTAGGCAGAAGTTCTCAAATGAAAGCCTAAAGCTTTTTTCTTCATCATCTGAAAAATATTGAAGAAGCCATTAGCGCGCGAAGGAGTAAGACTAACTTTCAATCCTGTTGTCTCGATAAAGTCAGGCTCTACTTTAATAATTTCTTCAGGAGACAAATCATTTAATCCTTCAATTAAAAAAGCAACTAATCCTTTAACCAACTGAGCATCTGAATCTCCTTGATAGCAAACTTTACCATCTTCTAGGCTGGCTGTGATATATACCTGGGAAACACAACCACTAACCTTATTCTCAGCGATTTTAGCTGATTCTGGCATTTCGGGCAGCTTTTTAGCATACCAAAGTAGCTGCTCATATTTTTGCTTAGGATTAGAGCGACGTTGAAAGCGCTCGACAATTTTGGCTAGTTTGGGTGGAAGAGATGTTTCCGTAGATGACATAGCTAAGTGTTTTAATTATTCACAATAATGCGCGATCAACCTGAATCATGACGATCGCTTATTGCTTTTACATATATTTACTCTAGTTTAGCAAATTCAATCCTTTACTCCTGATTCGAGCTTAATTTCATACCTGTTTGCTGAATCTGTCCCCCATTCAGATAAACTTTATCTTGAGAGGCACAGGCAGTCACGAGGTTTAATAAGAGTGAAAAGAGTATTAGGTATCATTCTGGGAGGCGGTGCAGGTACTCGTTTATATCCCCTAACCAAACTGCGGGCAAAACCAGCAGTACCCCTAGCCAGTAAATATCGTTTAATAGATATTCCCGTCAGTAACTGTATAAATTCAGAGATTCTCAAAATTTATGTTCTAACTCAATTTAATTCGGCTTCTCTTAATCGACATCTAAATCGCAGCTATAACTTTTCTGGATTTAGAGAAGGATTCGTAGAAGTATTATCAGCACAACAGACTAAAGACAACTCTGGCTGGTTCCAAGGTACCGCTGATGCTGTCCGTCAGTTTATCGATTCGATAAAAGAGTGGGATGTCGATGAGTACATAATTCTTTCAGGCGATCATCTTTATCGCATGGACTACAGCAAGTTTATTCGACATCATCGGAAAACGAAAGCTGATATTACACTTTCCGTAGTACCCATAGACGAGAAACGAGCTTCCAGTTTTGGTTTAATGAAAATTGATGATCGAGGTAGGGTCATCGACTTCTCTGAAAAACCGAAGGGAGAAGACCTAAAAAATATGCAGGTAGACACTACTATTTTAGGTTTGACACCAAAAGCAGCTCAAGCAAGTCCCTATATTGCTTCTATGGGGATTTATGTTTTTAAAAAAGAAGTTTTAATTAACTTACTCGAACAAAACTTAGATCAAACAGACTTTGGTAACGAAATTATCCCTGGTGCTGCCAAGGATTATAACCTTCAAGCCTATTTGTTCAAGGGTTATTGGGAAGATATTGGGACAATTGAATCTTTTTATGAGGCAAACTTGGCTCTTACTAAGCAACCTCAACCAGATTTCAGTTTTTATGACGAAAAAGCTCCAATATATACCCGTCCTCGTTATCTACCGCCAACCAAATTTTTGGATTGTCAAGTCACCGAATCGATGATTGGTGAAGGATGTATTATCAAAGAATGTCGTATTAATCATTCAGTAATTGGAGTTCGGACTCGCATCGAAGCCAATTGCCTCATCGAGGACAGTCTGATCATGGGTGCGGATTTTTATGAACCTTTTGCTGAAAGGCAATCTGGTTTCAATAAAGGAGATGTTCGTGTTGGTATCGGCGAAGGAACAACCGTTCGTCATGCAATCATCGATAAAAACGCTCGTATTGGTCGTAATGTTCAGATTATCAACAAAGATCGAGTTGAAGAGTCACAAAGAGAAGATGAAGGTTTTTATATTCGCAGTGGTATTGTCGTTATCTTGAAAAATGCGACTATCGGCGACGATATAATCATTTAATCAGTAAGATCATTAAATCATTGTTCATGACTTTTTAAAGTCGGCTTCAATAATAACTTATTACGGAATCGTTACCGTAAGTAATATATTGATCAGGGCGTGGTAGACAATACCATGCCCTTTATTTTTATTTAAATTAAATATTTTATTTATAGAGATTCAGGATATTGCTTCTAACTTTTGGTAATTGTTTATTCATCAAGGCATCAAGGCTTTGATCATTAACCATTAACTTGGCAGATAAATTTCCGCGACATTAACCCATAAGGAACAGGTTACACTTTAGATAAAATTATTAAAGATAAAATCATTAATTTTTTTATATTATTCAACAGGTTAAAACTAGTTAATGGTCGCAAGGAGATGAATATAAATGCCTTCCACTGAATTTAAAGATTACTATGCCATTTTGGGAGTTAGTAAAACAGCTAGTAGCGACGAAATTAAGCAGAAATTTCGGAAACTGGCTCTAAAATATCACCCAGATCGCAATCCTGGTAACAAACAAGCAGAAGCAAAATTCAAAGAAATCAGCGAAGCTTACGAAGTTCTCTCAGATGCCGAAAAACGTTCTCAATACGATCGCTTTGGTCAATATTGGCAGCATAACCAATCTACATCATACTCTAGCACCAACACTAGTACGGGGGTTGATGTCAACGGGATGGACTTCAGCCAATATGGTAACTTTGAAGAGTTTATTAACGAATTGCTAGGACGTTTTTCTACTCCTGGAAGCGATACCAAGTCTCGCAGTTATTCTTATCAAACTTCTACGAATAACGGCACTAGTTCCTATAGTAGTAATAGTAGTAATGTTAACTTTAACGACTTTGGTGGTTTCGGACAGCAAACAACACCAACCAATAGCGAAGCAACCATTAACCTCAGTTTCTCTGAAGCATTCAAAGGTACAACTAAACGGCTTAATTTAGGTAGTGAGACAGTAGAAGTGCGTATTCCTGCTGGTGCTAAACCAGGTACTCGTATTCGTTTAGCTGGAAAAGGACAGCATAGTCCTTATGGTCAACAAAAAGGGGATTTATATCTCAACGTGAAATTAAATTCTCACCCTTTCTTTGACTTTGAAGGAGATAACCTGGTTTGCGAAGTTCCTGTTGCTCCAGACGAAGCAGTTTTGGGTGCTTCAATCAGCATCCCTACCCCTGATGGAGTCGTGAGCATGAAAATCCCTGCTGGTATTCGTTCTGGTCAAGTCTTACGACTGAGAGGCAAAGGTTGGTCTTTACCGAAGGGTGGCAGAAGTGATCAGCTAGTACGCATTGTCATTGCCACTCCTAAAGAAATTAACGCTCAAGAAAGAGAATATTACGAAAAAATTCGCGCTATTCGGAGCGAAAACCCTCGCGATTCTCTTAAGAATGTGAGCTTGTAAATTTTTTTATGGTTTTTATTTTTTCTTCCCTGGTAAATTTCTCGGTGGTATTTCCTTGCCAAGATAAAATTGCTCTTCAATTTTATTGACTCTCCACCAAATGACGCTGGAGATTAAAAAAGTTGCAGTTAAACTAATCACAGCCCAAGTTGGTGTTGCTTTTAACAATACTGATAAAAGTGGAATCGCTCCCCAAGTTAAAACGAAAATACCAGCTGCAGAAGTTTTTAGCTTTTGAATATTGCTTAACCCTCGACGACAGCTAGCGCAATTTTTAGTATGAGAATAATAGCGTTCTAGTAGTTTATCTTTGGATAAGGCAGTTGAAAATCTAGAGTCTGGGAAAGGATCGGCATGATATAAATTTATCCACTGGCGTAACTCAGATACATACAAATCAGCTTTGGTTGGCAGATAAAACGCCTGGGTATAATTATCACTTCCTCCCGCTGTTTCTAAATAGCGTTCTTGATGATGCAGGAAAATCTGATCGTCTTCGAGGACTTTATTTTGATTGAGATGGGAATACCAACGAGGGGAGAGCTTGATCAAGAAGCGAGGCAAAGAAGAAGAAAATTTAAACGGAAAACGAGCAAAAAGGCGACATTCTCCTTTTCTAATGGGAGTGGCATAAACTACGGTCATAGTTCGACCAAACTTTTTAGAAGTCAAGTCATGCCAAATTAATCCTGGCGCAACAAAAGATGTATATTGAGTTCCTAATGTCCCTTTACGAGGCCCTTCTAGCCATACACCTTGAAAACCCTGTTTACCAGATGCGGTTACTTCTAAGTCCACAGGAGCCACATTAGAGCGATTTCCAACAGTTTTGTGATGAGTATAGGGGATATGACTAGCATCAATCACATTTTCGAGTAATGTCAGTGCATCGTAGGGAATATCTCTAAAAGTATTTAGACAAACCCAATCATCGGGAGATTCTTCTAAAGGTTCAATAATCGGGACGGTCGTTTGAGCCGCGTTTTCAGCTGCACCAGGATAGACAAATAAGAGTCCTTGAGCGATCGCAGTATGATAAGATGTAACGCAGGCTCTAGAAGATGTTTCCGCTTGTCCCCCTGGTGGTTGTTGAGGAATAAACTCACAGTTACCAGTCCCGCCAAAAGCCCAGCCATGATAGGGACATTCTAGCAATCCTTGTTCATTGATTCTGCCCTCGCTTAAAGGGGCTAAACGATGGGGACATTTATCTTCAAAGACGCGCCAAATAGAGCTGGATTGATCCCACCAAATAACTAGATCTATCTCTAGCAGGGTAAAACGAGTCGGTGTGGCTTTGTCTAAATCCTCGATGTAGTAAACGGGATACCATGCTTCTTTTGGCTCGAAAATAAGGGGATCGTTACCGCCAGGAAGTATGGTTTGCTGATTAGTATTGTCTAGCGAACTTATATTAATCATGGTGGATTTTTAGATGCTGTCAGTAATACTGCTGAAATGAAAGTTTTCTACCTTACAACCAGGGATCACACTACCATTACAACGTTGTGCCGTACTCACAGCCGTTAAGTTATTGAGCATTTCTGGCAGACTTTGATTAAAGCGCAGATTTTTAATCGGATTGGTAATTTTGCCATCGATAATCCAAAAAGTACCGTCCCTAGTCATACCAGTGACTTCAAGCGTACGAGCATTGACATGACGCACATACCAAGCCCGACTAACTAAAATACCTTGTTTAGTATTGGCGATTAAATCGGATACGCTCTGATCTGAGCCAGTCATAACGATGGGATACATCGAGCCTGTTGGGTTGGTATTTTTTTCCTTTGCCCAATAACGACTGTAGGCAAGAGTTTGCGGAATACCATCTTTGATGATACTTAGCTGATCATTACTTAAACCATCGCCAAAAAACCTGCCTCCCTGCAAAAGAGGATGAGCAGCATGACGTTGCACTTGCACAATCGGATTAAATAATTGCTCTCCTACTCGATTACCCACTGGTTGACCAGCCTCATCTCTACGAGACATGAATGATCGCCCTTCATCGGCTGCCCTGGCATCCAAATTCCAAATAACCCAGGGTAACAAGCTACTCATTGCCACAGGTTCAAAGATAACGGTGTAGTCGCCTGGCTCAATAACACGGGGATTACGAGATGCGATCGCTTTTTTAATGACTGTCCTAGTTAATTCTTCGATAGGCAGTTGTTCTATACTCCAGGCTGTGCATTGATTCCAGCTAGAGCCATCGTCTATACGAGCGGTAAAACTAAACTCGGCTTCCGTAGTGCGATCGCAACCTCGCAACCCAACAGAATTACCGATCGCATTTAAACATACTTTTGTACTAAGTGTTCCCGAACCATTGACTCCTGCATCTTTACTCAAAGAACATACCTGTTGAATAATTTCGCCTCTTCTTAAAGGCGAAAGAGTTGCAGTAGAAAGATCAAAAGCGGGGAGACGATCTTCGTAGATTTGTGGCGATAATAATTCGATCCATTCAGGGTCTTCTGGGGCAAAACGGGCTAGATCTTCAGCACGGCGTAAAGTTTCGGCGATCGCATTTCGATCTAGTTCGGTAGTCGAAGCAGAAGCACTGCGCTTGCCAAAATAACTAGTTACATTCAGGTTAAAGGTGTTTTTAGCAATATTTTGACTAATTTGATTCTCAGAAAAGCGACTGAGAGCAGATTCGCTCTTGGTGAGACTAACAAATACTGCTTCTGCTTGAGAATTCGCGATCGCAAATTCAATAAAAGCCAGGGCTTCTTCTTGACTAATGAGAGTATTTACAGGTGCCAAAGTCATATTTAGTTATAAATGCAAACAGGATAAGTCATTGGCCAACTAAGCCACCTCGTCACCGAGGCGACTCGTCTTCAAAACCGTGCTTGCAACTTTCACCGCACACGGCTCATCTCTAATCAAGTCCTTTTATGGACACCACGGTCAGTTCGTTCCCTTCGGCGGAAACCCACGGGGAGTTCAATCGGCACAGCAGTTCGCACAACGGGGGGAACCCCCGCAAGCGACTGCTTTGGGAAACCCGCACGAATTGACTCCCCTACCTGTACGACTGACCTATCAGACCAAGGTAGGTATATCGTCTATCCATATCCAATTCGAGTCCTCGAATAGATTTTGGAATTCTTTAAATACCCTGTTCCACTTTACGCCAATTAATCTCGTTCCATTCCACTGTATTTTTTATATCAGTCGCTACTCATGAGATTCTTGCTTGCAGATGACCAGATTAGACTACCAGTCAGAGCCGCTTTTACTCCCGCTTCAGGGATTGATGACCAATCGCTACCCTGGGGAATATGCTTTTACCCCCAACACCTGGGGAGTGAGACTTGGTGAGAATTATTTCCTACCGCACTCACACGGAATATTCAGTTGTCATGGTTCAAATCGGCTTAGTTAATGTTATCCCACAAGGGCACGTTGTCCCCAATCTTAGATTTGTCCAAGATTGTATAAGTTCTTAGTAGCGGATTGGTATTACTCCAGAACACATCAAGCAATTGTTTAAGCCTTTTTCTCAAGTAGACGATTCTAGCACTCGTAAATACGGTGGAGTCGGTTTAGGCTTAGTGTTGACTGAGAAATTTTGTCGCACAATGGGGGGCAAGATTGAGGTTGAAAGCGAGGTGGGAATGGGAAGCCACTTCACGATTAAACTACCAATTACAGTTAAACCTCTTAACTGAATCTATTCCCTAGAAATAGCTACTTATAACCATGAAAAAATCAGTCGTATTACTCTCTGGAGGTTTAGATTCAGCCACCACAGCAGCGATCGCACTTGCCGATGGATATAGTGCGATCGCACTTTCTTTTCGTTATGGTCAACGTCATCAACAAGAATTGCTAGCCGCAGCTAAAATAGCCAAAGCTTTAGATATCAAAGAACATTATGTTATTGATGTTAATTTATCCCAGTGGGGTGGTTCATCATTAACAGATCAGTCAATGACTATTCCCCAGTCTGGTATTCAGTTAGATGTGATCCCTTCTACCTATGTACCTGGACGCAATACTGTGTTTTTAGCGATCGCCCTTTCTTTAGCTGAAGCCAAAGATGCAACGGCAATCTATTTAGGTATTAACGCCGTAGACTATTCTGGCTATCCCGATTGTCGCCCCGAATATCTCCAAGCCTATCAACAACTAGCAAATCTCTCGTCAAAAGCTGGAATTGAAGGTCATGCACCCCAGTTAGTTGCACCTTTAGTAAAAGATTCTAAAGCCGATATAGTTCGTCGCGCCTTGGAATTAAATATACCTATTGCCGATACTTGGTCTTGCTATCAGGGAGACTCAACCCCTTGCGGTTTGTGCGATTCTTGTCGCATACGCGATCGCGCTTTGATTGAAGTTGGGCGATCCGATTTAGCGACTGAAGTGGGAAGAAAACTATTAGATGCTCAATCTTAGAAGTGTTTTTGTCTTAACCATTTTGCCAAAAATGTACTAACATTGTGTAATAACATAAAAAACAATTATGCCCAACCGAAGTTACAAAGCAACCTGGTCAAAAATTGGCAATTCTTCAGGTTTTCGGCTCGAAAGTGCTTTTGTCAAAGAGAATCCTCAACTGGCTGGAGCCAGCGGCGAAGTTGAAGTGATTAACTCTGACACCTTATTGGTTCGTCTAAAACCACCAGAACTTGAACAAGAAAAAGAGGAACTAATGTTGAGTTTATTTCTAGATTTTGTCATGGAAAATGCTTTAAGCAACTCTGACGAAATAGAAAGTTATACAGAGGAAATGGCAGTCGAAGATGAAAATTTAATCGCAGGAGTCGTAATTGATTCGTAATGGCTGGCACATCTATTTTATTAAACGTTTATTTGGTAAACAACGTCGAGATTTACAAGCGGAAGTCCATCGACTGAAGAAAACTTTATCTTCTGAAGACTATCGCCACCATCCTGCTGTAAAAATGTATGCGGCGATTATGGTTGCTATCAAAGAAAAAATTACTGACGATCCTGCCAGTCAATTTGCTCTGCAAGGTACGCTAAAAAAGTATGGCAGAGTTAAAAAAATGGGTTTACCCAATCGTTATCGTCTCTTCTTTCGTGCATTACAAACACCAGACTACAAAGCAATTTTTATCATTTGGTTAGGTTATCCTCGCAAAGAAGGGGACAAAAATGATTGTTACAGAGCCTTTAGCAAAATGGTAGCAAGAGGTGAATTTCCAGAATCCCTTGATGATTTATTGCTCAGTAGCGAACAAGATTGACTAGATAACCTATATCTTTTCCAATGCTGCTACAGCTACAGAAAGGGCGACTATTGGCGCGGTAACGGCTCGTAAAATCCGACTTCCCAAGGAAACTGGTTGATAACCAACTGCGATCGCAAGTTTGATTTCAGCCTCTGTCCAACCCCCTTCACAGCCTGTAGCAATAACTAGTTCAGCCTCTTGTCTTGTCTGCAAACAATTGCCTAAAGTCGGCAGATCTCCCCGCGCCACACAGATATATTTATCTTGAGGCTGATCAACGGAATTCATTGCCAAAGCAAACTTAATTGGGTCAAGAATTGCGGGAACAATTTGCCTTTCCGATTGTTCGGCTGCTTCAGTCGCAATTTTACGCCAGCGATCAACCTTATTGGGGCTTGGTTTAAGTAAAGTGCGATCGCTTATGACTGGCAAAAAGGTACTCACGCCCAATTCGGTACAGCAACGTACTACCTGTTCATAACCGCTTCCTTTAGGTAAAGCGGTGATCAAAGTGATCTCCACAGGTAATTCTGTAGATATATCGACTGATTCAATGATATTTGCTGATTCAGCCGCAATTTCTGCCAACCAAGATTTGCCACCACCATCCATCGCCACAAAGCGATCGCCATTTCCCAGTCTCAACACTCGAAATAAATAATGCTGTTGCCCGAGGGTTAAGGTAATTTTTTGCTCTTGTTGTTGTTCTGGTGTGATAACTAAACGGTAAACCAATCTGTTAGTCGTTAATTATTAATTGTTAAAAGGTGAAATAAAAAAGCTCAGAGATCAGAGCTTATCGATAAGTTTATGGGCTGAAAAACAGATAACTTATCTGCTAGTCGCTAGTCGCTATTCAATTACGTGAAACCCAAGCTGAAACAGAACCGCCATTGCAAGCAAACTCACCCCAACCATATTCATTAGTTGTGACTGGTTCTTTGATCTGTCCAGTAATATCTTCAAAAGTAGTTTGTCGTTCGCCTACTTCCATCCATTTACTACCACCCCAGCTATTGCTCATTACCACAGCGATCGCATGAGGATGTTCAGCATCTCCTACTCTTGTCCAACCGATGATGTTTGGATCTTCAAAATAATCGTAACGCCGTTAACTTGTGACATTGCGATCGCATCTCCTATTTTTGCTGAACTGTGAGAATCTTAACAAGTACATTGAAAGAAGATGAGAATTTTAATAAAAGCTATGAGCTTCTGGCTCTTGGAATATAGACACTGAAACACTTCTGGTTCGATTCTTGGAGCGATCGCAATTATTTGGACTTTTCAGACATCCTCCTAAAGCTTTTGGTCAAATTAAATTCTGATTTTTATTTTTGACCCGTTGATATAATTCTTCCATCGTTTCAATAAAAGAATTATCTTTGTGCCAAAAGGATGGAAAATCACCCTGTTTTTTTATTGCGATCGCTGGTACGCTATTAACAGTTGGGACATCAATTGTTTGGGGTAATCTTTTTGCTCCTAACCAAAATTCCCTGGTACTAGGTTTATCTTTAACAAATTGCTTTTCTATTCTGGTATAGAGTGAAGTAGAAGGTTTGATCTCAACTTCTTTAGTATTTAATTCCTCTGAGAGAATCTTGCCTAACGGTGTTTGAGCCAGTTTTTCTTGTAATTCTAACTTAGACAATCCTCGCAGTTCAAATAACAAAAAAGGATTTTCATCTAATTGAGAAGCGACTAAATAATAAACTCCTGCAATATGTTTACAGGGATTAGCATAATCTGGACAAGAACACTTAGTTTTAAAATCTTTGCGACTATGGGGCAATAAATGCAAATTTAATTCAGCAAAACTATCTTCAATATTTTCTGGTACTTCATTTAACAATAATCGAGAAATCGTACTTGCCTTGGATGATAATTTATCTACAACCAGATTCCACTTTGATTTAGCAATGGGTGTAATTTCCAGGGAAATGTTATAGGTTGGTTCTTTATAGACACCAAAATAGGGATTGACAGAACCTCTCACTTTAGCAGTAATATGATTGCCATCAATCTCAAAACTTTTTACTTTACCACCGCTAGCATATGAACGTCCTCGTTGTAACCTTCCAGAATCGGTAAAAGATTCCAAAGCTTCAATAAAATTCTTTCCCCACCAAGTTCTACTAAATTTAGCCACAATTCACTTTAGGGTAAAATATAAAATGTAGATTTTTAAATTTCTTAAACTAACTCCACACGATCATAAAGCTCATCTAAACTAATTTCAAACTCAAACGAATCAAAAAAAATCTTAGCGTCTTTGCCTGCATATTCAGACAATACCCATTTATTGGTCTCATTTTTGGTAAATTTTTCTACCTGCATTGCTGTCTGACTTACTAAAAGGTATTCCTTAAAACTGGGAATAGTACGATACATTCTAAACTTATCACCACGGTCATATTTTTCTGTAGAGTCAGATAAAATTTCGGCCATCGCTAAGGGATTCACAATTGTATCTTGACGATTTTCAGCAAATACCAGCGGAGTTTGGACTACTATCACGTCGGGGTATGTATATAGCCGACAATCGGGAATCCATAAACGCAGATCGCTCATAAAAACGTCATAAAATGTTCTCCTCAAGGCAAAATTTAACGCACTGCTCAAATTTAATGAGATTTTATTGTGATTGGGTTTGCCGCCTGCCATGGGTATTATTTGACCATCATGATATTCGCTTTTATAGTCAGCAGTAGTTTCTAATTCTAAATATTCTTCTGGAGAATAATAAGTCTTAGTAGGAACTTGCATAATCTTAATTGTTAATTATAGATTTATTATAGACAGCCGTATCAAAAGCAAAAGTCATTTTTCCATTTGCCTTTATAGAAGAGTAATTAAAACGAACAAACGTACAATTAAAAAGGAAGCTGCCCAATGACTAAATAGTACAGCTTCCCCCATTTAAAACCTAACTGAATTATAGCAATGAGCGTACAAATAGAATCGGACCTCAAAGAAATCTTGATTCGATTCGAGCAAAAACTAGACAAACTTAGTGAAAATACCAATGACATAAATCTGAGACTAACGAAGGTAGAAACCAAGCTTGATGCAGCTACTGAGGATATTAAAGAAATCAAATCTACACAAAAGACTTTAAGTAGTGATGTTTCAGACCTCAAGGGGGTAAAATCTTTGATTATTCCGATTGTGGTTGCAGTGACGACCAGTATATTGACCTTGGTTATTAGGACTATACCGATTAGCTAATTTTAACCCAAAAGCAGTAAGCGTAGCCATACCGTGAGGCTTATCGCTCTTGGTTAGATAACCTGGCGATCGCACAAAACTAATTTCATTTACTCTGTAAAACTAATACTCTGTAAAACTAAATCAACTTGTAAATCTAATTCTTGCTTGAGAACTTCCTTATAATCCAGTTAACGTAGCTTTTTTCAGTTTTGTAAGAATAATACTTCAAACAAATGACATCGCCAACCTGTTCAAGCAGTTTTTTAGGAGGTTTTTCCACGGAATGATATCCAGAAAAATTCTGGATATTATACTTATATTGGTATAGTATCCAGAAAGAGTCGGGATATCATCGACGAATATACCGACTCTTTCTGGATATCATACTTTACAGGGTAGATATTCGGAAAGTTTCTGTTTTTTGTCCCATATAGAGTGGATATCCAGAAAGTTTCGGTATAATAAATAGTTATGCGGCTTCGGTTATCGGTAAGGGCGGTTTTTGAAAAGCATCGGTTGAGATAATCAGATTCGGTGTCAGAGCAAGATTCCGATAAAATCCAGCAAGAATTGTCCACAAATTTGAAAGTTAGCTGAACTAGGATTTAAAGAGTAATTTAAAGGTGCTGTAGCCCAGGAGCGCAAAGTATGATTTCAATGGCTGGTAAGGTTGCAATTGTTACAGGAGGAAGTTCGGGTATTGGTCGTGCAACCGCGATCGCATTTGGCAAAGCTGGAGCAAAAGTGGTGGTAGTGGCTCGCCGCGCAGACAAGGGAGAAGAAACCGTTCAACTTGTCAAAGAAGCAGGTAGCGAAGCGGTATTTGTTCAAGCAGATGTCACGAAAGCGTCTGATATCGAAAAAATGGTCAAAAAGACAGTTGAAACTTATGGTCGCCTCGACTACGCATTTAACAATGCTGGTTCTGGAACCTCTGGCAAAATTGCTGACTTATCGGAAACCGATTGGGATTTTGAGATTAATGCGAATCTCAAGTCAGTTTGGTTGTCAATGAAGTACGAAATTCCGGCAATGCAACAATCAGGAGGTGGAGTGATCGTCAGCACTTCTTCTCAAGGCGCACTTCTTGGCGTTGCAAATTATGGAGCTTACGGAGCAGCAAAGGCTGGAGTCATCGCCCTGTCTCGTGCAGCAGCAGCTGAGTATTCTGCTGACCGAATTCGGATCAATACCGTTAGTCCTGGCGCTGTAAAAACTGACTTATGGGCAGGAGCACCCCCTGAAATGCTTGATCAAGTTGCTGCGGGGATTCCGTTACAACGTATTGGCGTACCAGAAGATATTGCTGAGGCGGTGGTTTGGCTTTGTTCAGACGGTGCTGCGTTTGTCACGGGGCATAACTTAGTCATTGATGGTGGATTTACAGCTGTTCAAAAGTAGCCAGCCGCATAACAACCGTGCTGCACCGAAACGCACCAATATGGTCGGCTAAGTTGCAGAGGCTATCTGCGTCCGGTGAGCACGAACGTTACCTAATCTAAAATCGCACTTTTATTCAAAGCAATCAATTCCTTAAACGCTTCATTATCTAACTCAGTCAACCAAGATTCATCGCTACCAATTACGGCATCAGCCACCTTTTTCTTATCCTCAATCATCTGATCTATTTTTTCTTCCAAAGTCCCAATTGAAACAAATTTATGGACGAAAACATTCTTGTTTTGTCCAATACGAAATGCTCTATCAGTTGCTTGATCTTCCACCGCAGGATTCCACCAGCGATCAAAATGAAATACATGATTGGCTTTAGTTAAAGTAATCCCCACTCCACCTGCTTTGAGAGAAAGAATAAACACCGATGGTTCTGTTTCGGGTGCTTGGAATTCGGCAATCATCTTTTCTCGGCGTTTACGAGTAGTTCCTCCATGTAAATAATAAGTATTGCAGTGGAGAGAATGCTTAATTTGTTTTTCTAAACTTGCACAGATTTCTGTAAACTGGCTGAAAATTAAAATACTTTCGCCTTCAGTCATTGCCTCTTCTACCATCTCAGCTAAACGGCTGACTTTATGAGAACGTGTCGGTAAAAAATCACTACCATCTTGCAAGAATTGGGCTGGATGATTACAAATTTGTTTTAATTTCATTAGTGTTGCTAAAATCAATCCTTTGCGTTCGATTCCTTCAGCATTTTGAATTTTATTATCGACATCTTTCACTACAGCCTCGTATAAAGAAGCTTGTTCTTTAGTTAGGTTGGTGTATAGTTTTTGCTCGACTTTATCTGGCAAATCATTAATAATCGATTTGTCGGTTTTTACTCGTCTTAATATTAGAGGTTCGACTAATTTTTTTAAGGTTATCGATTTGACTTTATTATTATCTTTTTGAATAGGAATCTCAAAAGATTTGCGGAATTGTGCTTCTTTTCCCAAATAACCAGGGTTGAGAAAATTAAAAATCGACCACAAATCTAACAAGCGGTTTTCTACAGGAGTTCCCGTCAAGGCTAAACGATGTTTGGCAGGCAGTTTTAAAATTGCCTTGGTTTGCGCCGCTTTGGGATTTTTGATATTTTGCGCTTCATCTAATACTATGCGTTGCCATTCTAAGCTTCCCAAAAGTTTGGCATCTTTGCGTGCCAGGGTAAAAGATGTAATTATTACGTCTTGTTGTAAACAATCAGCTTTAAATTCCGCTAAATCTTGAATGCGATCGCTGCCATGATGTACTCTAGCATTAAGATGGGGTGCAAATTTAGCTATTTCCCTAAGCCAGTTACCTACAACTGAAGTGGGAGTAATTAATAAGGTGGGTAATAGGGATGGAGATGCTTTCTTATTTAATTTACCAGCAAGCTCTCTTTCTTGAACGAGTCTGGCAATCACTTGTATAGACTTACCAAGTCCCATATCATCTGCTAAACAGCCGTTTATTCCTAATTGTTCTAGATAGCTTAACCACGATACACCACGCTTTTGATATTCTCGTAAAGTACCTTGAAGCTCAACTAAATCCTCAACCGGTTCAAACTGACTTTTATCCTGTAATTTTTCCATCATCTCTGAGAGAAATTCGTCATGTTCGACTTCCCAATCATCCCCAGCTTCCGCACTGCGTTGCAGAAACTCCAACATGGTCATTTGTGGCTTTTCATCACCATGAGACTGCCAAAATTTCAGAAATTCCTGCATTTTATCGCGGTCTAATTCCATCCACTGTCCGCGAAAATGGACTAAGGGAGTCTTGGCATTAACTAACTGTTCCCATTCTTTAGTACTAACTTCCTCATCACCAATTGCTAGCTGATATTGATATTCAACTAAGGAATCAAGATTGAAATAGCCTTTATTGGCGGTTTTTGTGGCAGATTTTCCGCTACTAGATGCTTTAAGACGAATTTTTGCTCGACGACGACCAGCAGGGGTATACCAAGCAGGTACAATGATCTTAAAACCCGCATCTTCCAGTACCCAGGCACTTTCTTTAAGGAAATCAAAGGCTTCGGTTAAAGTTAATCTCAGTCTATCGGGTTGTGGGGTTTCCATTCCTTGCCACAATTTAGGATACATCCTGGCTGCATAACCTAAATTCAAGAGCAAATTGGTTTCAAAATCTTTGCCAAATTGTTTTTGCACTCCACCTTTAGTTTTGGCATTCATCAACCAATAATCACCTAAAGCTAGTTTTAAAGAAGGATCTTTTTTGTCAGCAACTAAAAACTGAATCTGCCAATTGTCGATGTTATCTGCCTCGGCAGAATCTAGTTGAAAGCACAAATTAAAGTTAGAGTTATTTTGAGTACGAGTAATTTTCTGTTGCCAAGTTAACCATTGCTGGTATTTTTCCAGGTTGGCATTACTAGTTAAGGGGTTATGTTGTTCGGGATGAAAACAATAATGAATTAAAGAATTATCAATTTTTTTATCAAATGCTGCCGTAGAAGGTGTGTGAGTAACTAAGTCATGAAGGAGATATTCGCTAAAGTGACGTAATAAGGATTCAGTCGTCAAAAATTCAATTTCATTACTAGGAGAGTTTGCACCTGATAGACAAATCAAGGGCATATATTCACAATATTTTTGCAAATTTACTTCATATTGTTCGGAAACTATCGACCAAGTAGCGTAGATTTCAAATGATGAGGACACGGATAGCGAATTCGATTCGCCACCGTGAGATATCTGTTTTGTTTTTTGAGTTCGTTGTTGAGTTTTTTTCTTAGTTTTAGTTGCGACTTCTTCTAACTCTCTATATTTTAAGGCGGGAATATATTGGTCTTTGAGAATTACTTCGGTAAAAGCTTGGGTGTAGTGATACCAAAATAATAAATCCGAACCCAGTTGAATCTCTTCAGAATTGTATAAGGCTAAAAAATGAATTTCCTTAAGCAACTTGATAACATTTATTGCCTTTGAGGTTTGATAAGAACTAGATTTGACATTAGTTACAGTTTGATAACAATCAATTTGCCAATATTGAAAACCCTCATATTCTTCCGAGATTTCTGCTTCTAAGTACTTAGTTAATTCGGGAGAAGGAATTGGTCTAGCGTTAGCCGTGGGTAGGGCAAAATATTTCGGAGAGATGCCTTGAGTGATAGTTGCTGCTGAGTCTTTAATTCCTAATTCTTTATTTAAAAATTCCCCTAACTTATCCTTAGATAGATGAGCGGGATGAATTTGTTGTTGGCTTTTACTGGTATGTTTAGCTAAGGATGAAGTTTCAACCCACAGATAAAACGAACCTGGCTGAATGTAGTTTGTGGAAGTATCTGGTATCCAAGTACCGTGAATAACCTTCATTCTGAATACTTATTCTAAACTTTGCTATTGTACCTAATTTTATATGTATAATAGCTGCTTAAAATCACTTCTCCTCCTAAAATCAATACAGCGATCGCATCTCCTATTTTTGCTTAACTGTGAGAATCTTAACAAAAGCTATGAGCTTCTGGCTCTTGGAATATAGACACTGAAACACTTCTGGTCGGATTTTTGGAGCGATCGCCAGGTAACTATTGGGTCGGGTTGCTAGCTAACTAGTGCGATCGCTATTACTATTAGAATCCATGATTGCTTGCGCTAATTCTTGCTTGAGAACTTCCTTATAGAGCCTATTTTATCTTCCTTGCGGGATATCTTAACCTTTTATGAATTTAAGTGTTGAACTAGACTTCAGAGCGAGAATTGTAAAGAGAAGTAAATCTTGATAAGTTCTTGATGTTCTTGAAATAAATATAAGTTGTCGAAGGGAAAACCAAGCATTGACAATATTGATTGCTTTAGTTTTCAATCGGCAAATTAAAAACCTATTAAGAATATTGGGTGAAAAATTGCCATGACAACATTACTGCCAAATTTTGACCAGGCAACATTCGAGTCTGATACTCCCATTGATAATCCTTACTTTCCGCTAAATTCAGGAACAATCAAGGCTTACGAAGCAGGCGATGAAACTGGAGAAGAATCATCGCCACTCGAAAGCAACCAAGTTTTCGCCACCTTTGATACTAAAGAAATTCTTGGTGTAGATACTTTTGTGGTTCGCGATGTTGCGTGGAATGAAGGTGTTTTAGTTGAAGATACTGTTGATTGGTACGCACAAGATACAGTAGGTAACGTTTGGTATCTGGGCGAAAATGCTACCAACTACGAATACGATGACGCTGGAAATTTTCTTGGTACGAACAATGATGGTTCTTGGGAAGCTGGAGTAGATGGTGCTTTACCTGGTTTCCTCATGGAAGCTAATCCTCAAGTTGGAGATAATTACTATCAAGAATTTTATCAGGGTGAAGCGGTAGACCAAGCCGAAGTAGTTAGCATCAATGATTCTGTCTCGATTGGTTTGGGAAATTACGAGAATGTCTTAAAAACTCGCGATTTTACTGAACTTCAACCTGATGTTTTTGAATTTAAATATTATGCTCCTGGTGTCGGTCAGGTTTTAGCCGATGAAGGAATCACCAAAGAAGGTGGAAAACCAGAACTATCTCCAGAATTAGTAGGTATTTCCGAACTGCCTAATGTTACCCTTCCTGCCTTGGGTGCAACTAGCTTCGAGAACAGTGCAGACATTAATAATATCTATTTCCCTCTAACCCCAGGAACTCTCTCTGTCTACGAAGAAGAAGAAATTGATCCTAAGACAGGAAAAATTGAGGAAGAAACACGGGAGGTTTTGGTCACTAACGACACTAAGGATATTCTGGGAATATCCAGCCGCGTGGTGCAAGATCGCGTATTTGAAGATGGCTTACTCGACGAAGAGACGCTTTCTTACTACGCTCAGGATACCGAGGGAAATGTTTGGCTATTAGGCGAGTCTAAAGCTGAATATGAATACAACCAGGAAGGTAATTTAATTAGTACTGATGACTCTGAATCTTGGCTGGCTGGAGAAGGTCAATCACTTCCTGGGTTGATTATGGAAGCCAATCCTGAAATTGGCGACGGCTACTATCAGAGGTTCGATATCTCAGAAGAAGAAGACCAAGCAAAGATAGTTGATTCTGGTACTTCTATTTCTAATGATGAATATGGTAGCTTTGAGGATGTCTTACAAGTTCGGGAGTTTTCTGCACTTGAACCAAACGACTCTGACTATCAATACTATGCGCCTGGTGTCGGTCAAGTATTCACGGAAGAGTTAAACAAAGACGGCGAACTCCTGTTTTCTTCTTCCCTCGAAGAGACTTATCAAATCAGGGAAATTCCCGATTTGGGCGATCGCATTCTTGGACAGGCTGAGATCGATGCTACTGATGTGTCCTACTTGGATGACAATTTCGCTGGTAGCGGCGCAATTACAGAACTTAACTACACTCAATTGTTAGAAGTAAACAATCAGTCTCTTGGAGTATAGTTTTGATGTCGCTTTTTTCCAGAAATACTATTTTTGCTAAAAGTTTTCACACACACTAAATATTCCTGGCATTATGTCAGGTTTTTTTCTGATAGCGGGTAAGGTCAAGATTCATCTAAAAAAGTGTCCCGTATTACTGTAACCCTTAACTAGTCTAGATTTCACAGCTCGATGGGCAGTTCGATTGCGGTCTGTAGCGGTTGGGGAAGCTGACTCAAATCTACAATATAGTCACCATAACGTTCTCATCATCTGAAAATGCTGTTTCCAAGGCGGATTCCTAAAGCTTGTAAGTAGTAGCCAACTTCAAGTTGTGGCTTTTCCCATGCTGTCAGAGCTTTTAGAATATTGCCTTGGTGTATTTGGATACATTTGGCTAGTTCCATCGCGTCTTCCCCAGCTTTGGCTGTACTCGCAGCCGTGTGGGGACGGGGAACAAAGGCAGCGTCTCCGAGCAAGCAGACACGACCAAAAGCCATTTTAGGGACTGACAAATCGTAAATTGGTTGAATAAATGGCTCTTTGGTTTGGGCAAATAGGTACTGAAACACTTCTGGTAGATTTTTTTTAGCGATCGCAAATTGTTGTTTGACCAATTCTGGTCGAATGCTTCCTTGAGGGACGGAGTAGTCGCGCAAAAGACCAGTACGGTCTGTTAGTACGTCACGCAATGCTGCCCCTTCTGGAACCTGCCAATACCACACCCAATTAAAGCGCCGTTTGCCAATTTCATTTTCTCCCGTCTCTCCTGGAATCAAATAGCAGAGCATTTGAGTAGATGAGGAATTAAAAAAAGTGAACTTATCGGCAAGTATTTCGGCAACTTCAGAAGATATTTGAGTCTCATCGATTACCCCGCGCCAAGCAACATAACCAGCGTAGTCAGGAACTTTGGAACAAGGCTTCTACCAGGGCATCTTGAATGCCTTCTTTTCTCTCCGTCCCTAAGCTCATCCATAATAATTAAATTAAATGCGATCGGAGCTTATTGCAGTTCTTCCAACGTAGGATAGTCAATGTACCCTTGCTCCCCACTACTATAGAAAGTAGAGCGATCGTACTTATTGAGCGGTGAATTAGTGGCAAAACGATCGGGTAGGTCGGGATTGGCGAGAAATAGCCGACCATAAGCAACTAGGTCAGCGTGACCTTCTGAGAGAATTGTTTCTCCTGTCTCGCGAGTATAACCTCCGGCAGCAACTAAGGTGCCTTTATAAATCGAGCGGAAGTGACGCGCCCCTAATCCAGTTCCATCATCTTCAACTGTGATGTTGCCTTGGATACGCGGTTCGATGATATGAAGATAAGCCAGATCGAACTGATTGAGAGCATCGGCAACATAGCCGAAAGTTTCTGTCCGATTAGAGTCATGCATATCGTTAAAGCTGCTGCTCGGAGAAAGACGAACCCCAACTTTTCCCACTCCCCAAACGCTCTTCACCGCTTCAGTAACTTCTAATAAAAGACGAGCGCGATTCTCGACTGAGCCGCCATACTTATCGGTTCGCTGGTTAGAGTTATCTTGTAGGAACTGATCGAGAAGATAGCCGTTGGCACTGTGGATTTCAATGCCGTCAAATTCAGCTTCTAGAGCATTTTTTGCCCCAGTACGAAATTGTTCGATGATTTCTGGAATCTCTTCGATGTCTAAGGCGCGAGGCATGACATAAGGTTTCTCTCCTTGGGGCGTAGCAGCCATCCCCTCTGGTTTAATCGCACTGGGAGCCACAGGGATTTCTCCGTCCGGTTGTAGCAAAGGATGAGATACTCGTCCAGCGTGCCATAGTTGCAGAAAAATTCGTCCTCCTTTGGCATGAACCGATTCGGTCACTCGTTTCCAGCCTTCTACCTGTTCTCGACTGTAGATGCCTGGGGTGTTGGGATACCCTATCCCAAAAGGAGAAACTTGGGTCGCCTCAGCAATAACCAGTCCGGCGGTCGCTCGTTGGGCATAATAAACAGCATTCATCTCTTGCGGGACATAGCCGACCTCTGCACGACATCGAGTTAAAGGAGCCAACAGCATACGGTTGGGCAACTCACAAGCACCAATCTGAAAAGGGGATAATAGTCTCATAGATTTTCTGTTCTTTTCCTAATTAATTCAATCAACCGCGATTGCTTCATTCTAAGATCGTTGAATCAGAACCACGCCAACGATTAAGAAGATCGCACCTACAGCTCGCCAGAAACCGAGTGGATGTACTGGGAAACCTACTAAACCGAAATGATCTAAAGTAATGGATGCCAACATCTGACCAGCTATAATTAGTCCAATCATCGTCGCTGCGCCGAGCAAGGGTGCCAGGATAATCGTAGCCGTCAGGTAAATTACGCCCAGTAATCCTCCAACCCAAAAGTACCAAGGTGCTTGTATTGCTCTGCTAATCTCAGGCAAGTGAATGTGGAACGTCAAGGTAAAGAGCAATAGCGCGATCGTTCCAAGCGCAAAGGATACAGAGGCAGCTAAGAGCGGATGACCGAGGTTTTTTGCCAGTTGAGCATTGATCCCGGCTTGGGTTGGTAGAAGAGCACCAGCCACCATAGCGAAAATTAAAAGCAACAAACTCATTTCTTAATTTCCATTCTTTTTGCTGTCAGTTTTTAGCGGCGGGTAGCGACCTCTGGATAAAGCCGATTGATGATGTTGTAGTTGAGGCAGGTATAGTATTCAGATTCATGATGATTGATGAACGTCGCCTCATGATTCGCGATCTCCGCATAGTCTTCTGTCATTAGGAAGTCTTCGACATCGTTCATGCTAGCGAAAGCCATCGCCGTGACCCCATCAATGGTTCTACCGTATGGATGCCAGAATTGCTCGCCTTCGGAGGAGAGACCGATATTGTGCAACTGGGCATACCGTTTCACATACTGGTGAGTCGCTAATTTGGACAAAACCAAATCTGCATGTCCGTGGAGCCAGAGTTCCTGGAACTGCTCGCGCTTTAGATCGGGCTTTCGCTTGTGAATCTTGATCAAAACGATCGGCTCGCGTGGACCAGACTTCGGGATGATAATGTATTCTTTAGTAATCAAGTGCGGCACTTCTCGGAACATGATTTGCTCTTCGGGAACAATTCGACTGGGGAATTTGTTGTTGGTACCAAAAGAGTCTTGCAGATCTTCCAAGGTTTTAAAAGCCATGTAGGCTAGTCCGTCGTGTTGAGGACGTTTGTAAGGTTCGATACGTCCCAGGACGCTTTCATAAAGGCGACCATTCCCATCAACTGGTACTTTATAAGGCGGTGGAAAATAAGAAGTCGGTCCACCTGGAATTCGATGAACTTGGTCATATCGGAGCATTCTGCTCATGCTGTTGTCGTTCGCACCATCTTTATGAGTGAAGCGCATCCCGTGAACTTTGCGCCAATACTCGTCCCATTTTTCATAAGCTAAGTTGGAATCGGATTCAAAAGCCAAAGCTGAAGGGTCAGCACTTGGATCTTCAATGACTCTGCCGTT
>Ga0209082_1000139_pt1 | contig 37721 bp, 34 predicted proteins | sample ColdCreekSource_FD_184127 | JGI IMG/M metagenome (GOLD analysis project Ga0209082, IMG submission 184127) | Groundwater microbial communities from Cold Creek, Nevada to study Microbial Dark Matter (Phase II) - Cold Creek Source (SPAdes) (version 3) | ecosystem: Environmental > Aquatic > Deep... | reverse complement strand
AACATTAACTGTTATTTGTCCTTTGCCGTCAGTCTTAATCCCGTTGCCGCTAAATTCTGAAGATAAGCGAGGATCAGCTTCATCAGCTTCTTTGACTCTGCTAATTAATTCTTCTCCATCTTCTGGTAATTCGCCAACATCGTAACCTTGTGCTTTTAAAGCATGAAGAAACTTGAGTAAACTCTTAGGTACGTTTAATAAGGCAGCCGTACCCGTTGCGCCATATCCAGGGGGAAAACCATACAAAATAACCGCCAATTTACGTTCTGGTGTAGGCTTATGGCGAATTGAAATCCAGTTTTTGATCCTGCTAGTGAGGCGTTTTAGACGGTCTGGTACGAGATAAATATCTTCTCCCACTAAACCACCTAAAGGTATAGTATCGATCGCACCATCTAATTCAGGCAGGGAATATAAGACCACACTTTGTAAACCGCCGATTCCTTGCCGTGTCCAGGAATGGATATCCTGAATCAACAAGGGTGCAGCCACAATGTAAGGTACATTTTTCGCAGTTAAGATGCGTTTGGCTACTTCTACCTGTCTGCCAGCTTCCATCGATCCTGCGGGGCCACCTACCAGAGGAAAACCAATGGTAGAGACAATCGCCTCTACTTTTACCGCTTCTTCAGATAAAGACAGAGTTTCTTTATTACCTTGTTCTCTTTGTTCTTGTTCGTAGGTAGTAGTTAGCCAGTCCCTGACCGCAACGTGACCTTCTACGCCGTTGATAAATATCGGTAAGGGAATTAATCCTTCGGTTTCAAAATGTTTAATTAGTTGGGGTATATAGGCTTGATTGGTGATCACGTGCTTGCGATACAGCAAAATACCAATAACAGGTTTTGATATCGCCCCGACCTGATTTTCGTACCAATTCAGATAATCGCGTGGTGAGGTGAAATATCCCTGATAATTTGGATGCAATAAGCCCATGTTAGGCGTTTCAATTGGTTGCGGTATCTCGCCAACGGTCAAACCCAAATATTTTTCGGCTAGCGTCCAACACATAGAAGCGACGTTTTCTGTCCCCCCTGCATTCCAGTAACCATAGATAATTAACCAGTTGCGTAAATCCTGCACCTTTTTAGCAGGGATGAATTTAAGTAGTTTGGGGCCAGTTTTTAAAAAACTAATATAGCCAGCCAGTTTATCTTCTTCTTTGCCGTTGCTAAACTTACTCAAAATAAATTTAATTGGCTTAGGCATTCCCTTGGGTTGGTCACCAATCGCAAATTTGCCCAACTGAGTCAAGCTGATCAATTCCAAAGCCGACTCGAACACTAACCTAATCGGAATATCCTTGACTCTCTCCCGCAGCCACATAACTTGATCGTAATCAAAAATCAAACTAGCAAAAAAGACATCGGCATCCTTTAGAGCGGTTGCTACTACCTGTGGTGAAATGGTAATAGCGCGATCGCTAAATACAGTTATTTTCAACTCTTCACAGCGTGTTGTTGCTAACTCTGCTGCTTGGCGATACAGGTTGGCATTAAAAGATTCAAATCCAGCAATCAAGACAATTCGTTTCATAATAATTAGCTGCTTAAAATTTCTTCATAATACGATAAGAAATTAATTCTTCAATAATTGAGTCATTTACATTAGCTAATGCTGGTTGCACTATGTTTACAAAATGAGGTTGAGATAAATTTTCTGGTTGGCGACACCATCTCGTATTAATTAAAAACATATAGTAAGGCTCAACCCAATTTTTCCATAATTCTATATCGCGATCGTTCATAAATAATGATCGTACTTTATTACCTCGATTACGGTGAAATTACTTGAAGACCCGAACTCAGGTTACTTAAATCCCCCTCATTTATTAAACATAACAGCGAACTTTCTTTGCGCCTCTGCTTCTTAAAATCTAAAATAAAAACCTAACCCCAATATCCGACCCCTATGCCAAATATCTCTGTTAACTTACCTCAAGACTCTTACGAAATTGCGATCGAGCCTGGTATCTTATCTCAACTAGGTAACAGGATGATGCAATTAAACCTGGGCAAAAAAGTTTTAGTTATCTCCAACCCAGAGATCTTTAATTACTATGGCGATACTTGTATCTCTTCTTTAGAAGCGGCTGGATTTGAAACCTGCACTCATTTGATACCAGCAGGGGAACAATACAAAACTCTCCAGTCTATTCAACAAGTATACGATACTGCTTTAACTAATCATTTAGAACGTTCTTCTACTTTCGTCGCCTTGGGTGGGGGAGTAATTGGCGACATGACCGGATTTGCGGCAGCGACTTGGCTACGGGGGGTCAACTTTGTACAAGTACCAACTACTCTGTTAGCTATTGTGGATGCTTCTGTCGGCGGTAAAACAGGAGTTAATCATCCCCAGGGCAAGAATCTCATCGGTGCATTTTATCAGCCAAAGTTAGTTGCGATCGATCCTCTCTTATTAAAAACTCTACCAGTTAGAGAGTTTCGTGCGGGAATGGCAGAAGTTATTAAATATGGCGTTATCTGGGATGCAGATTTGTTTACTAAATTAGAACAAGCAGAACATTTAGATAGCTTGGAAGATATTAGTGATCAGTTATTAGAAACAATTATTGCTCGATCCTGTCAGGCTAAAGCCGATGTTGTTAGTAGAGATGAAAGGGAAGCAGGATTAAGGGCTATTTTAAATTATGGACACACAATAGGTCATGCTGTTGAAAGTTTAACTAACTACAAGCAATTTGTACATGGGGAAGCTGTAGCTATTGGTATGGTGGCGGCGGGAAAAATTGCTGTTCAAATGGGATTATGGACGGAAGAGGAGGCTAAACGTCAAGATGTCCTGATTGAGAAGACGTGTTTACCCACAGATATTCCTGCTGAATTGAAAATAGATGCAATCTTGGAAACGATTAAAAGCGATAAGAAAGTAAAAGCGGGAAAAGTGCGTTTTATTCTTCCTACTACTATAGGCAGGGTTATGATTACCGATCAAGTTACTTCGGAAAGTATCACAGAAACACTGGCGTAACTATGAGTTTTTTTCGCACAAGCGTGCCGAAGATGTGGGCAAAGAGAGACTCGAACCTGACTGCCTGATACTAAATCCGATTGACAAAAAGTACTAATTGATTCGACTAAATCTGCGCTTTTTTGATACTTTTCTTGGAGTTCTGACAAACTAATCGGATTTAGTATAAAGACTATAAACTCGTCAAATTTGATTAAAATACTCAATCAAAAAAAGTCTCAAAAGCTTTTGAGTGAGTTTGTTACAGATTTCTGGAGATGTCTATTTAATCCACATTCCTAAGCCATAAAATTAATGTTTCCTGTTAGCTGATATCCAGGGAAAATTTTGGCTAGGCGATCATCAGAAATAGATAAGTGCTGCTGCAAGATAAGTGCGATCGCTTCTCGAAAATCCGTTGTTACAGGCAGATCCCGCCCTTCATATAGTGCGGACTCACCTAAACCTTGCCATTCACCATATACCTTACCGCCGCGAATCGAACCGCCTAGTAGGAACATCACATTACCATGACCGTGATCCGTACCGTTGTTACCATTTTCCTTAACAGTGCGCCCAAATTCCGACATCACTACAATAGTTGTATCAGGATAAATAGAATCCAACCCTTTGACTAAAGTTGCCAAGCCCCGCCCTAAATCAGGCAAATATTTCTTAAAAATAAGTTGTTGATTAATATGACTATCCCAACCGCCAATTTCCATAAATGCTAATTGAGTTTTGGCATCTCCCTCCATCAATTTGGCAACTTCCGCCGCATCGTCAACAAAACTACTGGCGATTGACGCACCGCGGGAAGCGTACATCATTTCTTGACCCAACTCTTTCAAGATTATTTCTCTGGCTTGATGACCTTCTTGATAGGCTTTACTTAAGAGATCGTCACCATCATATAAACTGCTAAAAGCCTTATTAATATGAGCGTGATCTGTAGGGATAGCAACAGTAGAATTCTTTCCAGGATTCAAATTAGCTATTGGCATCATCCCTTTAAGAATACGAGGGGTACTCGTACCCACGTTTAAAGCCTGAGTTGGTCTTTCTTTAGGCAATTGACCTAAAAGCCGATTCATCCAACCATCGCTGGTGCTTTTTACCCCCGGTGTACCACTTTCCATATAGTCTTGCGCATCAAAATGAGAGCGCGTATCCGCACTGGAGCCACTAGCATGAATAAAAGCTAAGTTACCTTTTTTCCACAAGGGCATCAAATCTTGGAGATCGGGATGCAAACCAAAAAAGCCATCCAAATCGATCGCGCCATTTTTTTCTTGAGGATAAGGAATAGCGAGGGTTGGCCTAGCTTTATAATAATCTGCTTCTTGATGGGGAATCACTACGTTTAAGCCGTCAATTGCGCCACGCAAAAAAATCACCACTAAACGTTTACGATTCGTCGGTTGAGCAATTCCTTTAGCTACCCAGCTATTCAAACCGACTGGAATTAACATTCCTGCGGTTGCTAAACTTGCCGCTGTTAAAAACTTTCTTCTTTTCATTATTTATTACTTAAACTTATTACTTACTCATCGATACATTGCTTCGGGACTACCTAACATTAAGGCGTTACTTAATCCTGGCGGATTCTTAGCAATCACCTGTTGGGTTTTGGGCGAAAGATCACCAAGATTATGGCGTAACTTGTCAGCATCTAGAGAATATTCCTTGTTTAAAGAACCATTTGCGATCGCTGTGGCAAAACCGATTCGACGTAACATTCCATCAGGATTTAACCAAGCATCTTGAGTATTTTTATAGCCGTTGGGAGTAGCACAAAGATATGTTGGCATTCCTAATTGAGCTATCATTCCCTGCATTCGCTTAAAATTAGGATTTTCGATGCCGCCAGTCCGCACCAGAGAAACTATATATTGATAGGGAGTTTTAAACTTTTTAGCGTAGTATTCCGAGCTGTTAAATTCTGGGCTATGAATCAGAGTATCTAAAACAACTTTAATATTTCCATCACTTTCCAGAAACTTTTTTGCCAGTAAATCTACTAGACTCGATGGTGGTTCGTCAGCAACAAAATATTGTGCCAACTTATAGCTAATAAAACGGGCTGTAGCAGGATGAGCTGCCAAGATGTCCAAGGCTTGTTCTCCTTCTTCAATACCGCTTCTGGGAATTTTTTGACCTAAAAATATTTTGTCTCCCGAATCGTGACGATTTTCATAGAAGAAAAAGCCATTTTCATTTTCTTGTTTGTCGAAATGATCTACGCTCCAGCCTGTCAAAATACGTGCCAATGCCACAACATCAGCCTGAGTATAACCTCCATCAACACCTAGAGTATGGAGTTCCATCAACTCACGGGCATAGTTCTCATTCAAACCTTTAAATTGACCTTTTGCTACAGAACTATTAGGGTCTGTATTAAGCTCATTGTCTAAATAAATGAGCATTGCTGGATGATGCGCTGTCACAGCCAAGAGGTCGCGAAAATTGCCTAAAGCATGAGTTCTAATCTTCTGTTCGTAATCAGCTAACCAAAGAATTGTCGATTTTTTAAGCGCAAAAACATTAAAATGATTAAACCAAAAATCCACCATCACTTCTTGTAACTGACGAGGAGAATTAATGGCTCGCAATAAACGAGAATCTACAGCTTGTTGTCTTATCTTTTGATTTTGTTTTTGGTTTTGTTTCTGGAGTTTATTTTTTGTTTCGTTTGATATTTCTAAATTTTTATTTATTCTTCTTTGACCAAGATAATATTTTTTCGACAACTCTATTGGATCTGCTTGAATCAAGTCAAGTTGAGCAAGAGAGTTTTCTAGCTTTGGCGACTCTTGAATCGATTCTGGGCTAAGTTGCGACTGAATATAAGCTTCAATTCCCGTCGCTTCAACCTGTTGCATTTGCTCTGGAGTCACTCCAAAACTCAGACGCTCTAAAACGTGACGAATACGCGGCTGTTCTACTTCACCGCTAGCCTGTTGTTGACATCCTAAGCCTAACCACAACATTGATCCACAGATCAAGATTAATACCCAGTGCTGTAGTTTTTGCTTCATAACTCTTGGTTTCGCTTTTCAAAACATCACAACAGTTATAGACTCTTCCACTGGATTTTAGTTCACTATTATTAAAACGTTTTGGTGCGAACAGAGTTATTTTGGCAACAGGTCTATCGTTAATCGTTAATAAAGATATTCCTGCAACGATTTGACTTCTAAAGGTTCAGATTGCAAAGAACGAATTGCCGCAGCCGTTGCTTTGGCCCCTGCAATGGTAGTAATAATCGGCAGATTGAAATCCAATGCCATACGCCTAATCAATTGCGCATCGGTTTGAGATTCTTCTCCTGTGGGAGTATTAATAATCAGTTGAATCTGTTTATTTTTAATCGAATCAACAACGTGTGGGCGACCTTCATGAAGTTTTAAGACTACATCGACGTTTTGAATGCCATTTTCTTGGAGGACTTTGCGAGTACCAGAAGTAGCGACTATTTTAAATCCTAGATCAATAAAGTCTTGAACGACTGGAACGATCGCTTTTTTATCTCGTTCGTTCATTGAAACAAACACTGTCCCAGACAGTGCTAAATCAACTCCCGCACCAATTTCAGCTTTAGCAAAGGCTTTACCAAAGTTACTATCAATACCCATCACTTCTCCTGTAGAGCGCATCTCCGGCCCTAAAAGGGTATCTGTATCGGGAAATTTATTGAAAGGCAATACGGCTTCTTTGACAGCGATATGTTTGGGAATAATTTCGTGAGTTACTCCTAAAGATTCTAAACTTGCTCCCGACATAACTAAAGAAGCTATCTTGGCTAAAGGTACGCCAGTAGCTTTAGAAACGAAGGGAACAGTACGAGAAGCGCGAGGATTGGCTTCGATGATATATACCTGTTCTCCTTGAACAGCATATTGTATATTTATCAGTCCAACTACTTTTAAAGCTCTAGCCAGTTTTTTTGTCCAGTTACGGATAGTTTCAACGGCTGATTCGGGGAGGGAATTATAGGGAATAGAACAAGCGGAGTCGCCAGAGTGAATGCCTGCCTGTTCGATATGTTCCAGAATGCCGCCGATAACTACATTACCGCCCTGGTCGCATAAGGCATCTACATCAACTTCGATCGCATTTTCTAGGAATTTATCGATTAGAATTGGATGATCGGGTTCTACCTTGACAGCATAAGTCATGTAGCGTTTTAAGTCGGCATCGGAATAGACGATTTCCATTGCTCTGCCCCCCAATACGTAAGAAGGACGCACTACCACGGGATAAGATACACGGTTGGCAATTTTTAAAGACTCTTCATAGCTTCTAGCAATACCGTTAGGCGGTTGGGTAATCTCTAATTCTCGCAAAATCTGTTCAAATCTTTCGCGATCTTCGGCAGCATCAATAGAATCTGGTGATGTACCCCAGATTTTGGTCTGTGGTGGCGTTTTATGAAACTCCCCTTCAAGGTATTCCTGTAAGGGGATCGCCAACTTGAGAGGGGTTTGTCCGCCGAATTGAACGATGATCCCTGCGGGGTTTTCGGCTTCAATGATGTTGAGAACATCTTCTTTAGTTAAGGGTTCAAAATACAAGCGATCGCTGGTATCATAATCGGTAGAGACGGTTTCAGGATTGGAATTGACCATAATTGTCTCGTATCCTGCTGCGGATAAGGCATAGGCAGCATGGCAACAACAATAGTCAAATTCAATACCCTGCCCAATGCGGTTTGGCCCTCCTCCTAGGATCATGACTTTGGGCTTATCTGAGGGAGTGATTTCTGATTCCCCTGTCTCATAGGTGGAATAGTAATAAGGCGTAAAAGCTTCAAACTCGGCTGCACAGGTATCAACTAGTTTATAGACAGGAATTATGCCTAATCCCTTGCGGTAAGCGCGTACTTCGTCTTCTGTGGTTTTAGTCGCAAAAGCGATCTGGCGATCACTATATCCCTGCTGTTTAACCTCGCGCATATCTCCAGCAGATATCTTGTGAAGTGCAGTACGTTTAAGAAACTTCTCAGTCTGTAACAACTCCTGCATCTTATCTAGGAACCACATATCAATCATGGTCAATTCATGAATCTCTTCTGGTGTCATACCCAGCTTTAAGCCGTGATAGATGCTAAAGATTCTGTCAGGGTTGGGAGTTCGCAGGCTAGAACTTACGTGGGGTATGGAAGGTAAGGTTTCTTGGATATCGCAACCAAAGCCATATCTCCCGATTTCGAGCGATCGCAAAGCTTTTTGGAACGATTCGTTAAATGTTCTACCAATTGCCATTGCTTCCCCCACAGACTTCATTTGAGTCGTCAGGATTGGTTTAGTTCCAGGGAATTTTTCAAAGGCGAAGCGAGGAATTTTGGTAACTACATAGTCAATAGTTGGTTCAAAGGAAGCAGGGGTTTTTTGGGTAATGTCGTTAGAAATTTCATCTAGGGTATAGCCCACAGCTAATTTAGCCGCAAATTTGGCAATCGGAAAACCTGTGGCTTTAGAAGCCAAAGCCGAAGAGCGAGATACGCGAGGATTCATCTCAATAACAATCACGTCACCATTCAGGGGATTGACAGAAAACTGAATGTTAGACCCCCCCGTTTCTACACCAATCTCGCGAATAATTGCCAGAGAATAATCCCGCAGCCTTTGATATTCTTTATCGGTCAAAGTTTGAGCCGGGGCAACGGTAATCGAATCTCCAGTGTGTACCCCCATCGGATCGATGTTTTCAATGGAACAAATAATTACAACATTATCTGCGAGGTCTCGCATCACTTCTAATTCATACTCTTTCCAGCCCAAAAGAGATTTATCTACTAAAATTTGACTTACAGGAGAGGCATCTAAACCAGATTGGGAAATTTGATCATATTCTTCCTGATTGTAGGCAATTCCGCCTCCTGTACCGCCCAAAGTAAAAGCAGGACGAATAATCAACGGATAGCTACCAATTTCTATTGCGATCTCTTTTGCTTCTGCCAAATTATTGGCAATTCCCGAAGGACACATAGGAACCCCTATTTTTTCCATCGCTTGTTTAAATAACAGGCGATCTTCGGCTTTCTCGATAGCGGGTAATTTCGCCCCAATCAGTTCTACATTGTATTTTTCTAGTACACCACTTTTCGCTAGGGATACCGCTATGTTCAAAGCAGTTTGCCCCCCCATTGTTGGCAACAAAGCATCTGGTTTTTCTTTGGCGATGATCTTTTCGACCATGTGTGGCGTTAGTGGTTCGATATAGGTGCGGTTTGCCATTTCTGGATCAGTCATGATCGAAGCTGGATTGGAGTTGACTAAAACTACTTCATATCCTTCTTCGCGCAAAGCTTTACAAGCCTGCGTACCAGAATAGTCAAATTCACAGGCTTGTCCGATGACAATGGGACCCGAACCAAGAAGCAAAATTTTGTGAAGATCGTCGCGACGGGGCATATTACTCTGTCTTTACTTCTAACTACTACTAGCGATTAATTGTATAGTTTCTTGGCCCCATTGCGAGTAGCAGCTTGATCTCTTATTAATTTTAAGAACTGATATGATGGAAATTAGTGGCTAATTGAGTCCTAGATTAATATTTATTGTTCTGTAGATCGACAAACCAATCTAAAGTTCGAGGATTGACCCAGCCTTTTTGAGTAATAATTTCGCCGAATTTTTTATTAGTTTGAGACTGTTGCTGCAAAGTTTCTTTAATTTGCCCTGGGTTAAGCAACCCTGCGTTGGTTAAATAGTCTCCTAAACGGAATTTGTCACGCAGTTTGTTTTCCATCTTCACTAGCTGTGGTAAATCATCGACAAAAAAATCAATTGTTTCTCTACGAATATGCCCCTGCTGAATTAAAATTTCACCAAATCGATGATTATGATTATGTTCTTGAATTTGCAAAGCTTGCCTAATTTCTTGGGGAGATAATAACCCTGCTTGCTGTAAAATTTCACCCAAAGGCAGATAGTCTGATTGAAGCTGATGAGAGAATTTATATTGATTGAATCTTTGTTTTCCTGCTAACCAAAAAAGGGGCAAACTATCAACTAAATATCTTCTCCATAAGCGATTCGGTTCACAATACAGTCGATACAGCCACTCTAGCCCCATTTCACTCATCATTTCAGGCGATCGCTTTATATTTCCCGCCTCAAAATCAATCGTTGCACCAATTGCTAAAAATATTTTGATTTTTGGTAATTGATTTTTATATTTAGCAATCCATTTTTCTTGTTTAGGTGCGCCTACTCCAATTGCTAATACTGTAGCCTCTGAATGATTTATACGCTCAACAATTTGTTGGCATTCATGTTCGTCTTTTTCAAAAGTAAAGGTTGGGGAATGAGAATCAACAATTATTTCTCTTCCTACTTTCTGATTAATATTTACTTGTGCTTGTTGGGCAATTCCTTCTTTACCACCTAAGAGAAATACTTTGATATCTTCATTATTTTTGTTGTATTTATAGAAAGCAGGAAATAGATCAGCACCAGAAATTTTCTCTTTAATAGGATTGCCCAAAAGAAAAGAAATGTATTGTAAGATTTTGCTATCGCAAATTCGATAATTTGAATAATAATAAGCTTTTAAAAAATCGCGATCGCTCTGTAATTTTACTAGGTGATCGACATTGGGAGTAACAACAACTCCTCCAGTCCTATTTAAGTCTGCTAATAACTCAGTTGTAGTAGTGTTATGAATTGATACATTCAGGAAATCGACTATATCCATAAACTTGTATATACGAATTATTAGATAGTATTATTTTCAAGGATTTTATCTATGGGTATTCAAGATTATATGAGCATTAAGTGGAATTAACTTGGGTAATATTGCCGATTATTTAGCTCATAATAAGAGCGACTGGCAATTAGTAATTAGCAAGCTTTCTCTTTACTTTCTGTTGACCCAGGCTAACTTTTGTAACTTCACTTTCTAAATCTTGTACTGACCGTCATTCCACCGCTCCCAGTGCAATCAACGTCATCAACTGAGCTTCAGATAATCCCTGAAGTCCTTTAATTTTCATACCTTCGTAAGGACGGGGAACTCTCCAGGTGGACACACAGATCTGCGATGCTAAGTCCCAAACTTTGATACTTTCATCCAGTCCGCCGCTAAACGCGGTCAGAGTGGCGTGGGCGGCATCGTTAAACTGAACTGAAGCCAGAAGTAACGCTAAAATCAGATGAGTGTGACCATTTAAAGTTCGATCGCATTTTCCTGTGAAGGTCTGCCAAAGTTTAAGACTGCGATCAAACCCTCCACTAATAATGAACTGGCTATCCGGGCTAAAGCAGGCGTTAGCGACTGAACCCTGATGACCGATAAACGTTTGCAAACACTCTCCTGTCTTAACATCCCAGAGTTTGAGCGTTTGATCGAAACTGGCACTGAGTAATCTCTCTCCATCAGGGCTGAAGGTTACTGACCAGGTTCTTTCGTTATGCCCGATGTAGGTTTGACAGCATTCCCCACGCTCGGTGTCCCACAATCGGATGGTGCCATTAAACTCACTGCTGGCCAGTCGCTTGCCACAGGGGCTGAAAGCAACGGAGACAACCGGGCTAAGATGTCCCTCAAAGGTTTTCAGGCATTCCCCTGTGGCAACATCCCAGAGTTTAATGGTGTGGTCATAGCTGCTGGCAAGATACTGACCATTGGGACTAAAGGCGATCGCAGTAACGGGCTGGCGATGACCACGGAGGGTACGAATACAGTCCTGGGTTTGGATGTTCCAGAGTTTTATCGTTTGGTCGTAGCTACTACTGGCAAGGTATCTACCATCAGGACTAAAGGCTAGGGAACGCACCCAGCGCTCGTGGGGCTGCCAAACAGCGTAGCAGATGCCAGTAGCCAAATCCCAGAGGCGAATAGAACAATCCTCCCCGCCACTAGCCAAGATTTGACCGTCGGGGCTAAAGGCGATCGCCCAAATGCGTTCACTATGACCCATCAAAGTCTGAATTTCGGAGTTGAGGGTTTTGGAGGCAACCTGCCAGAGACGAATCGTGGCATCCTGACCGCAACTTGCCAAGATTTGCCCATTGGGGCTGAAGGCAACGGCATTGACTGAATTGGTATGACCTTTGTAGGTTTGCAAGTATTGTCCAGTTTCAACCTCCCAAAGTTTTACTCGGCAATCATCACTGACACTGGCAAGATATTTTCCATCAGGACTGAAGGCAACTGCCCAAGTCCAATTCTGGTGTCCTCGGAAGCGAACAAGTTGTGTTCTGGTTTGAGCATCCCAAATTTGAATGTCTCCTCTAGTATCACTTGTGGCTAAACGCTGACCATCGTGGCTAAAGGCAACACTGACAACACCCCCAAATGTTTCAGCAAAAACGGTTTGACTGATTTGGGCATCCGTAAAATCAGTATCGTGCAAGACTGCATTCAGCAGGTAAGCCTGACGAATGAAAAGATGAGAAAAATCAAACCCCTTGAGATCTGTCTTCAAGTAACAAAATAAATTTAGTAGGTTGCCTCCTGCATAACCAGTTTGGGCTGGAGTTGCCTGGCGTAAGTCTGCCAGAATATTACAGAGATGTTGTTCCAGTTGGGATTTGCTGCCAAAGTGGGCTAAAAGTCGCTCCGTTAAGGGATGCAAAATCATTTGTATTTGAGCTTCCCGCAGGTAGTCCTGGGTCTGGGCTTCGATCAGGGCATGAGTCCTGAAAAGGTTTAGTTTCCCCTCAATAATTTCTCGTTCGATGTTCTGGATGAAGTGTTCTGTTACATACTCCATAATCACGGGTTGTTGGCTTAAGCCAGTTTCAGTGGTTTCAATCAGCGATCGCTCGTGCAGTGCTTCCAGAATTTCTAGTAACTTCTGTAATGGCAGTTTGGGTAAAAGTTTTGCCTGTAACTTGACGGGTGTTACCCCTTCTCGGTTGATGGCAAACCAGTACATGACTTGCTGTTGTAGGGTTGATAAACGCTGGAACTGTTGCTCCAGTAAGTCCCATAGGCTACTAAAAACAGTACTGCCCTGGGCTAAAAATGCCTGAATATCATCGCCAGAAAGAGTCTGGATAGTGGTGGCTGCAATTTTGAGGGCAAGGGGATTACCACCAAAGTAATTGACAAGAGCCTGATACTGACCTGTAGTTGCGATTAAACCTTTGTCAACTAAAATTTTCTGAGCTGGTACGACTGAGAGTCCTTGCAGTTGCAGCGATCGCACGGGTAGTTCTGTTCCTTCCCGCACCGCAATCCCCCCTGGCTTTTCCCGCCCAGTCAAAATTAGACAACTCCGATGGGGTTCATCGCAGATGTATTCAAACAATTGGCAGTAATCTTCATACCCCGCTTGATATTCCCCACTGCGATCTCCTCCACCCTGCAAAATCGATTCAACATTGTCAAGGACAAGCAAACAATGCTTCTGACGCAACTGTTCCAGCAGGGTTGTAGTGGAAACCTCATCTACCTCAAGGTTCGTCAGCCTGGGAACAATATCCTCAAGCAATTCTTTCAGGGGAGGAGCTTGTCCTAAACTTCGCCAGATCAGGCACTCAAAACGATCTTGTAGCATTTGAGCCAGTTTGACTGAGAGGGCTGTTTTGCCAATGCCACCGAGACCAAAAATGCCAATCAACCGACAGCTATTATTCAGCGTCCAGGCTTCCAGGGTTTGCAAGTCGGTTTGGCGATCGTAAAAGTGGTCAACATCGATCGCGTCTCCCCAATCCTGCATCTTGTTATATACTGGAACTTCGTGAGTTTGTTGGTAGCGGCGTAACACTGACTGAATATTGCTTCTGGAAACATCCTCACCAACTACCTGAGCAATCTGTTTCCAAAGACGAGCAGCGATTTGCTTGATATAATCGACTTCATAACTCAAGCGATCAGCAACTACCTGATAGGAATGACCCTCCCAAACTGCCAATAAGATTTTCGATTGCAGGTCGTTCAACCCCTGCTGTTTAGCTGTTTGCAGGAGTCGATCAATTAGCGTCAGTGCCTCTTGTCCCGTCATCGCCAGCTTTTCAGGTTTTGTGAAAAGAGAAGAGTTTACCCCTTCATTTGATACTATTTTGAGTTACAAGAAGTCCAAATATTACAAAATCTTTACAACATACTAAACGGCAACTTACTTTTTATCACTGAAATAGGGATCGTACTTTGGTATTTATATAGGAAATTAGATGAGAAGGATTTTTTAAAGACGTAAAGCAGATTGAGTTTCTAAAATTCAAAAATCCGACTTTCTAACAAGTGAAATCAACGGTAATAAATGGAGGTAGAAATGGAAACTAATCATGTAGATGCAACGGTCGATTTTGTCGATGTCAATGCTCTAAAACAAGATTCTATGGCTCGCGAAGGTCAATCTGATGCTAAACCGGGCATCGAAAACGAAACTTTTGTTCACAAAATACGTGCATCAGCCTTGTCTACTGCGGACAGCAAACAAATTCTACCTGAAGTGAGCCGTTCGCCAAAAGGAGTCTAGAACCCTATTTATTAACTATTACTCATTTTGAGAGGTGGAATATGCTTACAATTTGCAATAAATATGGGTACGGTATTTTTGTAGCTATTTTATACTATAGCCCTAACTGTCCAGATGGTGGAGATTGGGCAAAGAAAGGTTGGTGGCGGATCGAGCCTGGCGAATGCAAAGTGGTTTACGGAGGTAGTTTGCGCAGCCTTAATCGCTACTATGGATACTATGCTGAGGCTGACAACGGGGCAATTTGGGCAGGTCCCTACGTGAGGGCTGTCCCTCAACAAGCATTTGACTGGTGTGAGTGGACAAGCAGTACCCAGGCAAGAGATGTCGGCTTCCGATTGCTTGACATTAATAGTTACGACAATTTCACGTTGGATTTGACACCATAAAAAAGTTTTCTTTATCGGTGATAACTATCCTAAAATTGGAGGAATTTGTAATGACTGATATTTCGCAAAAAGACTCATTACAACTTGAGCAGCTATTAAAACGCATCGAGCAAATTGAGGCTAAACTCGGAATCATCGGTAGTCGAGATGGCGTGGGGCATTCGGGTAATGAGGCACAAAGATACTGCGCTTTGCCGAACGTGCCATCTCGGACATTCGATCCGAGCGTGTCTCCAGACCGAGTTCGCCTTATACGATTGATCGCCAAGAAGTGGGTCAACGGCACGAAGTTGCGCTATTACTTCTTTGAGAGCGGCCCCTATTCAGCGGGAAATGAGCAAAAAGATATTGTTAGGCAGGGATTTGAGGTATGGAAGAACGTAGGGATCGGAATCAAGTTTGAGGAAGTTCGGAACATCAGTGAGGCAGAGATCCGAATTGGTTTCCTACAAGGAGATGGATCTTTCTCTTATGTTGGTCGTGATGTGATCGATATTCCTGGCCAGGGCGAACGGACAATGAACTTTGGCTGGGATCTACGAACCGATCCCCGTAGGGTTGATGTACCCGTTCACGAAATTGGTCACACTTTGGGTTTCCCTCACGAGCATCAAAATCCATTTGCAGGTATCAAATGGAATGAAGAAGCCGTTTACATACGTTTTGGTGGTCCTCCGAATAATTGGCCCAGGTCAACAACCTATAACAATATCTTGAGAAAGCTTGACCCAGGAGAGGTTGAAGGATCACAGTGGGATCCCAACTCAATTATGAGTTATGCTTTCCCAGCAGGACTAATTGAGCGACCCGATCAGTATCGGAACGGATTAACCCCCGCTGGTGGACTTTCTGAACTGGATATTCGGCAAACACGCTTATTCTATCCACCCCTGGAAGAGTCGAGTTATGCAGAGCTAAAACCTTTCCATTCAGAAGTTTTGTCTCTCGCTCCTGCTGAACAGAAGAACTTTGTGATCAACCCACCTGCTACCCGAGATTATACAATCCAGACTTTCGGACAATCGGACACAGTCATGGTTCTTTTTGAGGATCAGAACGGCGATCTCAAGTATGTTGATGGGGATGACGACAGTGGCACAGACTTGAATGCAACACTTAAAGTTCGGCTTTACCAAGGTCGGCGATATGTGCTGAGAATCCGCTTGTACTCTAATTTTTCTGCTGGCGAAACTTCAGTAATGCTTTCGTGATTGCTGTTCTCGATCGATAAGTGCGATCGCAGATTTTGTAGATTGGTTTGACGCTAAGAAATCCAATAACTTCTTTCAATCCTGCTCTTGGTCATTTTAGCCACTCAGTACGATCGCACTTCAGGAATTTATATAGGAAATTAGAATGGAAAAATCATGAAAGGCTTATATAAGTTGGCAATTAAAACCTCGATCGCTGTTTGTGTTTTCATTCTGACTGTTGGCTTCCTAAGCGTTGCTCCAGCGTATGCTGCTGATGTGTGCAGTTTCGACACCAGTCAAGCCTACTTTGATTCGACGGGAAATCCTGGCGAGGAACTTAGCTTTCAGTGGGACAAAGACTCTGGCAATGTAAAAGCCTTATCTTGGCAGCATCAAACACCGGACTCCTGGCGAATTCCCTTTGATGCCGATCCCGGCCAAGTTAAAGTAGATGGCCATTATTACTCTTTAAACTTAGGGGCCATAACAGAAGACCTTAAAACATCTGGGACCCGAGAGAGCATCAAAGGCTACCTTTCTCCCCGAAATGTAATCAATTCGCGGGATGAATATACTTTTGCAGGGATCTTCGAGGGTACGGGTACTGCTTGGTTTGTGGCATATGGCACAGTCAGCCCTGAATCATGCCTCCTTACCCCGCCTTAGTTGGCCGTAGAACTATCAGGGAGTTTGAAAAAACATTCCCATGAGGTTGAACTTAGGCTTAACAATACGTTTGGTGCGACAGTACAAAAGTTGAAGGTTACGAAAGCCTATGGTTACCTGCTGCAGTAAAACTTCATAGTTATGCCGATGGGAGATCGATTTAGAAGTAGTTTTCGGTTTTAGAAACATCTATTTACGTAGGTTCACATCACAATCACTTTATGAAAGGAGTAGCGAAATGACTGTCGTCTATGCAATCGAACCAGATGGGGATATGCTTTTCTACAAACACACGGGTACGGCTGACGGCTCTCCTACTTGGCCTATTACCGCTCAGAAGATAGGTAATGGCTGGAATTTTAAACAGGTGTTTGCTGGAGATGATGGTGCCATTTATGCAATCAAACCAGATGGGGATATGCTTTTCTATAAACACACGGGTACGGAAGATGGCTCTCCTACTTGGCCTATTACCGCTCAGAAGATAGGTAATGGCTGGAATTTTAAACAGGTGTTTGCTGGAGATGATGGTGCCATTTATGCAATCAAACCAGATGGGGATATGCTTTTCTACAAACACACGGGGACGGATGATGGCTCTGCTACTTGGCCGATTCAAGCTCAGAAGATAGGCAATGGCTGGAATTTTAAACAGGTGTTTGCTGGCAATGAGTAAAAAGGTAGTGCGATCACAGATTCTGTAACGACTGTCTTGATGATCGAGCGATCGCCCAAATGTAATTAGACGGCTGAAAAGTGCGATCGCCGATCTTGCTGCAACTATCTTGAAAGTCAAGGGCGATCGCAGAAATCCTAGAATTATCAGCAGTAGAAAATGCGCGATCTGCGATCGCTTAAACGTCAAATTTAGATTAGTCTTTTAGAACAGTGTTAAAATCGGATTAACTTCAAACTTGCCATTACGTTATGAATACCATTGACACCATTATTCGGGAACTGGAAAAAATCCCCGAACCAATGCAAATAAGCGTGTTGGAGTTTATTCGTTCTCTTGGGACTGGCGATCTAGAAGCAGACACAACAGAAAGTACTGCTAAATCAGAGGGGAACAAACATTATCCCCTGCGAGGAATGCCAATTCAAATCGAGCCAGATTTTGATGAACCAATGACCGATATGTGGACAGCTTTAAGTGAATGCAAGATACGCCAGTTGCCTATTCCGAACGCTCTGGCGCAATTGAACGGATGCGCGGTTTGTTAAAAACAGACCACCCTGCACCGACAGATGAAGAAGTAGCTGCGATGTTGGCAGAACGAGGGGCGGAGAAATATCTTTAGTAAGAGTTTTAATTGATACCAATATCATCATGGATTTTCTATTGCAGCGATCGCCATTTTCTCATGATGCAGAACTACTGTTTCAAGAGATCGAGGCGGATCGAGTCATCGGCTACGTTACAGCGACAACATGGTGGTTAATTGATTTAAAGAGTTTGTATATTGAGATGCTGAGATCGCTCTCTAGTACATTTTCTATAAAAGGAAAAATGAGCGATCGCCGATCTGATAGTAGTGTGTCGAGATTAAACAGACATAATTCTTTGGTTTTATAGGGAATATAGGCGATCGCAAAATCCGAGAATTACCAGCAGTAGAATATGAGCGATCGCAAATGCTATTGTTTGATATACGGCGAATATTCTGATTAATCGTTAATTGCTTTTTTCTGGCGTTTTTTTACTAAATATTGTTGATGAGATTGATCTGCTAAATAATAATCAGCAACAGGCTTGATCTCGGTTACGATATTTTTATCGTATTGATTAGATAGTTGTAATTGCTGTTTAGATCTTTTAGCAATTTGCTCTTGTTCAGTATTATGATAAAAAATTACCGAACGATATTGCTCGCCTCTGTCTGCACCTTGGCGGTTTAAGCTAGTAGGATCGTGAATATTCCAGAAGATTTCTAACAATTCTAAATAGCTAACTATTACTGAATCATATTCAATTTGAGCTACTTCGGCATGACCTGTAATTCTGGCTACAACATCTAAATAAGATGGATTAGCAAAATGTCCTCCCATGTAACCAACGGAGGTTTTGGTTACTCCTTTTACAGCTAAAAATTGATCTTCGGTTTTCCAAAAACAACCAGCACCAAATGTCGCTTTTTCAATCATTAGTTAATTATTTGAATAAACTTCTTGTGCCGCACGATGTAGTAAAGAATGACGATAAACTAAAGCCGACATATCTTGGTCATAGCCGCCACCAATAACACTAGCAACAGGATAGCCAGCGGCTTTACAAGTGCTAAATACTAGTCTTTCTCGGCGATAGATACCCCTGTCCGTTAAACACAATTTACCCAAGCGATCGCACTTGTGAGGATCAACTCCTGCATCATATAGAACTAAGTCGGGTTTCACCTGGGAAAGTAAATCCGATAGATGTCTGGCTAATATTTGCAAATAACCATCGTCATCTAAACCTACAGGCAAAGGAATATCTAAATCACTTTGTTGTTTTTTACCAGGAAAATTAGCCTCGCAGTGCATTGAGAAAGTGAACACACTGTCGTCATTCTGAAAAATCCAGGCTGTACCATCACCCTGATGTACATCTAAATCAACAATGAGAATTTTGTTAACTAATCCCTGATGCTGTAAAACCCTGCTAGCGATCGCCAGATCATTAAAAATACAAAACCCTGATCCATAGCTGGGAAAAGCATGATGAGTACCTCCAGCCGTATTACAAGCACAGCCATGCTTAAGGGCTAGTTGCGCCGCCAGAATAGTTCCGCCAACAGCGATACGAGTACGATGAGCCAGTGCCTGACTCCAGGGCAAGCCAATACGGCGTTGCGCTTTAGGTTCTAGTGTTCCTGCGCAATATGCCTGGACGTAATCAGGAGTATGGACTAGCTGAATTAATTTTAAGCTAGGTAATTCAGGTTGATATATTTGTTCTGGCGTAATTACCTGATCTTTAAGCAATAAATCCCGCAAAATCTTGAATTTAGGCATCGGGAAACGATGGGCTTCAGGCAGAGGCGCAACATAATCGGGATGGTAAACAACCGCAAAACCATAATTAGTCATTAATTATTAACAGAGAGGTATTGTATGTAGATAATTAATCAATTTTTATTTTTATTCAGATTTTATGAATAATTTCACCATTTTTTATAATTAATTTGGCGTTGTATTTTTCTTTGAACTTCTTTTTTAGTATTTGTGTTTCAGTTGAATTAATGGGACATCTGGTGCTAGCGATGAAACATAATTTCAAAGTACATTGCTGGCGACAAGTTAATTGATTGATAGACTCAATAATTTGTTCTACCGCGTGTTTAACATCAGAGCCTTTTAACTCTATATAAAGCTCTTGTCCATCTGGCAGAATTAGTAAATAATCACATCTTATACCTTTCTTGATCGCACAATTATCTACTTGAACAACTCTTATTGAAGCTTTTTTTGGATTATCCAAGCGAAACTTGCTTCGTTTGTTTTTACTGCCTGTATCGGTAATAATTATATTGGAATTACTGTTTTCTGTTTCACATTTACCAAAATCTTTCATTCATCAATGTCCAGAAGTTCATCAAATTGAATTGCTAGTTCATTAGATACCTCATCAATGATATTCGTATTTATTAATCCTGTCTCGGAATCGAGAATAGATTGACAATAACCATCTGATAAAGAATATACGGCAATTTCTTCTGGATTTAAAAATCTCGTTTTCGGAACATTATGAGATATTTTTTTGATTTTTTCTTCTGTTGCACCAACTGCTAAAAGACCTGCTTGCAGGAGATTATTAAATGCAGTTAATATATATGGGCTATGAGTTGTAATTAAAAATTGCAGGCTATCTTTGCGAGAATTATAGACTGTAGAAATTAGCTCTACTATATCTTTTTGAGCTGCGGGAAAAATATGTGCTTCTGGCTCTTCAATATATACTGAACTACCACCTATTTTTGGATTGGTGAATGCAATTGTTCCAAGAATAATAGCTAGAGGTAATGTTTCTTGTTGTCCTGAAGAAGAATTGGCAATACCAATCTGCCTACTTCCTTTTACTTTAAGATAATCTTCTCCATCTTTTTGAAGATACTCACCGCAAAGAATTTTTTTATTCAAAGAAGCTATTTCGTGGTGTAAATCTGGATTTTTTACAGTTTTACGACTGAATAGTTCCCTTCTAATTGGATTTTTGGCTTGTTCGTAATAAGTGCCAAACTCAATTAAAAATGGATCGACAGCATTATTTTCAGATAAAAATGTAAATATGCTGCTTTTAAGATGAGCAAAAAAAGACCTGCCCGCAGGAATATATAACTGAGAAAAAGCTGTAATTCTATTAAGATTGCTTACTGTAGATAAAAACGATTTTGTTATATCATAAGAAGAGTCAAGACGCGATAAAATACTAATCTGTATTTCCTGCTCTGCAACTTTTTTATTTTGCTTTTGTATAACAGTTCTCAAATTGGTAAATTGATCTTTATAAAAATCAGAATAACTTAAAACTATCTCTGGAGATTTGTTTTGAGTTGTTGATCTTTTACTAGATACCTCAATGAAGTTTTCGCCGATATAATAACGAATTTTGAATTTTTCTTTTCCCCACGATGATGATGGAAAATATTGTTCAAACTTTCTTTTATAATCTCTATCTAAATCTTTTTTACTTTTCGGTTGCTCTGCTGCGCTGATTATCTCAAATATGAAACTTTTAAAGTAAAAGAGTAACTTGGCAATAATACTTTTGCCGCTTGCTTGAGGCCCAATCAATATATTAATTTGTTTGATTTCCAGCGTAATATCTTTTATGCCGACAAAATCTTTAATTTCAATTTTTTCCATGACTTAATTGTATCTATAATGTTGATAATAGTCAGAAGTTATTAAAAATCTCCAGAATCTATAAGACAACAGACTAATATTTTTCCATACTAATAATAAATACCAAATCCCTACAGACTTAAATTATAAAACGCGATCACAATTAATTGTGACTACCTCAATCTCATCTCAAACAAAAAACAAATTACCCAATGGGCTAAAGGGGTTCATTTTTATAAGTACGATTCAAGCCATAAGGGATTAAAAAATAATTGTTACGGCTATTTTTTTAAATGACAAAAAAACAAATTAATTCAGTACTTCTTTTAATTGATGCTGTTGCCATAGAGACTGATACAAACCTGGCTGGTGTACAAGTGATTCATGAGTTCCGTTTTGGACAATTTTACCTTCATCCATAACTAAAATGCGATCGGCTGTTGCGGCGGCTGATAATTGGTGCGAGATAAAAATTACAGTTTTTTCAGCTCTTTCTGGAGAGAGATTATTTAAAATTTGTGTTGCAGTCTCGTTATCGACACTGGAGAGAGCATCATCTAAGATCAAGACTTTCGCATCTGCTAATAAGGCTCTAGCCAGAGCAGTACGTTGTCTTTGTCCGCCAGAAAGAGTGATTCCGCGTTCTCCAACTAAGGTTTCATACTGTTGCGGAAAATTGAGTATTTCTGCATGAATTTGCGCTTCCATAGCCGCTGATTCAACTTCGGTCGTTTCAATTAATGGCTCGCCATAGCGGATGTTATTTTTAATTGTGGCACTAAACAAAAAGCTATCTTGAGGGACATATGCGATCGCTTTTCGGAGGTTAATTAAATCTAACTTGGTAATGTCACGCCCATCTAAAAATAGTTCTTCTGCCTCTATATTTAACAGGCGAGGAATCGCATTAGCTAAAGTAGATTTTCCTGAACCAATTGGGCCGACAATCGCTACGGTTTCTCCTGGTTTAATCGTAAAATTTAGGTCATATAAAGCAGGGGTTTTCGCTCCAGGATAAGTATAAGTAAGGTGACGTGCCGTAATCTCGCCTCTGACTTCTTCGAGGGGTATAACAATCGGGTTGGGACTATTTTTAATTTTAGGTTCAGCCTTAGTAATAGCTTCAATGCGATCAATACTGACTTCTCCCTGTTGATAAGCCGTAATTGTGAATCCTAACAGGGCAGTTGGGAAAACTAACCTTTCTACAAATAGAACTAAAGCAATAAAGTCTCCTACTGTAATTATGCCATCGGCGATCGCTTTCGTCCCCAACCACAACAGAATTAATAAACTTATATAAGAAATACCTTCAATAACAGGAAAGAGTAAATTCCTAATTTTGGCCAGCTTAAGATTGGAATCTAATAGCTGTTCATTTTTACTCTGAAAAGCCTTCCTTTCCTGCGCTTCCTGGGCATAGATTCTAATTAGAGCAATGCCGCTCATATCTTCTTGAATTAATTCGCTCAGATCGGAAAGCTTTTCTTGTATTTCTTCTTGGTAGTCACGTAATTTACCACTGAATAACTGTACCGTAATCAGCATCACGGGATAAACTGCGATCGCCAGTAAAGTCAACCTTACGTTGATCTTCAGCATTGCAGGCAGCGTCAAGCTATAAGCAAAAATAATATTTGCAAAACTCAAAACAGCAAATCCTACCAAGCGGCGGATGTTATCCACGTCGCTAGTAGCACGATTGATCAAATCGCCAGAAGTATTATTGGCAAAATAGCCAGGCTCTATGGTCAATAAGTGTTGAAAAATTCGCTGCTTAAGACTAAATTCAACCTGTCTGCCGACACCAAAAATTGAGGTGCGAGACAGCATCCGAAAGCACCACATTACAGCCGATAATCCCAATAACACTAATGCAGAGCGAGATAGTTGAGCAAAACTAAATTCGCCTTGTAATTGATCAATGCTGTCTCTAATTAATAGGGGAATATAAACCCCTAAAACGTTGACGATTAGCAGCGCGGTAATTCCCAACAAAACCATTCGCCAGTGAGGACGAAGGTAGTCACCTAGTTTTTGCAGCCTTGAATTTGCCATGCTACAAATCTTAACAATTTTTCAGCTTCTGACCAACCTTATGTTTGTCTGATGTTTATCTTTCTGTCATCGGAATATAGGGCTGATCGTGTTCTCCTGTATAAATCTGGGTAGGGCGAAAGATGCGATTTACAGCTAGTTGTTCTTTCCAATGAGCTAGCCAACCTGCCACACGAGCGATCGCAAAAATTGGCGTAAATAAATCGCTAGGAATACCTAATTTTACATACACTAAGCCCGAATAAAAATCAACGTTAGGATAGATTCCTTTCTGCCCTAACTTAGCTTCAATAACTTTCTCCAATTCTACGGCAAGCTCATAGTAGTGGTCGTGGCCAGTTTCATCAAATAACTGCACTGCTAATCCTTGTAGAATAGTTGCTCTGGGGTCTTTAACTTTATAAACTCGATGCCCAAAACCCATGATCTTTTGCTTGTTAGTAATTAGATTTTCGACATAAGGACTAACATTATCGACTGAGCCAATCTTTTCTAACATCGATAAGACTTCTTCATTAGCACCTCCATGAAGAGGCCCCGCTAAAGTTCCTACTGCCGACGCAACTACTGCATAGGGATCAGTAAGAGTTGAAGCAGTAACCATGGCTGAAAAAGTAGAGGCGTTAATCGTATGTTCGGCATGAAGAGTTAGGCAGACATCAAATATCTGAGCTTCTAGAGGATGAGGCACTCTTTCGGTCAACATATAGAGGAAGTTTGCAGCATAATCCAGGTCATCATTAGGTCTAACTGGATCATTTCCCCGACGCATTTGATTAAATGCCGCCACCATTGTTGGTATCTTGGCAATAATACGCACTACCGCTTTTCTAATATATTCAGGATCGTCTAAAGCACGACGGGAATAAAATAAACCTAAAGCTGCCGCCGATGTTTGTAATGCATCCATCGGATGACCAGTTTCAGGGAAGCATTTCATCATGTCGCGAATTCGATATTTAATCCGCCGATGGTAAAGAATCTCGGTTTGAAAATTTTTCAGCTGTTGCTCATTAGGTAATGTACCCCAAATAAGTAAATAAGCCGTTTCTAAAAAACTGCCTTGCTCAGCCAATTTTTCAATCGTAATACCACGATATTCTAATATTCCTTTCTGACCATCAACATAACTAATACTAGATTTTGTAGCAGGGATACCTTCTAAACCTGGCTTATATTCGCAAAATGTTGCTGTCATAAATTTTTCTGGACTAATTTTCTAAATTAATTTAAAGATAATATGTGTGAAGCTACCATATATCAAGCAGCTTTTAAGTCACGAGCCTTACCAAAAGCAGAATAGATACTAACTAAACCTTGATTTATATTATTCTTATTGTATCCGTAAGATATGACTTGCTAGTATTTATAAGCTGAAATCGCTGAAATTTTTAGATGTATTGTTTTTAGAGATTCGATCAGTGATTTAAATAAAAATAAAATGTAATAATATTTTAAGCTTTTAGGACTGCTTTAAAATGAATCGAGTAATACTGAAAGCTTTATCTGGTAAAGAAAAATAGCTCAACTTGCTATTTGTCAGAACTATAATTAAGCTTTAAAAATTAAAATTTGATAAAATTCAGGCGATCGCAATGTCTGAATTTTAATCCTGAAAATCTACTTGATTGAATAATCAGGCGATCCCTATTAATAATAGTAATTAACGGCTAGTAACTAAATTTTGCTGATTTTTAATTAAAGTGACGAAATTAGATAAAATTTGCAAGCCATTATCAGCAGACTTTTCAGGATGAAATTGCACCGCCATTAGATTGTCACGAGCGATCGCTGCAACCACTGTTTGCGAGCCATGAGTCACCATCGCAGCATTAATATTCTTATCCAGAGGCTCGACGTAATAAGAGTGAACAAAATAAACGTAAGGATTAGCGGGCAATTGTTTCCATAAAGGAAGATCAGACTGAATCATTTCTAATTGATTCCAACCCATCTGGGGAATAGTAATTCCTGGCTCGCTTTTAAAACGTCGCACAATGCCTGGAATAATACCCAAACCTGCTTCCTGCCCTTCTTCTGAACTATCAAAAAGAATTTGCATACCTACACAAATCCCCAAAAAAGGTTTCCCAGATGCGATCGCTTTTTTAATAGGTATTTCTAATTTACGCTCTCTAATATGCTGCATCGCAGGATCAAAAGCACCAACCCCGGGCAACACAAACGCATCCGCCGCTAGTATATCTTCAAGAGAACTAGTGATCTTGGGAGTTGCCCCTGCTTTCTCTAAGCCTTTACAAGCAGAGTGCAGATTTCCTATCTCGTAGTCGATGACCGCTACGTTCGTCATAATTAACTCCTTCAGATTTGAGGTCTTAGTTCAATATAATATGAACTACCCCGCCCATCTAAGACGATGGACGAGGTTTCTGACGCTTCATCTCGGCTAGTTGCTTAAATCCACCGCAGTGTCTATTCGTAGAGCTATCCGATCCACGTTTATCGAGGCTAGTTCCTAACCCCGTCGCCACGCCAGTTGCTCCACTTTGGGAAACCCCAAGACCGCACTGGCTCCAGTTAAGCATGACTTGCGCTGCCGCTACGTCGCGGTCGCCAGTAAGTCCACAAGGGCAATTATGGACTCGCTCACTTAGTTCTTTTTTCTTTTGGATTCCGCAATTGGGGCAAGTTTGGGACGGCTTAACTTTTTGGGTAGGCACTTCTATAAATATCCCACCAGCTTCCGCCAACTTGTACTTAATTGCCGATCTTAATGCACCCATGCCCACATCTAGCAATGAGCGATTAAGACCAGTCTTTTGAGCCTTTCTTTGGCTGCCCTTCTTTGGCTTGCGCGTCATCCCAACAATATTGAGTTTTTCCGTAGCAACGAGGCTATTACTGCTTACTATCTCTGCTGCTACTTGGTGTACCCAATTCTGTCTCTGGTTAGCAACTAGCCGTTGCAGTTTCCCTACCTTTTTATGAGCTTTTCTCCACCTTTTAGATGCTCTAATCTTTTTCTTGAAATCGGGCTTAACTTTACGCCGTTTAGCTTTAGAAGCTTTACCAATCTTGGCTTTGGCGGCTACTAGAAAACGAGGATTTTCTACCATCTTGCCGTCACTCATTGCAACGGCGGTGAGGCAACCAAAGTCTAACCCAACCGCCCCAGTTCCCGTTTCTCGGATGGGCAAACATTGCACTGTAAACGAGGCATACCAGATCCCTTGACGATTAACTATCGTGCAAGTTGTCGGCTTTCCCCAAGTTCGTGCAGTGCCGCGCATCTGTATTCTGCCAAGATTTGACAATTCCAAACAACCGTTTTTCCCATCAGTTAATGTTTTCCAGCCAGCTATGCAAGGATAAGTCCACCCAGAATAGTGTCTAATTGACTTGAACTTTGGATAGCCACCTAAGCCCTTGAAAAAGCGTTGATATGCCATATCTACCCGCTTTAAAGTAGCTTGCAGAGCGTGACTTCCTAGTTGCTTATATTCGCGCCAAACCTCCTTAAAAGCAGGTAAACAGTTCTGCTGCTCATAATAGTCAACAGACTTTTTAAAGCGCTTGTACTGAGTCTGCCTATTAGCAACCGCCGCGTTATATAAATCCTTGTGCAAACGTCTCCAGTAGCTCAAAGTTTTGACTTGAGCAATGGTTGGATAAAGACGAAAAGTAACGCGACGGGTTATACTCATCCCTATAATTTAAGCTATAGCGTACACCCGTGTCAACTAACTTACATTCTCATAGACACTGTGTTTATAAGATAAACTTACATATAGTGTTTGTAACTAAATACAGAAGGAAGGTGATCAATGCTGACATACTAAAACGCTTGGAAGATATATTTTCCAAGCTGTGCCAGAATCAAAAAAGTGAGTTGATAGAGTTTGGTGGCGAGTCAGATCATGTCCATCTATTAATAGACTTTTCTCCTGATATTGCACCGTCAAGGCTAGTGAATACTTTAAAAACTATTTCCAGCCGTATGATTAGAAAAGAGTTTGCCGAACATATTAATAAGTTCTACTGGAAGCCTGTTTTCTGGACTGGTGCGTATTGTGTTATTTCTGCTGGTGCTTCGGCGCCCCTAGAAGTCCTAAAGACTTATATCCAGAACCAAGATGAGCCTGAGTAGTGTACTCATCGGCTGACCGTCCCTAACCCCGCCTATGGGTACATAGACGAGGAATGCGGGACGGAACTCCGTTCAATATATTAGATAACTTAATTTATGAAACCAACTTTTAAAAATAGGCTTGCTTGGGAACAGGCACAAATATTAATGCAGCCTGCCATGCTGAGAGTTGTGGATAATATCCGTAAAGAATTAGAATCATCTAGTTGGAAAGGAACATACAAAGAAGTCACTGCTCCTATCCCTGGTTATCATCTCTGTTTAACTCGTCTAGGATACCAAGTTGAGATTGATGTCTGGGAGCTGTGTTATAAAGTTTGTTTTCAAAAATATGAGCCAATTCAGCACATTTTTAGCCAAGATGACGAGGGTAAATATAAAGTAGAAATTGATACTCGTCTTTTAGATGATTTTGGTGAAATAGACTGGCAATTACTAGAATCAAAAGCTCAACAATCAGTTAGACAAGCTTTTGCCACCTTACCAGCATAAAAATTCAGATAGTCAAAATTAACTAGGTAAGCAAAAGAAAATTATGGAATTACGACAAATTCAGGAATCAGCAGGAGCAATATTCGATACGGAGGGAATTCCTCTGAGTTTCAATAACGATCGCGAAGCCTTAGACGCGATTCAAAATGGCGTAGCTGTGTGCGATCGCTCTCATTGGGGACTGCTCAAAATCAGTGGTGACGACCGTTTGCGCTATTTACATAATCAAAGTACCAACGACTTTGAAAAGCTCCAACCAGGACAGGGTTGCGATACAGTCTTTGTTACTTCTACTGCGCGCACTCTCGATCTGGCTACTGCTTATGTCACCGAAGATGCTGTTTTAGTCTTGGTTTCTCCCAACCGCCGTCAGCAATTACTAGCCTGGCTAGACCGTTTTATTTTTCCCTTTGATAAAGTCGAATTGACTGATATTTCCGCAGAATCAGCTATATTTACTTTAATTGGTGAGCAAAGTGAAGATTTGTTACCCAAAATAGCTGCTAATAGCCTGATTGGGCAACCAATAGGTAATCACCAGCTCGTAGAAATAGCCAATGTTCCCGTCCGTATTGCCGTAGGCAGCGGCTTGGCAACGCCTGGATATACATTGATTGTCTCTAAAGCAGATGAAGCGGCTATTTGGTCGAAAATGGTCGAAACTGGGGGAATTCCTATGGGCGATCGCATTTGGGAAAGCCTACGAATTCAGCAAGGTAGACCTCTGCCAGACCGAGAATTAACCGAAGATTATAATCCTTTAGAAGCAGGACTTTGGCAGACTATTTCCTTTGAGAAAGGCTGTTATATCGGTCAAGAAACTATTGCTCGTTTAAATACCTACAAAGGAGTCAAACAGAAGCTTTGGGGCGTTAAGTTAAGTCAATCAGTTCAACCTGGAACACCAATTACTATAGAAGAGCAAAAAGTAGGTACTTTGACCAGCTATACAGATACTCCTCAAGGTGCTTATGGTCTAGCTTATATTCGTAGCAAGTCTGGGGGAGTAGGTTTGAGAGTAACCGTAGGTGATGCCGATGGAGAAATTGTCGCCGTACCTTTTACCCACCACGAAGCATCAGAATAGTTGACTTCTCGCCCTAAAACGCAGAATTGCTAGATTACTGCCAAATGGATAATTCCATCTCCTTGGTTAACTAAGGGATTTTGAGTATAACTAATCACCATGCCGTTAACGGTAGCTCGAACGGCAACTCGTCCTTCTCCAAAAGCATTAGTAATGTAGCCTAATTCTTGTTTTCTCTTGACTGTATCCCCTAAATTTACTTTCAAGTGAAAGATACCGCCAGAGGCTGCTCTAACCCATTTACTTTGATCCGTTTCCAGAGAATTCACTGTAGTAACAATAGAATCATCTTGGTACATTTCCAAACAATTCATAACTCGCAAAATTCCATGCACACCGACCTTGATGGCTAAAGGATCGAAACGTAACGCTTCCCCCGCTTCATAAAGTAAAACAGGGATACCTTTCTTAGTAGCCGCATGACGTAGAGAGCCATCTTTACTAGTGGCGTTCATCATCAAAGGGGCGCCAAAAGCTTTTGCACAGCGATAAGTAGTTTCATCTTTTAAATTGGCACGGATTTGAGGCAAGTTGATGCGATGAACGGCGGCAGTATGTAAATCTATACCGTGAGTGCTGCGATTGACGATTTCTCGCATAAATAAATTTGCTAACCGAGAAGCCAAAGAACCAGCTTCCGAACCTGGGAAAGAACGGTTTAAATCTCTTCTGTCAGGAAGATAGCGAGATTGCTCGATAAAACCGAAGACGTTAACAATCGAAACGGCAAAAATTGTCCCTCGTAACTTTTCAGGTTGGATCAGCCCGAGTATTTGAGCAATGATTTCTACCCCATTGATCTCGTCTCCGTGGATAGCCGCACTTAACCACAATTTTGGCCCTGGTTCAATACCGTTAACTACAGTAACTGGAAGAGATACTAAGGTTTGAGTAGCTAAACGACTAACAGGAAGTTCAAAACGGCGGAATTGTCCTGGTGGAACTATTTCTTTCGCAATTTCGATAATATTGTCTGACAAATCTTAACTCTCTGGAAAATATAATTAGTTTAGTAATTAGTAATTAATACTTAATGCGATCGCGAGTTTTACCTGACGCAGCATTACTAGCAATAAATTCGATGATTTTTTTGGCTACATCTACTCCCGATGCTTTTTCGATTCCTTCTAAACCAGGAGAAGAATTAACCTCCATAACCACCGGCCCGTGATTAGAACGAAGTAAATCTACTCCTGCTACACGCAAACCCATCGCCTTAGCTGCCCGAAGAGCAGTGCTTTTTTCTTCGGGGGTAAGTTTGATTTTTGCCGCCGTACCTCCACGATGGAGATTAGAACGAAATTCTCCGTCTGCCCCCTGACGTTTCATCGAAGCAATGACTTTTCCACCAACTATAAAACAGCGCAGATCCGCTCCTCCTGCTTCCTTAATAAATTCTTGAACCAAGATATTAGCATCCAAGCCACGAAAAGCTTCAATCACTGATTTAGAAGCCTGATAAGTTTCTGCTAACACTACCCCAATTCCCTGTGTTCCTTCTAGTAATTTAATTACCAAAGGCGCACCACCTACAGTTTCAATTAAGCCATCTATATCTTGAGTATCGTGAGCAAAGCCTGTTACGGGCAAACCTATCCCCTCTCTGGCAAGTATTTGCATACAGCGCAACTTGTCCCGACTCCGAGAAATTGCCTGAGATTCATTGGCACTAAAAACCCCCATCACTTCAAACTGACGCACTACAGCAGTACCATAAAAAGTTTTGGATGCGCCGATGCGAGGAATAATGGCATCAAAATTTTCTAAAGGTTTACCACTGTAAACTACCGAAGGTCGGTTAGATGTAATATTCATATAGCATCGCAAGTAATTAATTACTCGCATATCATGTCCCTGTGCTTCTCCCGCTTCTCTTAACCTTTTAGTAGAGTAAAGGGCAGGATTTTGAGAGAGAATCGCTATCTTCATCTTATTTGTTGATTATTGGGGTGTATTGCTGACTATTTCTATTCTTCTTGATGATGACAACTTTGGATAAAAGATTTTCCTGGATCGACTAAGAACCTATGACGTACTGTCTGTCTGCCCAAAAGCAGCCGAAAACCCATAACATCGCGATTAGTTAAAGTTAATTCGATTGACCATCTTTGTCCGCCCAATTCAATTTCAGTTAGGATAACTGGTCTAAGTTGAGTCATGCCGCCAGAGTTACGCACTTGTCGATATTCCAGTAACTCCGCTTCTGTAGTGATCGTGGTTTTATTATTTCGTTGAAAAGGATGAACTTGAAAACGAATTATTTTTCGCTTACCCTGCTCTAGTTGTTGGATGTGAAAAGCGTGCAGGGCAGCAGAACGCGCACCAGTATCGATTTTTGCCTTAATTTTTTCAATTCCTAACTGTGGTAAGGCGATAGTTTCTCGCCAGCCAATAATCGAAGAGCGTATCTTATTATCGCTTTGATTTCTATCTTGATTTTTATTCACAAAATTTAAGGTCTAGATCACCGATAATAAGCGTAATTACTGAGACAACTTCAGTAAAATGACTGAAGAAGTTTCTAATTACTTTTTTTATCATATATTTAAGGTCCCAAAGAAAACCAAGAAAAAAGGTATCAGCAACTACTACCGATACCTTTTAGAGTCCCACGAACTGTAACCTACCAGTTACGACTCGCGCGTTCCTTTTGCGCGTTGAACGCGCGCAGGGTCGCTCGTCAATTAGCTTTCGCGTTTTATACTGGTAGCATCACAGAATAGTTCGATTTTATCCTGTAACGTACCAAAGTGTATCATTTTATCTCTCATTGTCGCTGTAATATATTTTACATATTGAAACATAATTTATTCTTAACAAACTACAAATTCTGTTAAGATTGCTAATCTGTCTATTTAGCTTTAAAATTAGTTCAATATTACTTTTGAGCTAGATTAAATTTAGTTTAAGATGCCCGATTTGCAAGATAAACTGCGAGAAGACGTAGCGGATATTGAATGGAAAGACTTGTTACCTCACGCCAAAAGAGATGCAATTATTGTTGTTACAGAAAAGTTGAATCTTCCAGAGGTAGGAGCTGCGATCGCGCAAGATAATACAACTTCAGTTCAAGAATGGATTAGCAGTCAGTCAATATCTAAGCCATCTTCCGAACAATTAACCAACTGGAATAATGAACCACAAAAGCAGTTTATTGCTTTAATTGTTCAACCTTTTGTTATTATCAAAGAAGCTTAAACTAGTTAGCTTTCTTGTTGACTTTGTTGTGCTTCAAACCTCTTTTAACCCAACTTATACAATCTAAGGAGCTGTTAAATATTCTAGGAGCGGCAATATTATTTAATTCCTCTGGAGCATAGTGGTCGTAGAAACATTTTCCTGCTTCTTGATGAAGAATAATTAAATTATTGTTATATGTATAACGCTGTTGAAAATAGTTAGATTCTTGGTCAGACGTTGCTTGCTCATCTAAATGCTTTTTCGCAATATCAATAACATCTTCTAGCTTACTAGAATAAAGTCCAGCAGGATTTATCGCTTTGTGTAGTTGATTTTTATATCCCTGTTCAGCTAATAAACAATAGGAGTAAATATCGTGACTATCGATATTGCTAAAAACAAAAGGAATGATTAAATATTCTTGATAAGTAATAGATTTTTCGTAGAGAAACCGACTCATTTTGTAAAATTATTATTTAATTATTATTTGTAAGACTAAAGTCAAAATATCTGTTGATCACGAGGCATATCTTTGAGACTAAGATTAGAACACATGAATTCTGTAGGGGCATTTCTCGGAATGCCCCTAGCTTAAAACTAAAGAGTTAAAGATTGAGTTTCAGTTTCAATCAAGGTCGCTAAATCTTTTAAGAAAGCAGCTGCTTGTGCGCCGTAAATAATGCGGTGATCAGAAGTAATATTGACGGTCATTTGACGTTTGACACCCATCATACCAGCATCATCAACTACTAATTGGGGTCGTGAGCCGCCTACTGCTAAGATTGAACCCTGTCCAGGGGGAAGAATCGCATCAAAACTATCTACGCCGAACATTCCCAAATTAGAAAGGGTAAAAGTACCAGTGCTATATTCTTCAGGCTTTAGCTGTTTGGCTCTAGCGCGATTTACTAAGTCTTGCCACGTACGAGAAAGGGAGTAAATATCCATCTGATCAGCACGACGCAGGACTGGGGTAATTAGTCCTCCATCTGGCATTGCCACTGCTACAGCAATATTGATTTCTGAATTGTAATTAATTGCATCACCGCTATAGCTGGCATTAACTACAGGATGTTTTTGTAAAGTTACAGCAATCGCTTTTGCCAATAAAGCCGTCATGGTGACGCCTTTGGGTTTAATCTGCTTGTAGAGTTTATCTAAAGCATCCGTAGTCATAGTGTAGGCAACATGGAAAGTAGGTACTTGTAGACTTACCATCATGTTTTGCACCACTGCTTTCTGCAAAGTATTAAGGGGTACGCTTTCCCCTGGGGTAATGCTAGGGGCAACTACTGCGGGTGCTGCAATAGCTGGAGGAGTTAAAGCAACGGGTGCAGCTTTCGGTGCGGTTGTAGTTTTACCTGCGGCTTGTTCAATATCTGAAGTGACAATGCGCCCGTAGGGACCACTTCCCTGTAAGGTTTTTAAATCTACGCCAAATTGTTTAGCCAACTTTTTCGCTCTGGGAGAAGCGACGATTCTCCCAGAGCTGCCGTTATTGGTAGCCGCAACAGGAGTGGCTGTGGTTGCTACGGAGATAGGTGCAGTTACTGCTGTAGGTGCAGCTGTAGGTGCTGTTGCGCTTCCTCGATGAGATGCCGCTTGTTTTTTAGCTTCGATAATTTCGGCTTCGGTTTCGGCTATCAGAGCGATTGCACTTCCTACAGGTGCTTCCTGTCCTGCTTCCACCAAGATAATCGCTAAATAGCCTTCGTTAAAGGATTCTACATCCATGTCGGCTTTATCCGACTCTACCACTAAAACCGTTTCTCCTTTTTCAATTTTGTCCCCAGGAGATTTCGTCCACTCAACAATCTTACCTTCGGTCATTGTCGAACTGAGGGCGGGCATAAATATATCGTGAATCATGGCGTGCGATCTATCTCTTGTAGTTAGTTATTAATAGTTAGGATTGAGGAAAGCGACTAATTTTCAGGAACTAATGTTCGTAGTCTTGAGGTACATTTTGCATCGATTACAACCTCCGATAATAGCATTTAGCGTTGCGCTAGTCTTGGAGTTCTGCCCATTAAACCCGTCATTAATTTTAAGGCAAAAATTTTCAGAGGTTTTAAATAGCTCATCATCCATAAGCCTATACGACGCACTGCGACTATGGGCAACCAATTATTAGAAAACGTTCGGTCTAAAATGTCAGTAAATCCTAAAATAGCTAGGTTTTCCAGCTTCCGCCAGCCTTCATAACGCTTCAGCACCTTAATATCGCCGATATCTTGCCCTTGGAGACTAGCAGCTTGAATTATTTGAGCTAAACTAGCCGCATCTCTAATTCCCAGGTTCAATCCCTGCCCTCCAACTGGATGACAACAGTGAGCTGCATCCCCAATTAAAGCTAACCGAGACTGAATATAACGATCGCACTGCATTAATTGTACAGGAAACACCAGGCGATCGCTAGCTAATTCTAAATCGCCTAAGACACCCCCTGTATATTCTTTTAACTTAGCTAAAAAAGCTGATTCCTCTAACTCTTGTAGAGCTTTCGCTTCAGCATGAGGATTTGTCCAGACAATCTGACAGCGATTTCCTGGTAAGGGCAATACTCCCATTGGACCAGACGGCCAAAACCGTTCAAACGCCGTATTGTTCTCTGGGGCGGTATGCTTGATCGTAAAAGTGACACAGGATTGCCAGTATTTCCAGCCATGGGTTTTAATCCCTGCTAAATTACGAATATGCGATCGCGCTCCATCTGCACCGACCACTAATTTCGTTTTGATTAGCTGGTTTTTGCCGTCTACTTTTACTTCTACTGTAGAAAAAAAGTTGTTTGTTTGCACGTTAACTACTTCGGCAGGACAAAGCCAACTAATATTGGAACACTCAGCAATATAGTTTTGCAGGGCAGTTAAAACTATATTATGTTGGGCAACATATCCTAAATGCTCTGCTTTTAAATCTTTCTTATCAAACTTAACTGTCTGCCGATAATCAGCATCGGAAAGACTAATCTTGCTGTATGTGCCGATATGAGGCAAAATTTTCTCCCAAACACCTATTCCTTCGTAAATACGACTAGATAAGGGTGAAAAAGCATAAGCTTGGGTCTGAGCGGCGGCGGCTTTTGGAGGTTTAGCCTCGATAATTACTACTTTAAATTCAGAGTCTTTCAAAGCTGCCGCCAAAGTTGCGCCGACAATTCCACCACCGACAATCACTAAATCACAATCGAGATTAAGAGAATCTATTTTACTAATATCTTTTTGCTGTTCTAGTAACATTCTTTAGGAAAATTTAAGAAAACAATATATATATTCATACTTTCCTTTATTGTGACGCGATCGGCATTTTAGAACAAGGGAAATTGAGTGATTAACTATTAATTTCCCTTATTTTTCTATACTTTAGCTTCTTCCCGTATAACTAAATTGGTTTCAGGCTGGTAGCGATTGAATTTTACTGGGGTGAAAATAGATTTTGCCCATAACCACCACAACCGAAAGTAGGAATAGGGATTATCGTTGGTGAAATATTCAGGAGCGATTTGCTTGATTTTGGGTAAATGTATCCAAGGTATGTTTGCAAACGTATGATGTTCGTCGTGATAGCCAGTGTTAAAAAATGGAATATTCGTCCAAGAGTAGGTAGAGTAGGTTTTGCCTTCTTGATAGATATTATGTTCGGCAATAGATTGACCTTTGAAGGTTACACCCCAGTTACCGACCAGTAAAGTTAAACTCCAAAACATATATAGTGAAGCTTGCCAACCAATTGTGTACCATGCTAGAGCGTGGAGAGCTAGACTAGTGCCGACTAAAACAACCTCTAAAACTATCGGCTTTTTAAAAATTTTTACCTGACGAGGATCGGGAGGAATAAAACTATCAAGAACAAGTTCGGCAATAATTACACCACCAGGGAGAAGATGCAATAATGTTTCTCCTAATCTCCACAAAAAATTAGCGGTGAGAAACTCAGCTTGCTTTTTGTCCCACCACTCATAGTCCTTTTGATAGTCATTTAGATGCATATGGTGAGATTTACCGTGTATGCCAATGTAGGTTAATGATTTACCAAAAGAAAGAGAACCCAATTCAATTAAAAATAAGGAAAAAGCCGAGCCGAACTTACCTTTGAGAATCAAATTGTGGGCAACTTCGTGAACAAACACTCCGAGAGAATGGAGGATAAATTGTCCGATGCAGAGAGAGACAATTCCAATCATCCACCAAGGCATATCTTTGACTAGCCATGCCATAGACCATTGAAGAATAACTAAAAAAACGATAAAAACTATTGACAGAGGATAGTTGCCAAAATAACTTTTAATTTCGGGATAATCTTTTAAAACTTGCTTGCTTCGTTCAACGTGCCACTGACAATCTGACGACATAAATTTTCATAATCGGGTTAGATGTACAGCAGTAGATTACTGCTCTATCAAAGATACAAAAGCAATTGTGATTGCTCAAACTTTGACAACGATTAGTATTTTAAACCCAATTTTTCGGTAAATCAGTTGTTTTAGTCTCGCAAATGCTCTCTAATCCATTGAGCCAGGGCTTACGCATCTAAATTTAGTTCAAAAATACTATATAATTTATATTAATCGGATTTAGTATTACTTAAATCCTTAGCAGCGATCGCTTTAAAACTAAACTTCTCGTACTAGCGATTATCAATTTGAGCGCGTTGCAGGCGACCAGAAAAATCGACATAAATAGTTTTCCAGTCTGTAAAAACGTCTAGGGCTGCACTACCAGCTTCGCGATGACCGTTGCCTGTTTGCTTAACCCCTCCAAAAGGCAGATGTACTTCAGCCCCAATTGTAGGGCCGTTGATATAGGTAATTCCTGCTTCAATATCTCGCATTGCCACAAAAGCACGATTTACATCTCTGGTATAAATTGAGGAGGATAAACCATAATCTGTGTCATTGAGAATGGCGATCGCTTCTGCAAATGAATTAATTTCTATTAAAGCTAACACGGGGCCAAATATTTCTTCGCGCGCAATTCTCATGGTTGGTGTAACTGCATCCAAAATAGTTGGCAAAAAGAAATAGCCATGCTCGAACTTTTCTTCTGTGGGTGCTTCTCCGCCAATAAGCAACTTTGCCCCTTCGCTGCGAGCAACTTCTAAATAATGCTTGACTCGCTCTAACTGAGATGAATTAACCAGAGGCCCTACTTGTGTTTGGACATCTGTACCAGCACCAAGACACAACTTACTAGTGGAAGTTGGCGTAAATAAGACCACCATTATGCAGTTAAAGCTTTGCCCTTGTAAGTCCACTTGAAGGGTTTTGCTATCTTGTCATTATAGTAGGCAATGAAATCGAGAATCTTGGAGGCTA
>Ga0209082_1000138_pt1 | contig 38737 bp, 36 predicted proteins | sample ColdCreekSource_FD_184127 | JGI IMG/M metagenome (GOLD analysis project Ga0209082, IMG submission 184127) | Groundwater microbial communities from Cold Creek, Nevada to study Microbial Dark Matter (Phase II) - Cold Creek Source (SPAdes) (version 3) | ecosystem: Environmental > Aquatic > Deep... | reverse complement strand
CGAATCAAACATTACCCAAATGGGATATCACAATTGTCCCTGGTTGACTGGGAGTTTATTTTATTGCAAGTCCCTAAACACGATATTTACGCTGTTTTAAACAAATTTTTCTCAGAATAATTTTAACAGGTGCGATCGCGCTTTCATAGGTTAGACAAAAAAAGGACGGGGCTTTAAACCCATTTCTTTGGTAATATTGCCAATCTTTCGGCGACAAAACTAAACCATGTTTGAATCGAAGATAGTATTTGTTGTTGGGTTTCACTTCGTTCTACCCAACCTACGATATCGAGCTTTTTGGTGTTTAGTTAGATTGACCTATTTAATTACATACTGTCATGGCTACAAATTCAGAAAATTAAGATATTCTGGCAAATTGTAAGTTTTGCCGCTTTTTTGGGCAGTTTATATATTATGTAATCATTTTAATTGATTAGAGTTTCATGACAATATCCAACGTGGCATCAGCAATAGATTCGACCAGTGCAACTGAATTCATTGAAGAAATATCCATAATCATTGCGGCTCAAGATTTAACTCCGACAATGATGAGTCAAGATTTCCTAAAATTTAGCGGTATTGTGCCTAAAGATTGGGAATTAGCACAACAACCTGTCTTGAATCCAAATTTTGCTCAATTAAACTTCAAGAACGGAATAAATCTTACCGCTCAACCCCGTACTATCGCCATCAGTGAATCTCTTAGTGGCAAAAATCTAGAAAATATTTCAATTTCTCAGATAGCCAGTCAATATATTGAAAAACTACCTCATGCAGAATATATGGGATTGAGTTTTAGTCCTAAAATTTTGATCCCTTTTCCTAATTCCCCTGAAAGTGTCCGCCAATATATTACTGGTAATTTGTTAGGCTCTGGTTCTTGGAAAGAAATTGGTCAAGTTCCCGTACAGGCAGGAATAAACTTGATGTATCTGCTAGATAAATGTCAGTTAACGATAAATATCTCTGAAGCCAGATTACAGCAGCCCCAAAAGCCACCAATTACAGCACTGCTATTTGCTGGTAGTTTTAACTACAACATCAATAGTGAAGACAGTCAAGGAGAGAAAATTAACCAATTAACCAAATTTATCAACTATTGGCAAACTGACCTAGAAGCGTTTCGCAAAATTGTCAACGACAAGTTTTTAGGTTCAGATAAGAGTGATTGGGGACAATCTATCGGTGAAGCGACTCTCTTTCCTGGGCAAACTTTGTAGTTTTTTTCAGTCAAACAACTAGAATAGAAAGGTTGTCCTTTTAAATTAAATAGATATGGCAGTCCCCAAGAAGAAAACTTCTAAATCCAAACGCGATAGTCGCAAAGCTCACTGGAAACACAAAGCCGCTGTAGAGGCACGCAAAGCAATTTCATTAGGCAAATCCGTCTTAACAGGACGTGCCAATAGCTTCGTTTATCCTCAAGATGATGAAGAAGATAACGAAGAATAGGTTGATCTCCCTTAAAAAGCTCACCGCTTACGGCTAAAAGCTTCTTGATAGGTTTATAAGGTGGATAGCAGATAACTTTTTTCCTGCTAGTTGCTAGTTGCTAGTTGCTAGTTGCTAGTTGCTAGTGACTAGTTGCTGTCTTAGCACTTTCTAAGCCGACCTAACAGCATAGTTATTTCGTCAATTGTTTGCCTAATTTCTTGACTAGAAAGATCAGAATTATTAACTAAAATAGTAAAAACTAAACTGTTATATTCAGGCACGAACAAATATCCAGATAAAGTTCCTATACCAGTTAATGTTCCTGTCTTTCCCCACAGGTTACCTTGAATAGATGTGCCTTCAAATCTGGTTTTTAAAGTTCCATTAAAACCTGCGATCGCTAGAGAATTTCGATATAATTTTCCTTGAGGCGATCGCGACATTAAACTAAGAGTTTGTACTAAAGTTTTAGGCGTAATTAAATTATGACGAGATAAACCAGAACTATCCACTAAAATATAGTTTTGAGGATTGATTCCTAATTTAGTTAAACTTTGTTTAATGGCATTAATAGCAGTATCAGTATTTAATTCTTTGCTTAATATTGCTCCTACAGTTTCAGCATATAAATTATTACTTTCCTGATTAGTTTCGGTTAAAATTGTCTGTAAAGATGGCGAAGTAATAGTAGCTAATTTGGTTTCTAATTTATAATTATTATAATTATCAGATTTACTGATTACGACACCTTTGACCACAGCAATGTTGGCATTAGTTAACTCTAATCGTAAAAATTCCCAAAAATAATTAGCAGGATCGGCTACAGCTAAATCCCAAATATCAGGCGGTTCATTAATAGCCAACTTGCCATGAATATTTAAAATTGGCTGTCCTAACACTCCATCAATTTCTATGTCGTAAGGAGTGTTTTTAGGGCTAGTAATTCCCTGATTAACTACTTGCCATTGCCTAGCCGCGATCGCATCACTCCAATTATACGGGAGCAGGCTCTCCCAACTTTTGTGGTAATAAAGTCAAGGTAACCGTATTTTGATTGAGGATCAAACTATTTACTGAAGTAGCAAAATAGCTATAGACATCCAACCATTCCCACGTAGGGTTAATTGATGGCTCAGAAAAATAACTGTCGTCAACTATTAACTTTTCTATCCGTTCAATTCCCCGACCCTGCAACTGATGTACTATATCTTTTAGGCTTTGAGTCGATAAAGTGGGGTCTCCTTGACCTTTTATTCGTAAAGAAATCAGGTTAGGAGTTGTTCCTGTACCATAAACTGGCGTTGTAATTTGATAGTCAGCACCTAGTTCTAATAGTGCAGCGGCGGTAGTTAATAGCTTGACACTAGAAGCAGGAGTAAAATATTGCTCGGCATTCAAACTATAAAGAGAATAACCTTGATCCTGAGTTTGAATTTCGATGCCGAAACGCGATCGCCCTAACGCTGGACGGGTAACAATTGCGTTGATCGCGGTGGATAAATCTTGGGAACAAATATACTGATCAGGCGATCTCTCGATACTTGATGGTACGCTTGTTTCCTGTGCCAAAGTTTTACAGGGAAAGATATGTATTGCGATTAATAAACCAATGCCGACAGGCTTAAACCAGCTAAGAATTGATTTCATCTCGTGACAATAGGCAATATATATTTGATACTCGATACAAACTTTGATAAATCCTCAGTACTGATATGCAATCTCAATCTATAAAAGATTGTGGTTTAACCTCAATCATAGATTCCGAACCATTAGACTTATCCGTAGTCGTACCAATATATAACGAAGCCGAAAGTATTGAGACACTAGTTAATGCGATCGCAATTGCTTTAAGAGAAACACGATTAAATTACGAAATCATCTGTGTTGACGATGGTTCTAAAGACGGTTCAACAGAGGTTTTGACCGACTTGGCGAGCAGACGTATCGATCTCAAAGCCGTAATTTTGCGCCGCAATTATGGTCAAACACCAGCAATGGCGGCGGGATTTGAATGTGCGACAGGAAAAATAATCGTAACCCTTGATGGAGACTTACAAAACGATCCTGCCGATATTCCGATGCTATTAGCCAAATTAGCAGAAGGCTACGATTTAGTAAGCGGCTGGCGACAAAAAAGACAAGACGCGGCACTGACCAGACTACTTCCCTCTAAAATTGCCAACCTAATTATTGCTAGGGTAACGGGAGTTAAACTACACGATTATGGCTGTTCTCTCAAAGCCTATCGTTCAGAATTGATCGCTGATATGAATCTCTACGGCGAGTTACATCGTTTTTTACCAGCCTTAGCTTATATCGAAGGAGCAAGAATCACCGAAGTTCCAGTACGCCACCATCCACGTCGCTTTGGTAAAAGTAAATATGGTTTAGGAAGAACTATCAGAGTAGTGATGGACTTGCTGACGGTATTCTTCATGAAAAAATTTTTGACTAGACCAATGCACGTTTTTGGCTTAGGAGGGGTAATTTCCCTAGTCGCGGGTATAGGTATGGGAACATATCTAACTATAGTAAAATTATTCTTCAATCAAAACATTGGCGATCGTCCGCTATTAATTCTATCTGTCTTACTTGTCTTAACAGGGGTGCAGCTATTTTGTTTTGGGTTAGTAACCGAGTTGCTGATGCGTACGTATCACGAATCCCAAAGAAGACCTATTTATCGGATTCGAGATGTATTTGGTAAAAGATAAATCAATAATATCAATTAAATAAAGCACAAAAAGCCACAAATAAGGTTAATCTAAAGACCAAATCTGTATAAACCAGCCCTTCTTTAAGGAGATTCTGAAGGTGAATTTCGGCACTTGGATTGGTCTAGTTGTCCTTTTTATTTCTTTATACGTACTGTGGCAAATCAAACAGCTACTACTACTGCTCTTTACAGCTATCGTATTATCAACTTCGCTGAATATTTTAGTTACAAATTTCCAAAAGCGAGGAATGAAAAGAGGATACGCAGTTTTATTGTCGATGTTTTCTTTAATTGCGGTTGCGGCTGGTTTTATCTCGATAGTCATACCGCCTTTTATCGATCAGTTCCAAGAGTTAGCCAAACTAGTCCCCCAAGGAGTTGAAAAGCTAAACGGTTGGCTCGACTTATTATCCGAGCGTCTTGACCCCAGGCTAATTGATTTACTCCCAGATACGCAAGAATTAAGCAGACAACTACAACCCCTGATTCAGCAATTTTTGGGTGGTGGATTGACTATATTTTATAATTCCTTGGGAGTTGTCTTGGGTATCTTGCTCTTGCTAGCCATAACCCTGATGCTATTAGCCAACCCCACACCCTATCGAAAAGGGTTTATGCGCCTGTTTCCTGCTTTTTATCGACGACGGGTAGATGAGATCTTAGAACTCTGTGGCGAAGGTTTGCAGGGCTGGTTAGTCGGGATTCTATTTAATATGGTGGTAATTGCTGTCTTGAGTTTTATCGGGCTGCTAATTCTGGGGATTCCCTTGGCTTTATCCCAGGCTATGTTAGCAGGAATTTTAACTTTTATTCCCAATATTGGCCCGACATTAAGCGTACTTCCCCCAATAGCAATCGCTTTACTGGAAGCTCCTTGGAAACCACTGGCAGTTTTAGTCCTGGTATCAATTATTCAACAAACTGAAAGTAATATTTTGACTCCGATTGTGATGGCACAGCAAGTATCCCTACTACCAGCCATTACTTTATTGTCCCAAATATTTTTTGCTACTTTTTTTGGTTTCTTGGGTTTATTGCTCTCATTACCGCTGACGGTTGTCGGTCAAATATGGTTCAAAGAAGTAATAATTAAAGATGTTTTAGACAACTGGGATTGTTCGTTTCCAGGAAAACGAGTTGAGAAAGTTGAGCGAGTTGAAAAAATTGAGGTAGTTCACGAAGTTGGGCAAATTAAAGGAGCGAAAGAGGAATCTTAATTATTATTAATACTTATTATTACTAAATTATGCGCACGATCGCCGAAATTAATGATAAGATTCTCCGTGGTCAAGCAGTGGCTTGGACAGTAGAAGAATTGAAGCTAAAAATAGCTGATCTCGGTATTAGTAAAGCATTTAAACAAGTCGATGTGATCACCACTGGCACTTTTGAGCCGATGGAGTCTTCTGGGGCAATTATTAATATCGGACATACCGATCCGCCAATAAAAATTCGCCAATGTTGGCTCGATGGCATCTCTGCTTATGCTGGCTTCGGGGCAGTGGACTTGTATTTGGGGGCAACGGCGATCGCCGATTATAACCTGAGCGAAACCGATTTTAATTTACGAGAAGGAGTTGGTTTAGAAAGAGGTGGTGGTCATGTAATTGAAGACTTGATTGCAGGGAAACTGATTCAGTTAAAAGCGAGCGGACAAAAGACAGATTGCTATCCCAGAGCCATGTTTGAGAATACCATTAGCAAAGAAACCATCAATCAATTTTACTTATTTAATCCCCGCAATCTTTATCAAAATTTTATTGTCGGGGTCAATGGTGGCGATCGCACTTTATATACCTATCTTGGGCCTTTGCAACCCAGATTAGGTAATGCCGTTTATTCCAATCCTGGAGCAATTTCTCCCCTACTTAACGATCCCGATCTACAAATAGTCGGAATTGGCAGCAAAATCTTTTTGGGAGGAGGAATCGGTTATATTGCTTGGGAAGGCACGCAACATTTTCCCTTGCAAAAACGCTTACCTAATCGTACTCCCATCGGTCCGGCTGCCACTGTGGCATTGATTGGTGATGCGAAACAAATGAATCCTTATTGGGTCAGGGGTTGCTACTTCAAAAATTATGGCCCTTCATTAATGTTAGGAGTTGGCGTTGCCTTGCCAGTTTTACGAGAGGATCTAATTCGCAACTGTGCGGTCAGAGATCAAGAGATTGTGGCTCCTGTGATTGACTTTTCAATTCCTCGACGAGTCCGCCCAACCTTTGGTTTAGTTAGTTATGAACAACTCCAAAAAGGTCACATCACCATCGATGGCCAACCCGTCAGAGTGGCATCTTTAGCCAGCAAATATCGCTCTCTCCAGGTAGCCGAGGAATTAAAACAGTGGATTAAAGCAGGCAAATTTACTCTTACCGAACCTGTTGCGCCCCTATCTCAAGATCGCTCTTTTGTGCCTCAAGATCTCAATAGATCGACAATTTCTCTGGAATAAACCTCGTTTTATAAGTGTAGCTACACGAAAATAGGCGGACAGCAGATAATTCGCCTGCTAGTTGCTAGTTGCTAGTTGCTAGTTGCTAGTTGCTATCTTTCTTCTTCGGGATTATGGGACGAGAAGTCGGGCTTGGCTTGGCAAGTTTAGCAGGTTTAGCAGGTTTAGCAGGCTTGGCAGATTTGGCAGATTTGAGCAAGATTTTTTTGGGATCTTTTTTAAATTGTGGTTTCCGCTTCTGGGCAAAGCCTAAATCTGTCCCTTCTTCAATGATCAAATTTTCTGCTTCTAAACGGACTTTTAAATCCCAAAAACGGCGTAAAGGTCTGTCTCCCAAAACTCCTAAAAGTTTAAGCTTGAAAAACTTCGGTTTATCTTCTGGTTTTCGAGGAAATTGCTTAATTTTGACAATAATTGTTTCTTCTTCAGTGGAATAGAAAATCACTTCCCCTCGGATGGAGAAATAACCGTGATTAGCTTCTTCCGTTGGCATCTCGGAACTATCAGCCGCTTTACCTAAAGTTTCTGGTTCCCAAACACCAACAATCTGAACGTGTAGACGATCTTCCTGCATTTTAGTTCTGGGATAAACTACCCACAAATGCTCTTGATCAAGGTCTAGATGATTCTTAATCAGGCTGATGATACGACCTAGTAAAACTGCCTCAATTTCTGTACCGTCAGAAGTTACCAGAGTACCTTGGGTGATCTGTTCTTCACTTTGCCGATATTTAGCTTTGATCAGACCGATGGCGCGGTATTGTCGCGGATGAGAAGGGGGCGGAATGGGTTGCTGTCTTGCTGGTACAGATTGAGTTTCCAAGTTGTCTGAAACAGAATCTTGAGATTGATTAGACATGGGAGATTCTGGAGATTGGTTGGCAGCAGTAGCAGATGTTTTTAAGGACTTGTTTTTAGCCACATTCATAGCGTGATTTTAAAGCAGGAACTTTACTTAAGTGTAAAAGAGATAATATTTTATACTCTCACGGAAGTTAAAATAACCCGCACTTTTAAAGAGTAAAATTAAAACCTTAATCAATTGGCTTCCATGTCTAGGATAAACGATACTAGAGTCGGTGCAATCACCATTAACAAGTCAAGCATAATTTTGCTCATTATAATTTGGTAGTAATATCATGGACAAAAAGCGCAGTAGTTGGATTTATCTAGTCTTGGGAGTAATGCTATTTTCTTTGATTACAGTTTCAGCACTTCCTTTGCTTGGTAGCGTTGTTAGTGGAGATCAATTTTTAACTAATTCAGATCAAGAAGTGGCGACCTTTGGCGATCGCGAATTGGTTAAATTTGAAGCCGAAGCTTCTGGTTATCAAAAAGTCTTAGAACGAGAACCAGACAACGATACGGCATTGCGGGGCTTGTTGCAAATTCGACTCCAGCAAAAAGATTTAAAAGGTGCGATCGCACCGCTAGAAAAACTAGCTCAACTCCATTCTGAGCAAACGGAATATACAATTCTGTTGGCACAGGCAAGACAGCAAGTTAAGGATTATGAAGGAGCAGCAGCAGCCTACAATCAAATCTTAGCAACTCGCCCTGGAGATATGTATGCTTTGGGAGGAATGGCAAATTTATTTTTAATTCAAGATTTACCTGAAAGAGCGATCGCTTTGCTCAAAAATACAATTCAACTCGCTACTAAAGAGGATAACCAAAAAACTAAATCTATTGACCTCGAATCGGTAGAACTGTTGCTAGGGGAAGTTTACGCTAATCAAGAACGCTATGGAGAAGCGATCGCTTTATATGATCAGCTTACCAAAACTCATCAAAATGATTTTCGTCCTATATTGGCAAAAGCTTTAGTATTAGAGAAACAAGGTGATTTAGCAGCAGCTAAACCGATATTGGAAAAAGCTTATGTGGCTGCGCCGACCGAATTCAAAGACCAAATTGGCGATGAGATGGAGCGATTGGTTAAGAAAAGCAAAGCATCGGCAATTGACAATGAACAGCGAACAATGAACAATTAATAGTAAAGAATAGATTAGTTATCAGTCATTAATATTATTAATTTAGATAAGTGTGTGGAAGGGAAAAATCGAGAACCGTTTACCAGCTTGGCACTATATCATCTCTTGAAATGGTCGGTGGTTAGCCCCGCATTACATACTTATTTTCGCGTCAGAATTCATGGGGCAGAAAAAGTTCCCTTATTAGGCGGATTAATTGCGGTTAGTAATCATGCTAGCTACTTTGATCCGCCGATTATATCTAATTGTGTGGGTCGTCCTGTAGCTTTTATGGCGAAAGAAGAATTATTTAAAATTCCCGTTTTCAAACAAGGAATTAAGCTATATGGAGCGTATCCAGTTAAACGTAGGAGTGGCGATCGCATGGCTCTGCGTGCAGCAATCCAAGCGATCGAAACTGGTTGGATTGCCGCTGTTTTTTTACAGGGTACTAGGGCTAACGATGGAAGAATTATCGATCCGAAACTCGGTGCGGCTTGGATTGCGGCTAAGACTCAAGTTCCGTTATTACCGATTAGTCTTTGGGGGACAGAAAAAATTTTAACTAAGGGTATACTTTTCCCTAAACCCGCACCCGTAACAATTCGTATTGGCGATGCGATCGCACCACCCAAGTCTACTAATAAAGTTGAATTACAAGCTGTAACTGAGGAATGCGCCAAAGTTATTAATTCTTTGCATGATTTGGGCAGGTAATTACACCTTCTGGATAAGTGAAGTCAAAAGTAGTAGGGGCGAACGGCGGTTCGCCCCTACTAGTAATTGGAAGATCAGGGAGATTAATTAGATTTTGCGACCTAAAATAATTAAATCCCGTTTAATCCCGTCAAGTTCGGCGACATCGGGTAAGTAACCCCACTGTGTATAGCCATAACGAGTAAATAAGTTTAAACTTGGCTGATTATGACCAAAAATAAAGCCTAATAGAGTTTTTATATCTAATGCTGGGCTTCGAGCGATCGCCTGAGCCAATAATTTGCTACCAATGCCCTGACGCTGATATTCTGTGGCAACATAGATACTCACTTCGGCTGTGTGATCATAAGCTGGACGACCATAAAAAGATTGAAAACTTAACCAACCGAGAATTTTATGGTTTCTTTCGGCTACCCACAAAGGACGATAGTTTTTGCGATCGCTATACCATTGCGCTCGGCTGGCAACAGAAACAGGTTTAGTATCAGCAGTAGCATTGCGACTAGGAATACTTTGGTTATAAATGTAGACAATCGCTTCTAAATCTGCTTCTACTGCATCACGAATATACATCAGGCAATATTGGAAAATACTAAAGTTAGTTTTACCTTCAAAATAAGAAGTTATAATCGCCGTATTCTTAAATCAAATGAATTCAAATTAGCATTTAATTTAACTATTTAATTTGAATTATTTGATTTAATTATTTTTATTTATTACTTCTTGAATCAATTTGCTTTTGTCGAACTATTCATCAAAAATTCATGAACAAACGCATTGCTAAATCATTTGATATCTATGCCAATAAGTTAGTGCAATTTAGTCAAGATCGAGGTCGTCAATATTGGTTGATTTTTTTGTTTATTCTGGCTCTTACTATCATCTCGCTTACTCCTCTGGCTGGACATTCCCAGGAATTATTACAGGAATCATTAAGAGAGAGTGAAACTATAATACCAAGTAACGAACCCTGTCAGACAAATAGAGCTGAAGAATTAAGAGGAGTATGGTTGACTAACATTGATAGCGACGTTCTTTTTTCTCCAGACAAAACAGAAAACGCGATCGCATCTTTGGCAGAGTCGAATTTTAATACGCTTTATCCTACCGTCTGGAATTGGGGTTATACGCTCTATCCCTCTGAGGTAGCTAAAGCAGCAACGGGTTTAGCTCTCGATCCAACTGAAGAACTACAAAACAGAGATATTCTGGCGGAAATTGTCGAAACAGGACACAAAGAGGGCATGGCAGTTATTCCTTGGTTTGAATTTGGCTTTATGGCTCCTGCTGATTCAGAATTAGCCAAACGTCATCCTGAATGGTTAACCAAACGCCAAGATGGCACCACGATCTGGTGGGAAGGCGATGTTCATCAACGGGTATGGTTAAATCCTCTTCGCCCCGATGTACAAGAGTTTATGACCGATTTAATCGTCGAGATAGTTAGTAATTACGACATCGATGGGATTCAACTCGACGATCACTTTGGCTATCCTTCCGAGTTGGGCTATGACCAGTATACTGTTGAGCTTTACCAGCAAGAGCATGACGGTAAATCGCCGCCCCAAGACAGTCAAGATCCAGAATGGGTTCGCTGGCGAGCCGATAAGATTACGGCTTATGTAGAACAACTATTTGATCAGATTAAACAACATAATTCCCAGGTAATTGTGTCTGTGTCTCCCAACCCACAAGAGTTTTCTTTCAATTCTTTTCTTTTGGATTGGCATCGATGGGAAAGAATGGGGTTGATTGAAGAGTTAATCGTGCAGGTTTATCGCGATCGCCAAGATGATTTTATCAGTGAATTGGAGCAACCAGAAATAATAGCAGCGAGAGAACATATTCCTGTAAGCGTGGGGGTTTTATCTGGCTTAAAAGGTCGCCCTGTATTGTGGCACAAAATCAATAAGCAGGTTAGTATTGCTCGCGATCGCAATTTTGCTGGGGTATCTTTTTTCTTCTATGAAAGCCTCTGGAATTTGGCAGCAGAATCACCCCAGACAAGACAAGCTGCTCTTAAGAATTTATTTAATAATAAAGTCGAGCGACCTAATTTATTTGACTGTAAAAAAGCAAATAGCGAATAGCAAATATGAAAAACCTAACTAAATTAATAATCATAAATGGATAGTAAATTAAAATTCTTAACTACCGAAGACTATAATGTACTGCTAGAAAAGGCACAGATTACTACCTATAGCAAAAACGAAGTAATTCTCCAAGAAGGTCGTTTGTGTGAATCTATTTACATGGTGCGTAAAGGATTAGTACGAGTTGAACGAGTCGCTTCTGGGAAAGGAGTGGCGATCGCTTTTTTAGAGCCAGGGGAAGTTTTTGGGGAGATGTCTTTTTTAGAAGGTGTTCCCACCAGTGCCGCCGTAATCGCCCACGATGATGTAGAAATCAGCGTTTTAGAGAAAAAGAATCTTTATTCCCTGTTGACTTCTGTTCCTGGTTTATCGGATCGTTTTTATCAGTCTTTGGCACACAATCTTTCTAGTCGTTTGCGCCAAACCTCTTCTTTGGTTTCCCATTTAATGAGAAGAGCTAGTATTTATCCTGAGTTTGAAACCCAACGTACTGGACATGAAGGACAAGATTCTATTCCTCCTGAGTTAATTGGCGAAGTAGAGCTATTTAAAAAAAATTTATGTGGCATTGAACAGTCGATTCGAGAGAAAAAATTTACCGAAGAAGAAGCCCAAGAACAAATTAATAAAATCTGCAATATGCTGATTAGCTCCCTGCGAGAGCAAATTATTCAAGAAGAAACAATCCAAAAAGCGATCGGTACTTATATATTTAGGGAAACTTTTCCGTTTTATATGCTCAGTAGTTTTTTGGATAAAGCTTTTCGCAAACCAGGGGGCTGTACTAGCGATTCTTATATCATTGAAATACTGTCTCAAAACGAACCAGAAGGAGACGGACATCTGGGAATTTATCTAGATCGTTGGATTCGCTCTCTACCTACCTGTCTAGCGTTAAAAAATCGTGGTGGCGTGATTACTGCAACCATCAAAGAATTGGCTGACAATTGGACGGCAGAAAACCCCTTGCCAGTTACTAGTTTAGCTAGTGGTTCAGCTAATGAAATTTTAGACCTTTATTTCCATAGTTCGCCACCTAATGTTCATGTTACCTGTATCGACTTTAATCACCAAGATTTAGCTCATGCCGCTAATGTGGCTCATAAATGTGGATTTCGGGATCAACTCACCTTTATTCAAGATAATCTGTTTTTGCTAGCTGAGGGTTATAGCCAGATTGATATTCCCCCACAGCAAATGATCTATAGTGTCAGTATGGCAAATTATTTGCGCGATCGCGAATTGATTCGTATTCTCGATTGGATTTACGATCATCTCCTACCGAATGGAACGGTAATTTTAGGTAATTTCCATGCCGCTAATCCTGATCGCGTTTTATTAGAACATATTCTCGAATGGCATTCAATTTATCGTTCTGCCGAAGATTTAGAAAAGTTATTTTCCCATTCCAAATTTCGCTCTTTACCTCTAGAGATTCAATCCGATGAATTTGGAGTAGAGTTATTTGTAGTCTGCACTAAAACTTGGCCAAATGAATCGATAATCAGTAATAAATGATTTTATTCTTGATCTTTTCCTGCTTAAAATTCCTGTCTAAATGTTAGTTGTTATTTAACCAGTTATTTTAAGAGTTATTCATTGTCTGCAACTATACTAATGTCCCTAAATGTATGATAATTATTTGAATATTTATATATTCAAATAGCTAAATTAAATGATTCGTGTCTTAATAGTAGATGATCAAAATATAATTCGTGAAGGCATAAAAGTATTACTCGAACAAGTTAGTGAAATTGAGATTGTGGGGATTGCCCAAGATGGTGTCAGCGCACTTGAACAAATAAAAAATCTTCAACCAGACGTTGTACTTTTAGATCTAGATATGCCTGGTATCGATGGACTAAGGGTAACTGAGCAACTTCGTTTAAAGTTTCCTAATATTAAAGTAATCATACTAAGTAGCCATGAAGAAGAGAAATACGTCCGAAAAGCGACCGCATTAGGTGCAAAAGGTTATTTACTTAAAAGTGCTTCATCCCAAGAATTAGAATGGTCAATTAAATTAGTACATCAAGGATACTCGGCAATTAAATCGGAATTACTAGCGCAACAGTTGGAAAATCAATCCTATGCCAATTTAGCTAATGTCCAACAGCCCTTAGTATCTCAACAGGAACAACAAAACTTAAAGAATCTAGAATCTGTATTTACCAGAAATCAACTTTATCAAAATAATCCAAGCCCCAAATCTCCAAGCCCTAAATCTCCAAGCCCCAAATCTCCAAGCCCGAACAAGAGTAAAATGAGCACGAGATTTCATCAACCTCACTGGTCTAAAACTAAGAAAACTCTAATGAGTTGGGAATTCAGGACTCTAACCTTTACTATCTTTTTTTCTTTGGGCTTTTTAGTATTTATTGGGTTATCCTAAGCCAAATTGATCAAAAGAGAAACAGCATCAAGGAAGTAGAGGAAAAGAAATCGTGAAAGTAGTGATCTTCTCCTTACTGTTGACTACAATTTCTGCTTTTAACAATTCAACTAATTTTTTGACCAAAGCTAAACCGATTCCCGTGCCACCGTATTTCCAAGGATCATGATTGGGTATGCGATAAAATTTATCAAAAATTCGTTCTTGTTCTTCTGGAGGTATTTCGACTCCAGAATTACTAATACTTAGACGTATTGTTGTTGTCGTCTTCTCAACCTGAATAGCGATGGTTTCTCCTACGGGAGTATATTTACAAGCATTGTTCAATAGTTCTTTAACAATTCGCTTGAGCATTTCTGGTTCCGATTGAAGAAGGGGTAAATCGTCAACAAAATCGAGTTTTAGCTGTTGATGTTGATGGGTAATACGGACTAAATAAGAGGAGACTATTTCTGATATCCAAGCTTTGAGCTCGATTGGTTCCCAAACAATGGGTTGACTACCAATATCGAGGTAACAAAGAGTTAATAAATCGTCTACTAATTGATTCTGCCGCTGACAAGAGGAACGGAAAATACTTAGAACTTTATTAAATCTAGCGGATTTTTGCGCTCCTATTTCCTTTTCTAAGAGAGTTTCTAAAGTGCCAACAGCTAGGCGAATACTGCTCATTGGAGTACGCAATTCGTGAGAAATAGTTTTAAGAAAATCGTCTTTAACTAGATTGAGCTTTTCTAGTTCTTGTACCTGTAACTGTGCCACTTTGTATAGTCTGGCCTGACGAATAGCGATTGCACATTGATTGGCAACCTGCTGCACCAGTTGAATTTCCCAGAACTTAAATATCTCTTCTTTCGGACGTAATAACCAGAGATTCCCCAAAATACCGCGATCATCAAAAATCGGGCAGGCTAAACGAGTAACTTGTTGTTTTCGATACCCCACAGAGGGAAATAGATCGACAAAGTGCAGCGGCTGTCTTAACAACAGTTGATTGTATAGTTCGCTTAAGTCAGCTACGTGGCGAACTATTCCTTGACTAGCAGGTGAGATGAAAGGATATTCGTAAACCACTTCGGTGATGGTGTGTTGAGATTTATAGAGTTCAATTTGGCAGCATTCAATATTTAGTCCTTTTGCTAAATTTTGGGTCGCTGCCTGTAAAATTTGCTTTTCATCGATGCTATCGCGAATAGCTTCTGTAATCGAGCGAATTAATTCTTCCGATTTAAGAGCCTGTTTTAACTGTTGAAGCGCTTGACACAGTTGACTGGTTCGCTCTTCTACCTGTGCTTCTAAACGAACATTAAGATGGCGTACTTGTTGATGCAGTTCTGCTTGTTGAACGGCAATACCCACTTTGGTTGCTAACTGTTTTAGCAGTTCTATATCTGCTCTGAGCCATTCTCTAGGCGAACGGCAGTGTTGAGCAATCAGCAATCCCCATAATTCTTGTTCGGCGACAATTGGCACTATTAAGTTGGCTTTAACTTCAAAAGAGGCTAAGAGCTTGATATAACAAGGATGTAGCCCAGAAGAATCTATATTGCCTACGACTTGAATTCTGCCCTGTCGATAGTACTCAACATAATTAGTTGTTAAGCAAGAGTCTTGAATATCTAAACCCAATACAGACTTCCAAGGAGCAATTACCGACTCAACCTCCATAAAGCCCCGCCAATGGGCATCAAAACGATAAATCAAGACGCGATCAGTTTGAAGAAAAGAACGCACTTCTTCTACTGTTCGTTGCAAAATTGTATCCAGGTCTAGAGATTGACCAATACGTTGAGTAATCGAGGAGAGTAATCGTTCTCTATTCGCCTGTACCAGAACTTCTTCTCTAATTTGTTGACGCTGGTTGATGTTAAAGCTAGTGCCAATTAAACGATAAATATTTCCTGCGGTATCTTTTTGAGGAGTTAAAGTTGTAATCCAGGAACTGCGGACATTTCCCACAAGGAGGCATTCTTCGTAAGAAATAGTTTCTTGCGATCGCCAACAGTTCGTATAATTTTGAATAATCGCCTGAGCATCGGCAGCCGAAAACACTTCCAGGGGAGACTTTCCGACTAACTTCTCCGTTTCCAGACCAAAACATTGCTCACAAGTGGGATTGAAAGCCAGATAACGATATTGATCACCAGGGAGAACTTCAACGACATAAATCGCTGCGGCAGTTGATTGATATATACTTTGAAAAAAATCGCCTTCGAGAAGCTGGTTCTTCCCGTAATCTCCAGCTAAATCTAAATCTGTGATCAAAGATAATTGTTTTTGAGATTTATCTGTTGTCTCATAATTGCTAGTATGGCCATTATCTGAATTATAGTCTTGAGTTTTTTTGCTATTCACGATCGCTAATTATGGCGATAAAAAATAATTGGTGGGCAACACAAACGTCAGCAAAAATAATAATTTTAAACACAAGTAAATCAGGCGTAACCGATATATAGATATCAAGTAACGCCTATCTCAAAAAAGTTTTTTAAAAAGTTTTATTGAATAATCTAGATCATTCTAGATCAAGAAAATTCCCCAGTCGGTCTTTCTTTAGATAATTCTAATGTTCTCCATTTAAAGATTTTAAAGATTGAGCGGGGGAGAATTATTATGTTCAACCTGTTGCTGAATAAGTTTAGCGATTAATCCCGTCCATCCAGTTTGATGACTAGCACCGATTCCCGCGCCATTGTCTCCATGAAAATATTCGTAGAATAGCATCAAATTTTGCCAGTGAGGATCGCTTTGAAATTGCTTAGTGTTACCATATACAGAGCGATCGCCAGAATCGTCTGGAAGAAATATCTTGATTAATCTACGAGAAATTTCGTTAGCAACTTCCCATAAGTTCAGCATTCGACCCGAACCAGTCGGACATTCTACTTTAAAATCGTCTCCTAGATAGTGATGGAATTTTTGTAGGGATTCAATCAATAAGTAATTTACTGGAAACCAAATCGGGCCTCGCCAGTTGGAATTACCGCCAAACAATCCGCTAGAAGATTCGGCTGGTTCGTAATCTACTCGATGCTCTTGTCCATTAACATTAAAAATATAGGGATGTTGGACATGATGTTTAGATAAGGCTCGTATGCCGTAATCTCCCAAAAATTCATGTTCGTCAAGTAACTTGGCTAAAATCAGACGTAACTTGTCTTGTGGTTCTATTCTGCCGACGGTGACATAACAGAGTGCCAACATTCTTCTGGCACCAATCCCTTTAGTTTCCATACAAGCGACATTGCGCTTTAGTTCAGGACGATTCTTAATAAACCACTCTAGTCGTTGCTTGAAACCGGGAAGGCGATCAAGTAAGTCTGGTTCGAGAGTAGTCACGGCAAATAACGGAATTAGACCCACCATTGAGCGTACTTTTAACCGAAATCTTTGATCATTAGGTAAATGCAGCACGTCGTAATAAAAACCATCTTCTTCATCCCAGAGTTGTGTTGCTTCGTCGCCAATATGATTCATGGCATCGGCTATGTAGATAAAGTGTTCAAAGAACTTAGTCGCCATATCTTCGTAGACAGGATTTTTCAGGGCTAGTTCTAAAGCGATGGTTAACATATTCAGGCAATACATCGCCATCCAGCTAGTACCATCGGCTTGTTCAATATAACCTCCTGTGGGCAAGGGAGAACTGCGATCAAATACGCCAATGTTATCTAAACCGAGGAAACCGCCTTCAAAGACATTTTTTCCTGCCGAATCTTTGCGATTAACCCACCAAGTAAAATTCAGCAGCAGCTTTTGAAAGACTCGTTCTAGGAATTGCCTATCGCTACGTCCGTACATCTTTTGTTCGATCTGATAGACACGCCAAGTTGCCCAAGCATGAACGGGTGGATTGACATCACCAAAAGCCCATTCGTAAGCGGGAAGCTGTCCATTGGGATGCATGTACCATTCACGAGTCATTAAATCTAGTTGAGATTTAGCAAAGTCAGGATCGACCATTGCCAAGGGGAGGGTATGAAAAGCTAAATCCCAAGCCGCATACCAAGGATATTCCCATTTGTCGGGCAGAGAAATTATTTCGGCATTATCTAAATGAATCCACTGATGATTTCTACCTTTTTTTCTTTCAGGCGGTGGAGAAGGATTATGAGGATCACCTTTGAGCCAAAATTCGATGCAGTAGTAGTAATATTGTTTACTCCACAACATCCCTGCAAATGCCTGCCGTTGAATATTGCGTTGTTCTTCACTGATAGGGAAAGGTGTGATGCGCTGATAGAATGCATCGGCTTCTTGTTTTCTGGTTTGAAAGATGTTCTCGAAATCTGTACCAAAAGGTTGAGTTAAATCTGGAGAGTCGGTTAAGCGCAATCTAATAGTTTTAGTTTCACCCTCACCGATATTTAACCGATAGTGGGCAGCAAATTTAGTTCCTAATTGCTCTGGATTCACAGCATCTTGCCGATCATCAACTACATAATTGTTAATCCCGTCTTTGACGTAAGGTGAGGTATTTGCCGTATTAAAGATGCGTTGATAGTTAGTTTCGTTTTCTGTGAATAGTAAATTGGATGTTGTTGCGTCATAGCAATATAACCAGCGATCGCCCAATTCTTGATGTGTGGCTTTAATAACGCTAAACTCGGAATTAGAATCGTAAAGTTTTAAACTGGGTTTAGATGCCTCTGGTTGCCAAGACCAAGTATTGCGAAACCAAAGAGTCGGTAATAGATGTAGGGGTTGGGTTTCTTTGCCGCGATTGACTACTGTAATTTCAATTAAGATATCTTCTGGCGCACCTTTGGCATATTCGACAAACACATCAAAATAGCGGTTATCGTCAAAAATTCCCGTATCTAATAGTTCGTATTCTAGCCGTTTGCGCGATCGCACTTGGTTTTCTCGTTCTAACTGTGCGTAGGGATAAGCCCCTTGGGGATACTTATACAGATATTTCAGATAAGAGTGTGTGGGAGTGCTATCGAGATAGAAGTAGTATTCTTTGACATCTTCTCCATGATTGCCTTGGTTTCCCGTTAAACCGAATAGCCTTTCTTTTAAAATTGGGTCTTGTTCGTTCCACAGAGCGATCGCCAAACAAAGTTGTTGTTGACTATCAGAAATCCCTGCCATGCCGTCTTCCCCCCATCGATAGGCACGCGATCGAGCTTGGTCATGAGGGAAATAGTCCCAGGCTGTACCAGAGGTACTATAATCTTCTCTAACTGTGCCCCATTGTCTTTCGCTGAGGTATGGACCCCAATGTTTCCAGGGGATTTGTTGTTCTCTTGCTTGGGCTAATCGGGTTTCTTCTGCTGTCATTTTTGTTAGTTGTTGCGTAATCTCCAACTAAATCTATGATTTAGAAAATTTGCCAGAATGCCTCTGTTTGATAGATTAACTATTAACATTTTGAGCTGCAACTTTAGGTAAAGCTATAGTCTCACTGCCAGGGGGTAAATTAGCACGAGATGGATTCGGCACGTTTTTACTAATCTGCTGCATCAAACTAGCCATTTCTAAGGCACTGAGAGCGTAATTCCAGCCTAGATTGCTCTTAATTCCTGCTCTTTCTAAAGCTTGCTGCATAGTATCCACAGTCAAAACGCCAAAAATTACTGGTACACCAGTTTGAAAACTAGCGGCGGCGATTCCTTTGGCTGCTTCTGAAGCGACATAGTCAAAATGAGGTGTTTGTCCTCGAATCACCGCTCCCAAGCAAATTATGGCATTATAACCACCAGAGATTGCCATTTGACGGGCTACCATTGCCACTTCATAGCTACCAGGTACCCAAACATAATCGACTTGACCGTTATCGGGATTAATATCAATGCCGTGACGTTTTAAACAATCTTGACAGCCAGAGATTAGCTTATCAGTTACCAAGTCATTAAAACGACCAATAATGAGCGCAAAACGTAAATTAGATAAGTCCCCTGTAAAAGTTCCTTCAAAAACAGCCATAATTTAATTAATTAATTATTCTTAATTTTTACACTTAACTTAACTTCATAGAGCGATCGCTTTATATTTAGCGATCGCCGCTTGATTTTAGTTCTCTAGTTTTTGTCGTTTACGCTTAAATAACAAAAAAGTTCAAAATAGCAACAACCACAACAAGAACTGTCCAAATACCTGAACCGACATAAATCAAGGATTTAGACTGTTCCCAGTTTTGGGGAGAAGCGTAAGCAACTGGAACCCCAATTACCATGACGAAAGAAAATAGAACGAGGGCAGCTAGTGTCAACTGAAATAGAATAGTCATTGTTTGATTCTCCTTGTTCGATAGCCAATTGTTATTGGCAAATCATTAAATAAAGTTTTAATTTGGTTATTTTTTTCCTGAATATTACGCTACCAAAAATCGACTACATCTGAGAAGAGATATTTTATGCAACATTAACTAACTATATTTAAACTTTTGTAAAGTAAGATGATCCATGAGCCAGCATAAAGCTATGGTCTCCCTGGGGTATCGGGATAAAACTTACTAATAATAAATGTTAGATTCTAGAGCTAGCGGTGTTTTGCTTCATCCAACTTCTTTGCCTAGTCGCTTTGGCATCGGAGATTTAGGTCAAAACGCATATCAATTTGTCGATTTCTTAGCCAATAGTGACCAGCAACTGTGGCAAATTCTACCGATTGGGCCTACGGGTTTTGGTAACTCTCCTTACTTATCTTATTCTGCTTTGGCAGGAAATCCCTTACTGATTAGCCCTGAAATTTTACAAAATGAAGGATTATTAAGCGCAGCAGATTTAAGTAATTTGCCGCAGTTTCCTCTCGATCGAGTAGATTTCGACCAAGTAATTGCTACCAAAATACCTCTGTTAAGGCGAGGGTGCGATCGCTTTAAAACTCAAGCATCAACAAAACAGCTAGCAGAATTTCAACGTTTTTGCGATCGCCATAATGATTGGTTAAGTGATTATGCCCTGTTCATGTCACTTAAAGAAGTTAATCACGGCCGCAGTTGGAATCAATGGGATAAAAATATTGCCTATCGCCAACCACAAGCAGTCGTCGACTGGACGAGTAAGCTGGCAGATGCTATTTTCTTCCATAAATTTGTCCAATATCAGTTTTTCTACCAATGGACAAAGCTCAAGGATTACGCCAACCAAAAAGGAATTCAGATTTTTGGTGATATCCCCATTTATGTCGCCCATGATAGCGTTGATGTTTGGGCGCATCGTGAAATCTTTCGTTTAGACGAGAAAACGGGAGAAGCAGCTCTGATGGCGGGTGTTCCACCGGACTATTTTAGTGAAACTGGACAACTTTGGGGAAATCCAGTTTATAACTGGGAAGAACTGGAAAAAACCGACTTTAAATGGTGGATTAGAAGAATACAAGGGATGCTTGAATACGTAGATATTATGCGTATCGATCACTTTAGGGGTTTTGAGGCATATTGGGCAGTGCCACAAGGAGAAAAGACAGCGATGAACGGCACTTGGTTAGAAGCCCCAGGAGCTAAATTTTTTACCTTGCTAGAAAAACAATTAGGCAAGCTGCCCATTGTTGCCGAAGATTTGGGGGTAATTACTCCAGAGGTAGAAGCTTTGAGGGATCAATTTAATTTCCCTGGGATGAAAATTCTGCAATTTGCCTTTGATTCAGATCGCGCTAATGGTTTTTTACCTTTTAATTTTGCTAATCGTAACTGCATTGTCTATACAGGGACTCACGATAATAATACGAGTGTAGGCTGGTTTTACGAGCGATCGCCAGATGCTCAGGCTAAAGTAATCGATTATTTTGGCTGCCTTTGTGAAGAGGGTATCCATTGGGCATTAATTCGTCTAGCGATGGCTTCGGTGGGCAACATCTCAGTTCTCCCCTTTCAAGACATTTTAGGCTTGGGGACAGATGCCAAAATGAATACTCCTGCTCAACCTGAAGGAAACTGGGGATGGCGTTGTCGAAAAGAAGCTTTCAATGATGAGTTGAGTGGACGGATGAAATATTTAACTTATCTTTACGGACGGTCACCGCAGGGGAGATAGATAGCAAGGGGTTAGGGATCAGTAGGATTCTATAATCCCTAACTCCTAAGCTATATAAAAGCTGTTAGCTATTAGCTAAGAATCACCGACCTGAAGAGTCAAGCCCTCAAGGGCGAGTAAGGTGATTTCTAGGAAAGGTTATACCTCGTAAGGTGGGCAAAAGTATTTTTAGGCGCGTTATAAAATTAAGTCTGAGTGTTGCCCACCCTACTGAACTGGTATTTTATTTTTAGGAAATGACCTAAGGGCTATGCCTGCAAATGTTCTGACCCCTAACAACGCTTGAACGCTTTTAGTTATCGGTTACCGACTAATTAAAGCTAAAGGCTAAAAGCTAATAGCTTTTAAGTGATTGTACTTAAATGTGTTTAACGGTATTATTTGTTTAATGCGATTTTAATGGGATATTTAAACGCAGTTTTCCACTAGGTATTAAATAAATTGTGAATGGTATTAGATTGTGAACTGGGTAATTTCCAATGTTGTAGAGAGAATTCAAACCCACTCTAAGGCACAAGAACTTAGACTAGCCGAAGCAGTTGCCAAAAACGATCTTGATACGGTTAAAGAGCTTTTACAACGGGGTATCGATCCTAATGTAAGAATTGTTGGTAGTGGGAATGAGCCTTTAATATTTTTGGCATTTGAAAAAAACTGGTTTACTTTGCCCAAAAGTTTTTCCAGCGATCGCCCAAAAGAGATTTACCAGATAACTGCCAAAGAAGAATATCTGCGCTTACTGCTAGAATACGGAGCTAATCCCAATGTTGAAGATAGCTTGGGTCGTACAGTACTAGCGATCGCAATTATTTGGTGTCTACCCAATATTGTTAAGCTCTTGCTTAATTCTGGTGCTGATCCTAACCTCAAAGAGCGAGAGGGGATAACCCCTTTAATGAAAACAGCGATTTTAGGGATCAAAGATGCTCGCCCGATGAACGAAAAGCTACAGATCGCAATGCATTTAATCGATAGTGGTGCCGATCTCGATGCCCAGACAAAAGATGGCAAAACAGCTCTGATGTATGCCACTAGCAACGCTAGAACCGAAATGGTGGAATTATTAATCAGCAGTGGTGCATCTTTGTCAATCAAAGATTTTCGAGGAAATCAAGCTAGCGACTTAATCGGTAATTCGTCAAATTTTCAGCAACGCAGTTACTTAAAGCAGATACTCACGCAACCCCAAGTAAATTTAATTAACTATCAACAGGTAAATAGTCCCGAAGGCGATCGCTTATTAAGTCCTATTCTATCCGCAGCCAAGTCTAGACCAATAACCAATGAATGAAATTAGAGTTGGAGATCGCGTGAGGATCATTGCTTTACCTGCCTATATAAAAACAGCCGAACCAATGCCGATGTTACGTTCTCCCGATTTATTACAGATTGGAGAAGTTGGAGTCATTATCGATCGCCGTCCTGGTGGTTATTGGGGTATTCGTTTCTCTCAGGGAGCTTTTTTATTAGAAAGTCAGTATTTAGAAGCAGTAAACTAAAAGAGAAAGATCAAAGTAAATAATACGCTCGATGGAAGTATCAGAACTTAAACGAACTATCGAAACCATGTCTTTACGCCTGGGTAAAACTCAGGAGTATCTTTGACCCACCTGCTATTACTGCTAAAATTCAAAACCTCGAACAATTAGCAGCCCAGCCCGAATTTTGGGATGATCGCAATACAGCCCAAAAAGTGTTGCAGGAATTAAACGATCTTAAATCCAACTTAGAGCAGTATCAGCACTGGGAAACGACTCTAGAAGACAGCATGGCGATCGCAGAATTATTAGAGCTAGAGCTAGATGAAGCCCTAGCTACAGAAGCAGAAAGCAACTTAACTCAACTAGAACAAGAGTTAGAGCTTTGGGAATTGCAGCAGCTTCTATCTGGCACTTATGACACCAAAGGCGCAGTATTAACGATCAACGCTGGTGCTGGAGGCACAGATGCTCAAGACTGGGCAGAAATGCTGTTGCGGATGTATACCCGTTGGGGCGAAAAACAAGGCTATCAAGTACGTTTAGCCGAATCATCCCCAGGAGATGAAGCAGGTATCAAGTCAGCAACCTTAGAAATAGAAGGGCGTTATGCTTATGGCTACTTAAAAGCCGAAAAAGGAACACATCGCTTAGTAAGAATTTCTCCCTTTAATGCCAATGGCAAAAGACAAACTAGCTTTGCGGGGGTAGAAATCATGCCTAACCTGGGAGAGGAAGATATTAATGTTGAGATTCCCGATAAAGATTTAGAGATTAAGACTTCTCGCTCTGGGGGAGCTGGGGGACAAAACGTCAATAAAGTAGAAACTGCTGTGCAAATTGTTCACTTACCCACCAAAATTGCCGTGCGGTGTACCGAAGAACGTTCTCAGCTACAGAACAAAGAAAGAGCATTAGCTTTACTTAAAGCCAAGTTACTGATCATTGCTGAAGAACAACGGGCGAAAGAAATCGCTGAAATTCGTGGTGATATGGTGGAGGCAGCTTGGGGAAATCAAATTCGCAACTATGTTTTTCACCCCTATCAAATGGTTAAAGACTTGCGTACAGAAACTGAAACTACAGATGTTAACGACGTGATGGATGGCAACCTCAATCCTTTTATTGAAGCCTATCTTCGTCAAGAAAATCAGTTGATTTAACTAGGGGGTGTCATCAATTAGAAAAAGAAAAGGAATTAGAAAAATCTCTATTTTTTGCAACACTACCCTATAAGCACTCATCGCAGAGGTTTTGCTTTACTTTGAAGATAATCCAGCAAAGGCACAACACTTTCAGGCAAGGTTAAGTCATCGAATGTGACTTGATGTTTTCCCTCCTTGGTTTCGATAGCAATCTCGTAATTAATTAGATCTGCCGTGTTCTCAGAACGAGTGCTTTTCGCTTGAAGAATACCACTGGTTTCTACTAAGGACTCTAATTTAGCAGATTCATCTTGAGGAAGTAAGTTGGTATCTAACTCACAACCCATTCGCAAGCCAGCATATCCTCCTGATTGTCGGAAATTAATTTTCATAGGAAGCTCAACTTTATTAATTCGATGGTGTTTACTAAACCATAGCCGAGATAAATATTCTGGCATCCCACTTAAGTAGTTAACTTTTGTATAGTTAGTTTCCTGAGTAGAATTTGCCAAAAGGATTTGGTAGGACGAGAAACTGTTCCTTAAACTAGAATTCGAGTTTAGTAGAGGGAACAGTTGAATCAATAAAGTCAAACTTGCTACAGCAAAGGTTAGAATAAGCGATTTTGCGAATAACACGACTATTGCTGGTGAGATTTTATAAGAATATTAGATTTGATATTCTGGGTTTTGCATAGTGCCACAGCAACCACAGCGATTGGGATATATGCCCAGATGAGATAAATTTGGATGCCCAGCAAAGGCTTGCGGACCTAATACTTCTCGCAAGGTGAAATGTTTTTCAATAAAAGTAGCATAATCTGGATGCCCATGAGCCTTAGCAATATCGATCATTACTTTAGCAACATCTGCGTAAGTAGCATTATTATCTGGGGCTTTTTCGATGGCACGAATGGTCAAACCCGCCATATATTGACCAGCTTCATATAAAGTTACGGCATCATCGCGCTCGCGAGGATTGCGATTAGCAGTGAATACATCTGCCAAAATATCGTAGACAGCTCCAGTAAATACTTGAGAAATGTCATGAACTTCGTCACTAACCTCACTAAGTTTCAAGTCATTATCGGCATCTCGTAAACCGTTGGGCATCCCAAAGGCATTACCAAATTGCTCAGCCAGAGCAGCAAGTATGTTGCGGCGATGCAAGTCAGCTTTTGTTTGTGCGACGATATATTCGACTAGATCAAGTTGAGATAGGATCATGAAAATTGAAGTTAAGTCTCCAAAAGATTCGTGAAGCCCTCCTGTCTGAGCTGGCGCACTAAACGAAATCCAGTTGGGCTTTAGAGCATCTAGTATGGCGTGTCCTGTTTCATGAGCAACTACATCTAGAGAGCGACAGGTAAAAACATCAGGGCTTCCTACTGGCTGATTATCAGGTTTGAAAAAGAAAAACTTTAAAACTTTTTCCTCGCGGCTGTAATAAGCATTGGGAGTTCTGCCCGCCTGAGGATAAACCGAGATTACATCTTGATTAGTATTATTATTCCATTGCCATTGCAGTTTTCTGTCTAAAACTCGCTGGTACATTGTCAGTACTTGGCGAACAATAGTATAGGTGTGAACTGCATCGAAGGCTTTTTGATCGCTAGCAGGATCGATGAGAAAATCTCGATTCAGATCTGGACTTACAGGAGATAAACCTCTGATGACGATTTGCGAGTCGCGCCCGTGTTGGATATGATGCCTATCCGAATATTGTTTTCTTTTAGTTGTTGAAGGACATTTGGTACATAAGGATAGACATTCAGACTTTCAAGATGAGATGGAGGAGGTGAGACCACTGGAGAACCAAGAGTGTCTCCAATGTCAAAAAAGACTACGGAAATTGATTGACTTTCCATAACTGAATTGTTAATCTCATTAAGATTCTTGAAAATGTATATTTTTTAGCTGCTAACTATTACTTGTGCGTTTAACTAAAGTTTTATGCAACTTTTATGCAACGGGTGATTTTTTTGTAATAAATTTTTACAAAATTGTTTTGACAGATAGTTTTAGTATCAGAAGTCTTAATTCTGCTCTAAGTAAAATTCATATCGTTTGCGCAGTTGTTCTACACTGAGATTTTTAGTCCAATATTCCACCAAAGCATGACCAAACGCCCAGGCATTACGATCGCCTGTATGATTATTGGCTAATAACAACGGCCACAAAGATAGTAAGTCAAAGTTACTCAGATTTGGGTCGTCATTTAAAAGTATAAATAAGTCATAAGCCATCTGGAGTTTACCGATCACTACAGGTAATTGTTCTACAGGTATTTGTTCGGCTAATACATAAGCTAGAGTAGGATTTCCTGTAGTCATAGTCGAAATAAACTGAAGCACAGGGCTTTTTAGTAAGGCAGTTAACCCCTGAGTAGTTGCCAAAATACGAGTATAGCGATCAATAATTTTAGCCGCTGCTGCACTACGAGCTTCAAGATTACGTAAAAAACGTGCCAAACGCAGTTGTTTAGCAGGTGCGATCGCATTAATTAATTCTAGAGATAAAGCTTCTATACCCCAAGCAAGGCGATCGCTTTTTTGCTCCTCGGTGACAATAGGCAAAACCAGATTGCAGATATCTTTGAGTAATTCAGCTCGATACTTGGTAGCTTCGCGAATTGACTTTTCTTTCGGCTGCTCTCCTGAGCGCCAGTTATAAGGGGGATTCCATTGACGAATGGGACGTAGGCGATCTACCTGGGTGACAATTGCGATCGCAGGTAAGTCGGCTACTTCTTGTTTTAGTTCTCGCAAAAAGTCTACATCCATCTGTAAAGCAGGATCGAGAGCAGGAGTAACCAGTAATAATAAGTCAGCAGTAGCGGCGTATGCCAATACTTGTTCCCGTAACTCTGGGCGATTCACCTGCTCGTAACCAGGAGTATCTAACAGGTTTAAAGTATCGGCATTTTGAGTTTGCCAATGATAGTTTGTAATCCGATCCGTACTCGGTAAAATATCTACCTCGGCTCGATCGGCTTGAAAGAGGGTATTGATTAAGCTACTCTTTCCTGCACCAGTACGCCCGACTAACATAATCTTGACAGGCTGTTGTTCAACTGTTGATATCGGTTCAGCTTCTGTCAGAATTTCTTTCAGGGTTTGAGTTTTTACTTTAGGTAAGGCAGGGGTTGGAGCTGCTTCAGGGAGAACAATTGTTTCACCACCATAAAGAGCGATCGCCTGTTGACAGAGATTCCTTAATGCCGTTTCCCGCAGCAGTTGCCCTAAATTGAGCAATAACTCTTGATTAGCTTGATTGTTATAGCGTTTGGTAGCTTGACTAGCAGCGGCGGCGGCGGGATTTAATAGCCACTGCGACCAATTTAAAACCTGACCTAATTTACGCGCCGATGGTTCTAATTTACGATAAATTTCGTAGGCTTCATAAGCTTGTCCGATAGAAACACGATTTAAGGCAGGAGAAAGCTTTTGCATCATGCGGTCTGTGTCATCTACAGTCCCTCGAATTAAGCCGTAAGCTTGGGGAATATAGATATTTAACAACGGGCGTTTAACTTGGGGATTATGAGCCTGAGCCACTGCAACTACAACTGCTTGACATCGCTGCCAAAAAATTTGCCAGTCTTCCCAGGCAGGAGGATCGTCTCTGGTGGCGGTGAGAATTTCTTGTAGACTAGCTTGAATTTGCTTGGCGAGATCATTCGTCGCGGTGAGTTCTAACTCTTTGTCTTGGTTAGCTAGCTCTTGATTCATCTCTTCCATTGCCTCTTGCATTTGGGCGATCGCTGGCTTCGTCCATTTCACTAACAGCGATCGCCAAATAGCAAAAACTAAAATAACCACACCCCAAATCCAATTAATACCCCAGTCATGAATTTGAGAACCTGCGGCTATTAATAAAAAGATTACTATAGTGGCGACTGGAAGTATTAATATGACTAACTGCCAAGGTTTGATCCTTACCATTGCTTTATCCCTACCTTTTTTCTGCCTTATCTTAACGATAGCTAAGAAAACAAGGCGATCGGGGAATACTGTAATTAACTCTTTAAGTATTTATTTTGCCATGACTAACTATCCTGATTTTTCCAGCCAAAACTATCAAGTTATGCGCGAACTTGGTCGTAATCGGGAAGGTGGCAGAATTAGTTATTTAGCCGAGAGTCTTGCAGATCAACAACAGGTAGTTATTAAACAGTTTCGCTTTGTCCAAGAAAACGCCAGTTGGCAAGGATTTAAAGCCTACGAACGAGAAATTATAATCCTACAAGAATTAAATCATCCCCGCATACCTCGTTATCTAGAATCCTTTGAAACTAGTGATGGTTTTTGTATGGTGCAGGAATATAAAGATGCACCTGCTTTGGTAATCAAAAAAAGTTTTGAACCTGAAGCTATTAAACAAATTCTGATTTCGATTTTAGAAATATTGGTCGATTTGCAACAGAGAATTCCGCCAATAATTCATCGCGATATTAAGCCAGAAAATATTTTAGTAGACAAAGACAATCAAGCCTATTTAATTGACTTTGGTTTGGCTAGAATCAGTGGTCAAAATGTCGCCTTGAGTAGTGTCGTGGCAGGAACACCAGGCTTTATGCCACCAGAAGAGTTATTTAATCGTCCTTTAACTACAGCCTCAGATTTATATAGTTTAGGAGCAATTGCGATCGCTTTGCTAACTAACACATCTACGGTCAACATTAGCAATCTAATTGATGAAAATTATCAGTTTAAGTTTCGTCATCTAGTCACGGGGCTTAATCCTGACTTTATCCACTGGCTGCAAAAGATGGTTGCACCAAATCTTAAAGACCGTTATGGCAATGCCGCGATCGCACTTCAAGAACTGAGAACGATTGATATAACTGGGAAAGCGAGACTTAAACCTCAAAATGATGGTCAAAAATATCTAGCGATCATAAGTACAATTATAGTAGGTATAGGTACAATTATGGCAGGTATAGGCGCGATCGCAGTAGTTCTTAGTTTCAAACCTGCTACTAACTCTCCAACTATCACTGGTTCTCCTTTAACAGCAGAACAACAGTGGTTCAATCAGATCAAACCTAGCTGTAATTCAGTAGAGGTTGTCACCGCTATGGATAGGGCGACCTATCCTCAGACTCCTCTAGGTGTAGGTTATGCGGCAAGCTGTTATGCTCTATCAGGCAGAATCGATCTAGCTGATCTAGTAATTCAACAGTTACCCACAAATGTCCGAGTATACGCGGCAGAAGTAGTATTTAACATTGGTCATCCCGTAGCCGATGCAGGAGACGATAAGTCTGCTGGGCAAATTATGGACTTAGTTTTGAGGTATTGGCCTGACAACTACATGGCTTTATATCACGCAGGAATGTCGGCTTATGTTTTAGAAGACTATCCCCAAGCCGAAACCCATTTACAAGCATTTTTGCGCGTCTATCAACAGCAAGATGGTTGGACAAACAAAGCCGAAAGCGCATTGAGTAGAATGAAACAAGGGATACCAGCCGATGAAAGTTTTTCGATTGCTCACTAGATTTATCATTATTCAATAAAAGTATAGCAAAAATGGATAATCCAACAATTCAAACGGACTTAGCTCAGGCATTGCAGCAAATCAATCTAAAACTAGATAAACTAAGCGAAGATGTTACCGATCTCAAAGTAGGACAAGCCGAAATTAAAGGCGATCTCAAGGCAGTTGATGAAAAACTTTCAGGTCAAATTAAAGCATTAGATACCAAAGTAGATCAATTAGATAAACGAGTAGGCAACCAAGAGTTTACGAATCGTGGAATTTTAGTAGGGTTAGTACTAGTTATTTTAGGTGGTGCTGCTAAATTATTTGGCATAGGTAATTAAAAAAAAGCGAATAGAGAATAGAGAATCGCAAATCTAGAAACTTCCTCACAACTTACAACTTATTAAAAACCCTTATAGGGATTGCAACGCCAGAAATCAATAAAGCTAATATCGGCTATCAAGTGTTACAACCTATTAAAACCCCTTACAAGGATTGCAACGTTTGACACAATTACAATGAAGGCAACACCCAGATTCGCTTTCAATCTTTTTAATAAAAGTTAAACTCATGACTGAAACAACTGAAATTGTTTTTTTAGTAGAAGACGATCCCGATGGTGGTTATACAGCAAAATCTTTAGGGGAGTCAATTTTTACCGAAGCAGATGATTTGGAAAGTTTAAAAACAATGGTACGGGATGCGGTTCATTGTCATTTTGAAGATGGAGATCGCCCGAAAATAATTCGCTTACACATCGTTAGAGATGAGGTATTCGCTTCGTGAAACTTCCTAGAGATTTGTCTAGTGCGATCTGATTAAATGCTTGACCTCCAAAGGATACGAAGTAACTAGGCAAGCAGGTAGCCATATTAGATTAACTACTCAAGAAAATGGAAAACACAATATTACGATACCTGCTCACAACCCTATTAAAATCGGAACTTTAAACAGTATTTTACGAGATGTTGCTCAACATTTTGATTTGAGTCGAGATGAATTGGTAAAAGAATTGTTTTGATAGTTCAGTTATAACTTATTAGAAACCCTTACAGGGATATATAGTTCACCTGTAATCCGGAGTTTGAATATCGGTTAAACGAGCTTCTGAACGTTTAAAGCGATCTAGTTGCATTTCAAAAAACTCGCGATTAGCTTGCAGATGCTTGGGATTGGGATCGTCAAGGGGATATAAAAGCGCCTGACGTAAAGCCTGAATTACCGCTGAGGTGACGTTGTACATAGACCGCTGGAAAGTGATTCCTAGCTGCACCAACATATCGTCTTCACCGCGACAGTGTTCTTTGTAGTAATCCACCAGATAGTCAGGAAGAAAATGCCACATATCATCCATTAACAACGTGGGAGGAATACCAGCAGTACCTACAGGTATGACATCGGCGTAAAGAATGCCGTAATGAAAGTCTGGTTGTTCGCTAGGTATTTGGTTAGCCTGGGCATTGTAAGATTTTGTGCCACGAAAAGGCGAAGTGCGATAAAAAACTGCTTCGACATAGGGCAAAGCGGCTTCATATAGCCACATAAAACCTTTGGATTTGGGAATAATTTCGTAGCGTTCATCGCCGATATAAACATAATGATATATGGGACGACCTGCAACAGCAAAGATACCATTAACTAAAAAGTCCATCGCTTCGGGTACAGTAGTTAGTTTTCCTTCGTCGTATAAATCTGACATTTCGAGAAAAACAGGACACATTACTTCCCAAAATTGCCCCAGGTTGGCATAGTAAGATAGCTGTCTCACCTGTTCGAGAAACATATCGGGAAACAGTTTATACATTCCCAACATTGCGGGATTGGTTTTGAAGTAAGCCTTGATTGCTATGTCTGCATTGGCTTTATATTCTTCGCTGTCTAAATACTCGTTAAACTTGGGATTGAGATCTTCATGCCAAAACATTGCTCGCATACAAGCTTCAGCAAATTCCATATTAACGCGATCGTGATTGAGGTGATGTAACAACTTGGGCATTTTGCTAGTTTCACCCTTCTCCATGAACTCTAAAAGTTCGGGATGTGCCTTGTCTGTACCGCGCCATACTTTTAGATCAGCGTTTTCTCCTGCATAGTGGTTAGGTAAATCTAAATATTCGGGTGAGATAAAGTATTTAAAAAAAGGAAAAGGATTTAAAAAGACTTTCTCGGCGATATAAAGTAGATCGCGCCAGTAAAAATCCATCGGGATGGCATAGGCTTTATAGATACCGATGATTTGCATCAGGTTTTCTGGCGTATCGGGCAGCATTGAACCACCTCCTTCTAAGCGATGGATAATATCAGCAAATTGATGGGTTGAGGAAGGAAGTTTATTAATTGTTGATGATTGATGGGTCATTATTTTATATCCAAAAAAAATGATTACTGATTGTTTAAAAAGCTCTTAGCTGGTGATTGATGAGCGATAATGGTTGGTCTGGGTATATTGGTCGCAATGAGACTAAATTCGCTAAATTTGGTTAGCCAATTAGGTACTAAGCCAAACAAAACTATGAGGGTCGCTAAAAGAATACCTGTACTGCGTTCAGCTAATCGTACTCTAGAGTAAACAGTAGGCGTTTTGCGGCAGTCTATCTTACCAAAAAAGGCCTTGTTGAGCATAACAATAAAGTAAACTGACGTTAAACCTGTAGCTATTAAACAAAGTATGGTGTAAATCGGAAATACAGTAAAGCTGCCCTGAAAAGAAATATATTCGCCGATAAATCCGACCATTCCAGGAATGCCCGAACTTGCCATTACAGCCAAAATCATTAAACCGCCAGTCACGGGTAAACCTCGTTGAGGATTCATCAAACCACTAAGAACATTTAGATCGCGAGTACCAGTCTTGCTTTCGACGATTCCCGCCAAATTAAATAACAACGCCACAATTAAGCCGTGAGCGAACATTTGGCAAATCGCCCCACTAAGGGCAATAGTCGTCCCCGCAGCCGTAGCCAAGACGACAAAAGCGATGTGGGCAATTGAACTGTAGGCAATCAGTTTCTTGAGGTCAGTTTGAGCGATCGCTACAAATGAAGCATATAAAGCACTGATAGCTGCGATCGCTGCTAGCCAAGGTGCAACTGTCGTCCATAGTTGAGGAAATAAGCCTAAACCAAAGCGAATTAAACCATAGGTTCCTAACTTGGAGAGTATTCCCCCTAAAATCATTGATACAGGCGTAGATGATTCGGTATAAGCATTGGGCAACCATGTGTGCAGAGGAACAAGAGGTATTTTAATGGCAAAACCGATAATTAATGTTATCAGCAAGATTAACTGTTTGCTAAAGGGTAATACTTGAGTTTGAATGGTTGCGTAATCGAAAGTGCTTTGGGTTAGCCAAACCGTACCTAAAAATGCTGCTAAAACAAATACACCAGAGAAAGCTGTATAAAGGATATATTTCGTGCCAGCATAGCCTCGGTTTTCACCGCCCCAAATATTAATTAGTAAATAAGTTGGAACTAGTTTTATTTCGTAGAAGATGAAAAAGAGCAGTAGATTTTGAGACATTAATGCCCCATTAATACAAGCACCCAAGATTAAAATCAAAGCATAAAAAAGCTTGGGACGAGATAATAAAGTTTTTCGATCTTCGGTTAAATCGCTACTATAAATTGCCAGCCAAATTAATAAATTATTGAGGACAATTAAAGGTAAAGATAAACCGTCTACTGCTAAGTTGTAGTTCAGTCCTAAAACCTCAATCCAAGGCATAAATTCAGTTAACTGTAATCCCTGGATTTGATAGTTATATTGAGTAACTAAAAATAGAGAATAAAAAAAGGTTATTCCACTGATGGCAAAAGCGGTTATTCGAGACTTTGACTCCAAGGTTTTAGCAGGTAGTAAGGCCAGAATCGCCACTCCTAAAAATGGCACGATAATCAGAGAACTCAGCATAGTTAAAACAAGTTAATAATCAAGTTGATAATATCTAAAGAGTCAAACCAAACATCAAACCGAGCAAAATCGTACCTAAAAGAACCGAAAGCAAATAAAATTGTGACTGACCAGAAGTACTATATCTTAAAGCTTGCCCGCCCAATAAAGTTCCGATGCCAACTAGATTTACTGCACCATCTACAATATAGCGATCGCACCAGGCAAATACTGTAGAAACTAAGCTAACTAAACCAACAATAGTAAATCGATAAACGTCTTGAATATAAAGATCGTTAGCCAAGAATTGTTGTAAAAATTTAGGCACCAATTCTCCTGGTTTAGTTTTCCTTTCAGGGTAAAATAAACCCGCAGCTAAACTAATTCCTAATCCACTAGAACCAATTAGTAACAAACTTAAATTACGCTCTAAAATATTCCAATCTGGCAATAAATTAAACTGCTGTAAAATCAAAGGAAAATGCAGAGTAACACCAGTTAAAATCATCATTGGTAAAACCATTGCCCACAAAACTTCAGCAGAATGTACTGTCATCTTTTTAGGCTTACCTGCAAAGATTAAACAGAATACTCTAACTAAACTAAAAGCAGTTAAAGCATCCACCAATAAGAGAACTCCTAATAGTAAAGGCTGCACCTGCCATAAATAATCGGCTAATTCCAATAACGCCCAAAACCCACCCAGTGGAGGAAAAGCAATTAATCCTGCGACACCGACTAGAAAAGCAATACCAGGAAGAGGACGACGGGACCACAAACCCCCAAGCTGAGTAATATTTTGAGTAATGTTGCTAATAATTATTGACCCCGCACTCATATATAACAAAGCCATTGCTACAGCGTGGATCAAAACTAATAATAAAGCGGCATGATTTGCCCCTACTGCCACAGCAATAAACACAAAACCCATATAAGCACTGACAGAATAGGACAGAGCGCGTTTAATATCAATTTGAGCGATCGCCACTAGAGAGGCACTGATAGCCGTAGTACTACCTACCACAATCATCACCAAGTTGGAAATAGCTGACTGTGACAAAACTGGCTGTAGTTGAATCAAAACATAAGCACCAGTGGCAACAACGATTGAGTTACGCAACATCGATGCAGGAATTGGCCCTTCCATCGCTTCATCTAGCCAAAGCTGCAAAGGTAATTGGGCGCATTTAGCCAAAGGACCGATAATTAAAGTCAAACACAGCAAATTAGCGGTCCAGGGGTTTAAATTAGCCACCTTCGCCCATTGAGCCAAATCATCGTAATTCAAAGTCCCGGTAATCGACCAAAGAGCAATTACCCCAATCAAGAGCAATATATCTCCGACTCGCTTTGTCCAAAAAGCATCCCTCGCACCAGTTACTACTAAAGGTTGGGCGAACCAAAAGCCAACAATTAGATAGGTAGCCAAAGTTAAAAGCTCTAAATAAACATAGCTAAAAAACAGTGAGTTACATAAAGCTAGACCACATAAACCCGCTTCAAAAAAGCCCATCAAAGCAAAAAAACGCGCCCACCCCCAATCCATCTCCATATAGCCGACAGCATATAGTTGAGCCAAGGCATTCAACCCTGTAATCAATACCAATGCACCGACAGATACCGCAGAAATTTTAATGTCAAAAGAGATATATAAACCCGCCGCACTCAGCCAGGGAAATCTCAATTCTTGTACTGGCTGTTGCCAAATTTCTACCAAAGCCAAGAGGCTATGTATAAATGCTATACAGCTCATCGCTATATTTATATATCCTGTTGGTCGAGACCCCGTCTTACGAATAATTCCTGGCGACCATAATATAGATAGGGTTGCGCCGAACAAAGCATAGCAGGGTATCAACCAGATGTTTTGACTAAATATCTGATTCATTTTTTAACATTTAGGGAGAGTTAAGTGATCTTATGAAAACTAGTTTTTCAATCGCGTTAGAAAACAGTATAGAGTAAAATCAATGATTTTAAAAATAACAGTATTTTATATCTATGATATTTTTTAGACAGATACTCTAGAAGTCTTTATGTATTTTTTGTAGTCTAAAATGCGATCGCCGATATCACTCAAGCAGTTGGTTTTGCTAACTCAAGTCATCTAGCAAAGTGTGGAAAACTTTAGCAAATTTTACAGGATTTCGACCTGTCAACAGAGCGGCAATAACTGCTTCATAAGGGTTTCTACCAGTTCGTTTGACGGTTGCGATCGCATTTTTCCTGGAAAATCCTCGTTTAGCTACCAACCAAGCAGCTAGGATGTGACCTGTACGTCCAACCCCGCCAGAACAATGAACAACTACTCGTTCACCTCGCTCTTCAGCAGCAGCTAAAAATGGTAAAATCTGATCAATTAACGTAGTGCGATCAACAAAATGAAAGTCCTTGATTGGTGTCCAGCGAACTTGATCTTGTCCAAATCTTTGTCTGTAAGTATCAAGTAGATTGGAGTAGCGGGTTAATTGAGTTGGAGTAAGTAAGCAACAGACACGGCTGATATTTTGCGCCTTCATGAAATCGATCCACTGAATAACTTGCTGATCACTGTATCCAGGTCTTGCAGCACCAAACACAGTTAGTTCTGTTTCCGAAGCAGCAGCAAATCTATACATACTGTGCTGTGTTAAATTGATTTAGTTGTTAGTATCAATTCCTAAGTTTAACTATTTGTCTGCTCAACTTAAAATTCTTTGGCTCAAAGCAATTTCTTGAAAATAGCCATTTATGCTTTGTAGAACTCAACCTGCCTTCCTGCTAAATCAGCAACTTTATCGATTAAATCTTGGCGTTGTTGTTCATCCATAGCCACAAAAGAATTAGCTAGAGCGATTTTCTCCTGCATTTGTCGAGGCTCGTTAAACCCTGTAATTAAAACGCTCACAGGCAAAGACCAAGCAAAATTAACCGCTTGAGCAATACTAATTCGATTAGGCACAATTTTCGGATTGTCTCCATGCTGTCCATGAGAAGAACCACCAAAAAAGCCACCATTGGCTAAAGACTTCATCGCAATCACACCAATATTCCGTTCCACCAGTTTTGGCAGTACCTGTTTAATAAAACTCGAATAATTAGGATCAGCAAGATTAATCGGCATTTGACAAGTATCAAAAATATCAGACTTCTCCAATACTCGCAAATGTCCTGCTGGTTGACTATGACCAGTAAAACCAAGATGACGGACTTTACCCGATTCTTTGGCTTCTGCCATTACCTGAAACACTCCATTAACCATTCGCTCATCGGCATCTTCGGGACTTTGTACTGCATGAACTTGCCATAAGTCAAGATAATCAGTATTCAATCTACGCAAAGACTCTTCTAAATGATAGCGAGCATCTTGAGCATTATGAGCAGTGGTTTTGCTCATTAGATAAATAACATCCCGATATTTAGGAATTAATAATTTCCCCATAAGAGTTTCACTACCCCCAGACTGATACATTTCAGCCGTATCGAAAAAACGCACACCACCTTGTAGCGCAATTTCTATGGTTTCTTGTGCATCTCTTTCGCTCAAGCCTCCTAAATGTGACCCTCCTACACCAAGCATAGTTACTGCTTCACCAGTACGTCCCAAAGTTCTTAGGGGCAATAATTCACCCAGACGGTCACTATTTGGCGTTTTATCTTGAGCATTAGTTTGAGAGGAAAGTAAAATTCCTGCGGTAAAACCTGCCAGCCATTTGAGTAAAAAACGTCGCTCCATATCTGCAAAACCTCAATGTTTTTAAGATCATTGTTTTAAGTTCATTTTACAGTGGCTATTTTGCTCTTTTTTTTCTACACGGAAATAGTACGGGGGCGTTTCCACTGCCGTGTGTTCAACTATGATGAGGGTCGTTTATATATTCTTGAATCTTAGCGGTGCTAACTTTTCCAGTAGTGTCGTAAAAATAAGAATGCGTCCACAGTGTAGGTAGTTTTAAAAGATGTGGAAACTCTTGTCTTAGATATCTACTAGAGCGACCCTTAAAAGCTTTTACTATCGAATTAATAGGTGTACTGGGGCCATGCTCTACGAGAATATGAACGTGATTACTAGCAATTTCTAGTGCTTTAATTATCCAACCGTTCTCATTCGCTACTTCAGTTAAAATCTGACTTAATCGTAATTTTACGTCTTCTACTAGAACAGCTTTTCTCCTTTTTGGTATCCAAATTAAATCCACTGTGGCAGAACCTACGGAATGTTTATTATGTCTGTATTCTCTTGAATCTTTTCTCACTTGTGTTGACAGGCTATCGCTATATACATTATTGTAATCGAATCAACATAAATTACAAATAACATTCTCGCGATGGGGAAATCAAAAAACAAGTTTAAATCAACTTGGAAAAATCAGAAGGAAATAGGTCTTATTTATGGCAAAAGTGCCATTGCAGTGGGTAAAGTTTTAGTAGAGCTAGGTTTAAAAGATAGTTCTACTAAAAATCCAACGCAAAAAGCACTTTCCGAAGAGATTGCGAAATCTACTCCTTTAAAAGATGGTACTGCATTTTATCTTTGGCACAAAGCTAAAACTTGTGAAGAATTAGATAGTTTAGACGGCTGGAGTCGTCAATCTCAGGAGCAACGAGACTTACAGAGATTGAGTTCAGAATATATATCTTTAATTAGACAAGCCGAACTGAGTAATGAAAAAGGAGAGCATCATGTTATTGTTGATGGCTTCTGGGATGAGGCGCAGTCTTATGCTAAACAAATCAAAAAACGAGGTTCTGATTTTGTAGAAAAAGCAAACGAACTCATAGTCAAAGCCAAATTGGATAAAAGTTATCTAATCAAGGTGTAAGGCAAATGCGTCGGAGCAAAACTAATTCATTTATAACTGAACTACGTTTAAAGATTTGCAGTAAAACTGAGCAAAAACTATTGGCTCGGTTTCAAGCTGGCAGACAACTTTATAACGCTTGTTTGTCGGAAGCGATGACAAGAATGAACTTAGTTAAAAACTCCGACGCATATATT
>Ga0209082_1000135_pt1:30000-39542 | contig 39542 bp, 27 predicted proteins | sample ColdCreekSource_FD_184127 | JGI IMG/M metagenome (GOLD analysis project Ga0209082, IMG submission 184127) | Groundwater microbial communities from Cold Creek, Nevada to study Microbial Dark Matter (Phase II) - Cold Creek Source (SPAdes) (version 3) | ecosystem: Environmental >... | reverse complement strand
AGGACGGCGTGTTCCTCGAGCAGCTCGAGAACGATCCCGCGAAGTATTTGCCGGAGACCACCGACGCGCATCTCGGCGGCGACGTGGTGCAGATCGATCTCACGCGGCCGATGTCGGAGATCCGGGCGGAGCTGAGCAAGTACCCGATCAAAACGCGCTTGTCGCTGACGGGCCCGATGATCGTCGCGCGCGACATCGCACACGCCAAGCTGAAAGAGCGGCTCGACCGCGGCGAGGGGCTGCCGCAGTACCTCAAAGATCACTGCGTGTATTACGCCGGTCCGGCCAAGACACCTCAAGGCTTTGCGTCAGGCTCGTTTGGGCCGACCACTGCAGGCCGCATGGACGCCTACGTGGATCAGCTGCAGGCGGCGGGCGGCAGCTTGGTGATGCTGGCCAAAGGCAATCGCAGCACGGTCGTTACCGAGGCGTGCAAGCAGCACGGCGGCTTCTACCTCGGCTCCATCGGCGGTCCGGCGGCGCGGCTCGCGAAGGACTGCATCAAGAAGGTCGACGTGCTCGAGTACCCTGAGCTCGGCATGGAAGCGGTCTGGAAGATCGAGGTGGTCGACTTCCCTGCATTCATCGTGGTCGACGACAAGGGCAACGACTTCTTCGCAGACATCTTCCGCCCGGGTGGCGAACGCGGCCTAAAGATCGCGAAGTAAAGCTCAAACAATTTTCACACGAGGTGCTGACATATCTGTCACACCTCTGTCCATCGTACGAAACAGCTACAATCGTGACTCGCCCGCTATGGGCCGAGCCTCGTTTCGTATTACTGTGCGCCGTTCTAGCGAGCTCGATGTGCCGTTGGCTGTTGGCTTTCGCGCGCGCATTTCGCGAGGAGATGGGAACCATGCACAGTGGCAAGAGATGGGTCATGCAGTGCGCCGCGCTATGTGCGCTCGCAGCTTGTGGCGACTCCGAGAACGAGCCAGCCGACAGCGGTGCCGAGACCACGAGCGACGCGGGCCATGATTATGAAAAAGACGCCGCGAAGCCCGACGTCAAAGCCGAAACCACCGAGACGGCCAAGGGCGAAACGACGAGCGGTAGCGAGGCCAAGGCCGACGACAAGGCCGACGACAAAGAAGGCGCCTACAAGGAGTATCCAGATCCACGCGGCAAGTGCGATCTGAAGACACAGTTCGCAAGCGACGAAGCGTGCATCTTGGCGCCGGACCCGAGCGAGGGCTTCCAGATCCACATCGGCCCGTCCAACTACGACGATGCCGAGGAAGTCGCGAAGTTCGTCATGCATCCGGGCGAAGAGAGCTCGGAGTGCTGGACGTTCCACACGCCGAACGAGGAAGAGGTCTACTACCAGACCTCGGTGATCAGCGGCCGCGCAGGCACGCACCACATCATCAACACCATGCTCGCCGAGGACCTCGAGGACGGCGGCTTTGCCAGATGCGCTGACGGCGGCTCGGGACAGAACTCGACCGTGCTCGGTCAGCTGCCCGGCGCGTCCAAGCCGTTCATGGCCCGCGGTCAAGTCGCACCAGAGAACAAGCACATCGGCCGCAAGATCGCAGGGCGTGCGACCGCGCAAGCCGACATGCACTACTACAACTTCACGGACAAGGACATCATCCGTGAGATGTGGATGAACATCTACACCGTCGACAAGGCGAAGATCACCGAGACCTCGGCGCTCGTACGCGGCATGGGCGGTTTCTCTTGGAACCAGCAGCCGATCGCGCCAGGCACCGACCAGGTGTACAGTTACGAATGTCCGATCGTCGGCAACGGCCGGATCTTGAACTTGCTCGGGCACTATCACGCACACGGCGTGCGCTTCGGCGCGAGCTTGAAGCGCGGCGATGCCGACCCGGTCAAGGTGTTCGAGATGTACGACTACCGCGATCCGGCGACCTTCGAATACGACAGCGTCACCAAGAACCCGGCGTTCTCGGAGATGGCTGCGGGCGCGCACACGGGCATCCTCGAAGTCTCAGAGGGCGACATTCTCAGCTGGGAATGCCACATCATCAACGACTCTGACGTGGGCCTGCGCTACGTGAACGAAGTGAAGACCGGCGAGATGTGCAACCTCTGGGGTTCCACGATCGGCATCGAGCCGTTCAGCTGCCTCAAGCAGTAAGCTCGTCGCTCAACAAACAAAAAAGCCATCCGAGCCAAGAGCTCGGATGGCTTTTTTACTGCAGTGCGCATCGCGCGTTGACTTGGTCATGGTCGGGGTCGGCAACGTTGACGGCAACGGCACGCTGGTCGGCGACAAGCCGACCAGCGCTACCGGCCCTAGACCACGGACCATTCTCAGTCTTGTGCACCCGCCTCAACGTCAACGGCTTGCCGCAAGACCCAGACAGAGATTCAGAAGGTGAGGGCGCGGACCTGCGCGCAGGTGATGTTCGCATCCACGCGCTTCATGATGAAAGTCTGCGAATCGAACGCGCTGGGCGCCTGCGTCGCATCGAGGAAGTCCAGCAGGTTACTCCCACAAGCGACCTCACCGCTCTCACCGTCGACCCGCACGCAGCTGCCGATCCGCAGATCCAAATGCGCGCGACCATTGTCCGGGCCTTTGACGCTCCCCGTGATCTCGTTGCAGCTCTGGATCGTGCCCTCGTACTCGTTGATCGCGCGACTCGCCGACGAAAACCGCTTGATGCGCCGCGGCGTCAGCCCGTCGACACCCGGTGGATAGTTGTACCCCAAGCGCGGCGCCGCAGCGTCTCCACGCGGGCACGCCGCTGACGTCTGAGCATACGGCGCGATCGGCGCCAGCTCGCCCGCTGGCGTCGCCCCGTTCGGTCCGACCGCGTACGTGGTTCTGCCGAACAGCGTGTCCTGATCGCTGTCCAACCAGCGCGCGCCGTTCGTCGCAGAGCCGTCAAAGTCGCTGCCACCCTGGACGTCTTGCCGCTTCGCCGGCCACTCGCCAAGTGGATCCGTCAGGCTGACGCCCAACAGGAACGCGAAGAGCGGCGTCTTGTAAGGGCTGCCGGGCGCAGCTGCAGGCAAGCTGAAGTCGACCAGCGTGCCGGTGACACCCGCCTTGTCCCAGACCGAGATCGGCACGTATTGCGAGTACGCCTCGGCAGAGATGCCCGCGATCCGCACGCCGGTGCCGCACAAGTCGATGTTGGTCTCGCCGCAGGTGATGACCTCGAGCGAGAGCGCTCCGTCGTCCCCGTAGTTCTGGCGCGCGATCGCCCAAGAGTTGCCCTGTGCGCTGCCATCCTCGATGCCATCGACGTCTTTCCACGACGCGGTCGAGTTGTAGCGCACCGCAAATGTGCCCTGCATGTCGCACACGCACTGGCCGGCTACGGCGCGGAATCCCGCCTCGCAAGCGCAGGTGTGCTTGTCGCCATCGGCAGTGCAGCGGCCGCGGCCTTCACCGCAGGGATTGCCTTCACACGGATCCTTGGCCATGCAGCCTTGCTTCGCATCGCCCGCAAATCCCGGCTTGCACGCACAAGTCACATCACCAGCGCTGTTGCTGGGATCGAAGCAATCGGCGTTCGCTCCGCACGGGTTCGCCTCGCACTCATCGCTGTCAGGCACGCAGCGCCCTTCGGATGCTTGATAACCCGCCGCGCAGGTGCACTCGCGCGGCGTGTCTGATGGTCCAGGCCGGCACTCACTGGCATTCGGGCCACAAGCGTTCTCGCCCTGGCACTTGCCCGCTTTGCACTGATCTTTGTCGCTGCAGCTGTCAGCGTCGTCGCAGCTCGCGCCCTCCGCGGAGGGCTGCAGCTTGCAGCTGCCATCCTTGGGATCGCACACACCCTTGTTGCAAGCATCACCTTCGGCGCTGCAGTCCTTCGCTGCGGCGCCACGGCACTCGCCGTTCTTGCATTGATCGTTGCTCGTGCAAGCATCCGCGTCGTCGCAGGCCTTGTCGTTGTTCTGGTTCTTGCAGCCGAGCTTGGGGTCGCAGCCGTCGTCCGTGCACGCGTTCTTGTCGTCGCAATCGCGCGGCTCCGTGCCCTTCTGACACTCGCCGCTCTTGCACACGCTGCCCACGGTGCAGGCATCCGCGTCCTCACAGGCTTCGCCGTCTTTTGCGACCGGGTACTTACAGGTCACGCCGTCCTCGCAGGTAGCGTCTTCGACGCTCCGGCAGGCCTGCTCCGGATCGGTACAGGCCTGCTTGCAGCAGATGCCCCCGACACAGTGACCGTCGCCGCAGTCGTCATCCTCGGAGCAAGCCTCCCCGGTGGGCTTGCTGCTCGATCCCTGCGAGCTCGTCGACGCGTCTCTCTTTGTCGTCTCACTCTGGTTCTGAGTCTTTTCGCCGGACGGCCCTGCGTCCGTGGCGCTGGATTCGGTGCCCGGCTCGTCGGATCCACAAGCGAGCGTACAGAGCATGGTCGACAGCGCTGCGACCAACACGATCAGTCGATTCATAGAAGCTTTCTCGATGTGCACAAAGCTCGGGTGGCCTTGCGTCTGGCCAATCTTACACACGCGCTTGCGGCTTGCTACCGCAGCTCATTGTATGCGTGTGGCTGGCAGAGACGTTCGAGATGCGAGCGAATCAGCAGTTCTTTTGGGCCAAACAACTGACCTCTTAACAATGCTACGTGACACAGCAAGAATTGATTGTCCGTTCCAGTCAGAAGTAGTCTGAAGCTGCAGCAGCACGCAATTCGTTGACCCGAAACCACTGCAGCCAATGGCGGCCAGCTTTGTCATGTGTGACCTCGACCGTGGGGTTGGAGCCCTGAAGTCGGCACAGGAAACTTTCTCTTCCGGTGAAGTTATCGTCGAAGCGTCGGGTACCTGCCGCTCGATCAAGACCTGCGTCACCGAACGCGGCACGCACAGCGCGCTGGCTTCGAGGGTCAAGCAAAAGTCTTGGAACGGGGCATCAGCGGGATCGCTGACGGAGCGTATGCATGAGACGCTTTTGGTATTTGGCGTGCGCCTTTATGACGTACAAGTCCTGTCCGGACATTTGGATGCGATCGATATATGGCATCTGTTGCAGCGAATACGTGCAAAAGGCGAGCGTTTGTGCGTATTGAAGCTACGACAACCGCGAGCTGGCCCGTTCGGATAGCGAGACAACACGTCGAAGAAGTGTCTGGTCGCAATCTTACTCGGTCCTCTCAGCGCCGTTTTGGAGGCAGGATGTTGACTCTTCGTTTTGGTTGCGCCGTGTGCTTGATCTGGGCAGCAAGCGCAGCACAAGCAGCAGCCCAAGGCTATCCAGAGCAATACGCTCAGCAGCAACAATACCCGCAACAGCAGCAGTACCAGCAGTATCCGCAACAGCAGCAGTACCAGCAGTATCCGCAGCAGCAGCAGCAAGGCGGCGATCAGCAGCAGCCGCCACCCGGTTATTTCCCCACGCCGGATGCACAGGGCAGCTACGGCTACCAGCAGCAATACGCGCCCAACGCGGTGTATCCACAGCAGCAACAGCAGGGCTACGGCGCACCCGAAGCCCAAGCCGCGCCGCTCGTGTCATCGGTCAAAGGCGCATTCCAGCTCAGCGCCGGTCTCTCGCTCCTGCAATATCAGAGCGTGTCTGCCTCACAGACGGGCATGAACCCACCCCCGATCGTCGACCCCGCAGCACCGCCTGGCACGCCGCCAGTGGCTGCAGCGGCGCAAGGCATGTACGGTCGAACCACGTCACATCCGCTGCACCTCGAAGCCGGCTACGGCGTGACAGACAACATCCTGATCGGCGCGCTCTTTCAGCTCGCCAGCTACGGCGAGACGGTCGAAGCCAACGGCGGAAAAACGCCAATGAACGACTTCGCGTTCACCGTCGCACCGAAGTTCGACTATCAGTTTTCGCCCAGCGCACGCCTCAATCCGTTCATCGGCGCGCTCGTCAGCCTCACCCTGCACAGCAAGAAGTACGGTGCCATCACCAACTCGAACACGCTGTATGGCATCGCGGCCCGTGCTGGCCTGCGCTACTTCGTCTTAGATCAGCTGAGCATCGACCCACTGCTGACGCTCGGCTTCAACTTCGGCTCTGGCAAACAAAAGGTCGAGGCTGTGCCGACCCCAATCGAGTTCGAAAACTCCTTGAGCGGCTTTCAATTCGCGCTCGCGATGGGCGTGAGTCTGTACCTCAAGTGACCTGATCGCGCCGCGGATCCGCGCACGGGAACGAGGTGTCGGGGGCTTTGCCCACGCACCTGCGCGGTAGTCGTGGCGCTAGCTCGGGCAACGCTCAAGGCGATAGCAAGCGCTCGACGCTGTCGAGCTTGTCTTGCATGCTTTGCTCGCGATCGACGCGAGTACCCAAGCGCAGCGACGTGCTGATGCGAGGCGCGCCCAACGCGTGCACGCGTTCATGGCATTGACGCAGCGCGTCGAACACCGCGTCCCATTCGCCTTCGACGACGGTGCCGTACGGGTGCATCTGATGCGACAATCCGAGCTCAGTCAGCACGCGCTGGCACTCGGCGACGTACTTCGAGACCGATACGCCAACACCGATCGGCACCACACAGAAATCGAGCATGACTTTCATGCGGCCAGCATAGCGATGCGCTCAGCGGCTGCCGACATCTTTGCTCGTGTCCGCCGTCACCTTCGCGACTGGTTCTTCAGCCTTCTTGAGCTCAGGCGCGGTGGCGCGCCGGAAGATCGCTTGGCTGAAGGTCGCGGGCAGCGCCATCAGTGATCCGGCGAGTGAAAGCATGAGATCACCGGGCGTCTTGCCTTCGGCGTGAACTTGCGCGCTCTCACCGGTGCGTAGGTCGTTGAGCGCGCCGCGCGCGATCGTCCGCGATCCGTCCGAGCGAATCTCGACCATCAGCTGAGCGACCACGGGGGGCTCGTCGTTCGGTGTGCCCACCTGGGAGGAGGAGCGCTTCTGGAGCGCGTCGCGCACCTGTCCGAGGACGATGCCGGAGAGCTCACGCATGAGAGAATCGCGGGCCATCTCCGGACTGTAGTGCGGACAGGCAGCGCGTCCACCCGCGCCCGCGCCTGTCTGCACATTTGCCACAGCCCTACGCAGGCAGACATTGGGACGGTTGCACCCAGTGGCTTCGGCGCGCTTCAATAGTACTTCGGCCGCGCGCGAAGCCTGCGCGAGCCGCTCGGAGCCATGTCGGCAGCCATTCGCCTGTTTCTATCGCGCCACGGACGCACACACTGGAATGAGCTCGGTCGCTTTCAAGGCCGCACCGACGTCCCGTTGGACGATGTCGGCCGCGAGCAAGCGCGCGAGTTCGCCGAGCACATGCGCGGAAAGGTGGATGCGATCGTCGCGAGCGATCTGCTGCGCGCGAGCGAAAGCGCCCACATCATCGCCGAGACGCTGCACATCCCGCTGTTGGCGCTCGACGCCGATCTGCGCGAGCGCGGCTACGGCATCTTCGAAGGTCTGACGCGCCTCGAGTGCGAGCAGCAGCACCCGGAGCTGTGGTCGCAGAAAACGCGGGACCGCAACTTGGAGCCGCCAGGTGGCGAGCCGCGCGCCGAGGTCATCGCGCGCATGCAACGCGGCTTAGGCCGCGCGGTAAGCTTGATGCGCGGTCGCCACGAGAACGGCTTGATCATCGGACACGGCAGCTCGCTCAGGATGTTTCTCGAGGTGCTAACCGAAGGCTACGTCGAGTCGATCGGCAATATGCAGCATCGCGAAGTCCTGCACGACGGCGAACGCTTCATCGTCGTCCCCGACGCCCAACGCCGCGTCAGCTGAATCACAACACGACCACGCTCAAGTAGCCGCACGCTGACGATCACGCTCACGTCGTCGTGCGTGAACGTGTCTGTGGACCTGAGCGTGAGCGTGGCCGCGCGCGTGATTCGTTGGAGCGGTCTTACCCGTGCGATGTCAAACCACGAGCAGCTCATTGCCTCGCGCAACGCGGCCGCGCAGACGGCGCGATCATGCGGGGAGGCAGCCCTGGTGTTCCGCAGGTTCACCGAGGCGCCTCGCTTACGCGCGCCGATGTGCCTGGACAGCGCGAGGGGAACGTTTGGCCGATCACCTCCACGGTTACGTTCCCGAGTCACGCTCGCGGCCACGCTCACGGCTGCGTCCACGCTCAGGTTCACGTCCAGGGTTACGATCACGTAGTCGTTACGTGGGCCTGAGCCTCTGAATCGATTTAGTCTTCTGCACCGCAGGCGGCGAGCACGCCCATCGCATCGGTGGTGGTGAACAGGCCGAGCAACGCGCCGGTTTCGCTCGTGATGAGCACCGCGCCGTAGCGATGCTCTGCCATCGCGCGCGCGACCCGCACCACCTGCGTGTCGGCGGAAACCATGTAAGGCTGCGGTGTCATCGCTTCCGCGACCGGGATGAGCTCCCAAGCGTCCGGCACGAGCGAGCCCGCCATCGCGACGTCGCGCTCGCTCAAGATGCCGACCGGCGTTTGCCCGTCGAGCACCGGCAAGTGCCGCACGTTGTGCTCCTGCATCAGTGTGATCGCCTCCGTCAGCGGCGCAGCCTGCTGGATCACGACAGGGGAGGCGCTCATGTAACGTGACACCGGTTTTAGGCTGGGCAGCACGAGGTCACCTGTTTTCGCCGAATGTAGAAGGGGAGCGTAGCGCCTTCCGCGCCGCGATCCAGCGGCGATAGGACGTCGGAGCCGACGCCCACGTCCCTGTGATCTCAACGCATTGTGGAGGGATTGGACAAGCTGCGGCCCCCGCGTCTAAGGTGCGCGCCTATGCTCAAGCACAATAGCTATTTCGAAGGCAAGGTTCAGAGCGTCGGGTTCGAGCGCAATGGCCGCAAAGCCACCGTGGGCGTGATCGCTGAAGGCGAATATCACTTCGGCACCGACGCTCCTGAGCGCATGAGCGTAACGAGCGGTGAGCTGTTCGTGCGCATCCAGGGCGAGAGCGATTTCCGCGCTTATCCCGCGGGCACAAGCTTCGAGGTCCCCGGCAAGAGCGGCTTCGACGTGCGCGCGACCGGCGCCAGCGCATACCTGTGCGAGTTCCTGTGAGCTGAATTGAAAACGGCGCGGAGGCTCTCGCTGTGACCCTGCGCGCCGCCGTCAGCTGCAACCGGCTCGCTTACATCTACATCCGGCCCCGGCCACCGCCCCAGTTGATCGTGAAGTCCTGGTTCATCCAGTACGACCGACCGTCCATCATCTTGTAGAACGAGCACGCGACCGACGCGATGTTCGGGTCGCTCATGTTCAGATAGTGACCGTGCGCTAGGAAGCACCCCTGGTAGTCCTTCTGGCACTCCGCCACAGGCACCGGCGGCTCGCCTTCGGCCCACATCGCTTTGAGGCAGTTCTTGAGCGCGTCAGCGATCGTGGCCATGCCGCCGCGACCTCCGACGGGCCAACCTGGACAGGTATTTTCAGAGCTCAGACCCAGTGCGCTGCATACGCCAGCGCGCGCCGCACCGTGCGCGGACATCGTGTCGCCGTCCATCTTCGCGCCCTTTTCACTGCACTCTTCCTGCTCGGGCGTCGCACGCGTGATCGGCTTGAGCATGCGATCGGTCAACGTCGCGCGGTACATGTTGATCTCGGAGACGCAGACATCGCGCAGCATCGAGAGCTCTGCCTCGGGCACACCGGCGATCTCGAAGCCTTTGGCCATACCGGACCCAG